>ERZ773051.953-NODE-953-length-17083-cov-14.922481_pt1 | contig 17083 bp, 21 predicted proteins | sample MGYA00580631_ERZ773051 | MGnify/ENA primary metagenome ERZ773051 (study PRJEB29015, sample SAMEA2738137) | human oral metagenome | biome: human oral; feature: human-associated habitat; material: saliva | place: China | collected 2204 ...
GTCTTCAATTGAAGAAATACTCACCAAAACTTCGCAAACACGTTGTGTTTACAGAGGTTAAATAAGAGTTAAATTAGTGAAAATAGCGTTAAATCAACGTTTTAACACTTAATAATAGCCGAGTGGGAACATTTTGGCAACAAAAAAGGTAGTAAGATACAATCTTGCTACCTTTTTATAATCTCCGTTTTCGTATAACAGACTTCGCTAGTGATACGAAAGCCGTGATTGAAATTAAAGCGATATTACCCCCTCTAGTTTATCCGCTACCTCTTTCATAGCTGAAGGGCGAAGATGGGAATATACTCCCAAAGTAGTCTGTATATCTGCATGACCTAGCCTATTTTTAAGTTCTAGGTCATTCATACCCAAAGAGAGCAACAGACTAGCATGGGAGTGCCTTAAATCATGTATACGGATATTTTTAACCCCTGCAATTTCTCCGTGTTTCTTCATGCTATTAGCAAGCATTGTCTTAGTCACAGGTAAACAGTTATAAGAAAAGACAAAACTTATTTTTCCTAGCTGTTTCTGATGATTTTTCCATGAGGATAGCGCCTTAATCGTCATAGCATCAAGATAGATTTTTCTATTACTTGAAAAAGTTTTTGTGGGGTTAATTTGCCAATTATTTTTATTTTGATAAAACATAGACTTATTGACTTGTACAGCTTTATTTTCAAAATCGACATCTTCCCACGTTAAGGCTTGTAATTCGCTGATCCTCAATCCTGTCATAAAGAGAAATAGAAAACAGATATATTTCAAATGTTCTACAACATCATCTTTTTCAAAGGTTTTAATAAATTTTTCAAATTCTTCTTTTGTCCAAAAATCAACCTTTTTTCTAGTCCTTTTCATATTTCCTACCTGCCTAGCAGGATTTTCGCTCACAACACCCAAAGTAAGCGCCATATCAAATAGCTCTTTTACTGTTTGATGTAAGTCTTTTAAATAGTTATTAGATAAGCCTTCTTCCAAGATATCTGTATGCCATTTTTTTATATGAATAGGCTTAACATCAAGCATTTTCATCGGATAAAAATATTTCAATCTTTTCAACTTAGAAGAAAAGGTCATAAATGTCCTGGTAGTCACTTTATTCTTATAGTGAGGTACAAAATACTTTTCCAAAAACAACTCAACCGTTAAAGTCGCACCATGTACAATAGCTTTTTTCGAGTGTTTCGCTATAAAATCATCATACCATTTCTTAGCTTCTGTTTGAGTTTTAAACCCTCTTTTCTTTTTTTGCATTCTTTTACCGGTCACTTCATCAAAACCTAGAGAAGCAACCACATAATAAGAACCACTAGCCTTGTCATAATATACATGAGGGATTTTAGGCATATTCTCCCACTTCCTCAAAATTTAATTTAGTACCCAGAATTTCCTCAACAGCTTCGACAGGAACTTGACCCAATCCCTTAGAATTATAGTAAGCAAAGCCCTTTTGTACCATCAAAGCCTTAGCCTGTTTAATCAAACTATAAGCCTGATAATTTCCAAAACCTAATTTTTTCAAATCTTCTTTTGTTACGAACATAGCTTTTTTCTCCTTTTCATGTTATAATTATCTTGGTTTTTTATTTTGATGTGTGATTGATTTTCACGCATCTTTTTTTTGCATCTATTCCATAAATTCCTATCATTCAGAAACATATAGATGTTATCTATTTCTTGCCTTACTGGTATACACTTCCCAAAGCGTACTATACGAAAGCTAGTATTTAACCTTTCATCAAAGAACATCACGATTTTTTTAGTCATTTGTCACGTCCTTTACTTCCTTAGGTAAAATTCTAGGGCAAATACATTCTTCGACTATTTTCTCAATAAAAACATCTCTATCATGGGCACAAAACAAATCTTCATACCTAAAATTTAAAACAGCAATAGTACCATCTTTTTTCTCATAGAAATCTATTCCTTTTCGCTTCACAACTTCAGAAATATTATATAAACGCTCAACTTCTGAACCATGCTTAAGACTTACATCTACTAAAAAGTTAATTCTTCTAAGAAACTGGTTTAAATCCTCAGCCTTTATACGTCCAAAAAATAATTTAGGTGACATATAAACTGGCATAATAATCAACCGAGGAACTACTAACTTATTCTGATACCGTGCTGACATTCTAGCTGAATTAAGAGGGTCAAGCAACTTTAACCAGTCACTCGCTCGCATAGTGTCCTCTCTTAAATCATCTAATAACAAAATATCTTCACCTAAATAATTATCAAATGGGTTAGAAGATGAAGCTGAATAAATATCTCCACGCAATCCCACCTCATTTAATTTAGCCTGAGCTTGTAACGCTATATGCTTAGCTAATTCCGATTTTCCAATATCTGAATCTCCTTGAATATAGATTACAGTCATTTGATATTCTTTACGTTCTAAACTTTTCAAGCGTAAAAATGTTTGTCTTTCACCATAAAAATTAAATCCTTCTCTAAATTTTTGCTGATTATTTCCAAAGAGAAAAGCAAGCGAATCATCTTCCATGACATCATTATAGGTTAATTCTCCTAATTGAATTTTAGATAAAGTCAAATCTAAACTTTCATCTGATTTTTCACGTTTTTTTGTGGCTGCATACTTCTCAAAATCTTCTCTATTTTGATTGACAAAGGCTTCATAATCGAATGTATCAAATGTTTCTACATCACTAGCTGGATACTGATATTTATCTTTATCCTTGGCATGAATAAGATAAGCTAAAGCGTTGATACGTGTTAGATGTCTACCGCCTTTTGATTTTGGAGTTTCTACACGTTCTTTTTCAACTCCTAGAGCAAGGGCAACTTTTGATAAATCTAAACGTCTCGGAAAATCAATATAACCGTGGATATGAGGTTCTACCAATTTTGACCCATAGGAAATATCTTTATCATGGACAATAAAAGCCACTTCGATAAATTCTTCTTCTTCGACCAGTTCACGGATACGGTCAAAGATTAATCTAAAAATCTTTTCTTTATTCTCTTCCCAGTTTTCAAGCAATTTCTTATCCGATACAGCCCAATCCCAAAAGTCTGGTTTGAGTTGTTGTTCAAATAGAAAACGTCTATTTCTAATTCTTTTATTCAATCTTTCTCCTTTTTCAATTCATGAATTTTTTTGTATATTTTTTCTATGTTTCGCTTTTTTATTCTTTCATTTTGGGCATATGCTTCATTTTTTCGAGCATAAGCCCATGCATAAGCCCATGCATAAGCCCATGCATAAGCCCAAGAAAAATCCTTTATTTTCTCGCTTTTTTGTTTTTTGGGGTAGGGGGCTTTCAGCCATTTCGACCCCTAACAAACGCTGTCAAATCAAGGGATTACCCTTGGTTTGCACCATTCTATCGTCAAGTCCTAGAATGGCGCCCGCGCATAGGTTTTGGGCATATGGGCATATACTTCCTCAAAAAACTCTTGTGACTAAAATTTCTGCATATTTAGGTAGCTTGGTTGCATTGCCCTATCGGAACAAGTCAGCCAACTAGATGACCGCTGATGTCCGCAACCGCGCAGGGCAAAAGCCCCTTTTGCGGTTGCTATCAGCTACTAGTTAGCTCACTTGTAAACCGACAGGAGCAAGGCGGCCAGCTCCCATCATATACAGAAATTTTAGACCTACATAACAAGTTTTAGCCCAGAGGCTACTAGTTTGACGGCTTTATATCCAGGATTACGTCCTTCAACCCATAAAGCTTTGACTGCCACATCAAGGAGCTCAACAGATAGAATTTTTCCAAACTCAATGTGTTCTTCAATCTCCTCAAAACTGCCATAAACTTCAACGGTAATTGCCTTAACGTCATCTTGGTCAATTACGCCCTCATTCACAGCCTTAGCGATTCGCTCATCAACGCCTTCTAAAGTGTAATGACTAATAATGTCAGTCGGTTGTTTATTTTTGTATTTCTTACTTACCCTAGCTTTGGAAAAATCTACTTGAATTTTCTTAGGAATATCAAATTGGGAGCTATCGAGTGCTACCTCTTTAAGTGATAATTCTGAAGTTAGTTTAATTTTTTTGTTTGCCATTTTTTATATTTCCTTTTCTATTTTTTTAATTTGGAGAAGAACCCTTTACCTTGTTTTTCTTCTAAGGCTTCAAGTCGCTCTTCTAGTTTTTGTAGCCTTCTAATATCATTTTTCAGAGAAATAATCTGAAAGTTTGTACTTTTATTACTTTCTTTCTGTTTCTCTTTGAACTTTTTTAAATCAGCTACATCTTGCTTAATTGCTCTTTCTTCGGCACTCTTCAAGTCGCCCCATATATCCGTTACAGCTTTAGTCATGTTTTTTGTTTCATCAATTCTCTTAGAAAGTTTGATAAACTTTTCAAACTCTTCCTCATTAAATTGATAATGGTCTTTTACATGCTTACAAGTAACATGTATCTTGACCTTCTTAAACTCATAACCTGATAAGCGTTCTATACTTATCCGCCATTTTTTTACAGCACTATATGACTTGCCAGTAGCTTCCATGATGTCTTTATACTCGTAATAATCTTTATAGGCCATCTCCTTTCCTCTTTTCCGTATATATGATATAATTTAGATAGATTTGTTTTATTGAGTCTTTGAGGATTTTTTCTTCAAAGACTTTTTTATACAATCATAAGCAGTTACCCCCTTGAAACCTTACCATCAAATGTGATATACTTAGTACGTCACTATGTGATATAATTCAATATTATCTCATTTAGAAGTGTTTGTCAATAGAAAACACGTCTTTTTGTGATTTTATTTTGAAAGGATTTGATTTAATGATAACTTCAAACATATTTCCCCAAAGACTCAAAGAATTACGACTAAAAAAAGGGTTGACACAAACAGAACTAGGTGAAAAAGTAGGAGTAAAACAAAACACCTTCACAAACTGGGAAAACGGAAAAAGAGAACCCAACTTTGAAACACTTCTAAAATTGGCTTCAATACTTAACACTACAACTAGTTATTTACTAGGAGAAAGTGATATATATTATGGGTATGGAAGTAAAGAATTTGAAGAATACATGAAAAATAACCCTGATATTTTCTCAGAAGTATTTATCAATCAAACTAGAGACACAATAAAAACACTTCCTTATCTAGCAAAGAAAAAAGGAAAAACAACAGATGAAGTTTTTAGAGAAGTAACCGAAAATATGCCAGAACAAGCCAAAAAAATTGCGACAGCATTTTACTTAACAGAAACAATAGAAAACATCACAAACGGCAACAATTCGGAAACAACAGAAACAAAATAACCCTATTTTTAGTAACTTAAACCTTATTAAAACTTAATAAAATATAGCGTTTTAGTTAAGACAATAGCTATATGTTACAGAGGTTAAATAATCATACCTAACTCAAAACGCCTTACTGGGCGTTTTTTGCTTTATTAGCTGGTAGTCTATAACTTTTCTGGAGAGATTTATGGCATTTTATCTTTGGATGTTTCCTCTACTTTTTATCTTTCACGATATGGAAGAAATTATCGGTCTTGTCCCTTGGATCCGTCTCAACGAAACCTTGCTGACCCAAAAGGCTCCAACTATTCTCAAGATTCACAAAGAAATGACAACCGAGGGACTTGCCCTCGCTGTTTTTGAAGAATTTTTCCTTGTTTTATCCATCACTTTATTAGCGTATTTTACTCAATCTAGAGTTCTTGAATTGGTTTGGTTAGGAGGATTTGTGGCCTTTGCACTTCATCTCTTGCTCCATATTGGACAATCAATTCTTCTCCGCAAGTATATCCCTGCTCTGATTACTTCTACCATTTGTTTTCCTATCAGTGCTTATTTGATTACAGACATCGTGCATTTGTGGCAAGTTTCGACTAGCGAATTTTTCCTATTTTCACTAGTCGGTTCAGGCATCGTCGTCATCAATCTCCTCTTTGCCCTTTGGATTGGGAAAAAATATTCCACCTGGCTTGTCCATAACCATTAACAAAAGAATTTGAGACAAAATGGTTCTCAAATTCTTAGTTATAAAAGAGAATAGGCGGAATCGCCGAATGTCGCTCCCTACTAGCTAAGTAGCGCGTTGGTAATAGATATTTTTTGTCCTACTATATAGCTATGCTTTCATGCCACTAATTCTTATTATATAGAGAAAAACAAATTAATTATTCCAAGCGATTTCTGATAATTTTACTATATTACAAAGATAATACAGTGGTTGTTTTAACATCTAGATGAATTTTTCCTGTTACCTAATAGTATCCTTTTAGGTTAATTACCAATTATTTATGAAATTCTCTGTATGCCATATGTTGCTGTTCTATACATAATTAATCTTTTATAACTGATACGGAACCATTTGAGCTAATTGCTCGACAACAATCTGTATAAACTTCGATAAAATCATATCCTCCATGTAAAGCAATGCTTTTGGCTTTATCGAGTCCACCAGGTAACGTCTCTCCTCGTTTATAATGCTCAATGATTTCTCCAACCAAGTCTAGAGTGTGCGCTTCGTAAGGTGCTCCTAAATAACATTTTGCTACAAAACCTAGGAGAATTCCATTAATATCCACATCTGGGAATTCCGACTTAATTGTATTAATAATTTCATTTACTTCTTTTTTATTATGAACATGTCCACCTGCATCTAGCTGATGAATAGCATCCATATATTCTTTAGACCGTGATTTTCTTAGAAGCCTATCTAGACTCAACTTATCTATCTGTGGTTGTTTTAAGTTAGAAGTCATGATATGGCTTGCTTGTGTTTGTTTTTGGGATTGATATGAATTTAATATTGGTTTAGGCATCTATTTTTCTCCTAATTGTGTTATAAGTTATATTTTGCAATTTAAGATTCCTTTTAATAATACTCTCAAAAAAGATCTTCCTTTAGTGAATTATAAAAATGGACACGAAACTGAGATTACAGTTACCGTGTCCAAATAATGAACTGATTAAACAAGTACTTTTCTTGTTTTAGGTCCACTCTGTTTATGAACAAGTCCCTCTCCACCGATTGGTTTTCCAGATGCAGGAACAGCTCTTTCTTTCCCCCAATCTCTAATAGCCTCAATTTTTTCTGGGCTAGTTTGAGAGAGTGGGACTACGTTATTGAAAGCAGTCATGATATTCTCTTCATTGAGAATAAAATTGCTATTAGCGATAGATCGGTAAGCTAAATCTCTAACTGTCGATTCTAAGTCCGCTCCGGTGAAACCATCACTTATTTGAATGATATTATCAGCAAAATCTCCTTCAAATTCTAGACTTAAGTATTTTTTAAAATACAAAGCAAGTATTTCTTTGCGCTCATCTGCAGTTGGTAAATCAACAAAGAATAACTCATCAAATCTTCCTCTACGGAGAAGTTCTGACGGAAGCATAGACACATCATTAGCTGTTGCAACTACAAAAACTTGTTTTTTGCATTCTTGCATCCAGAATAAGAATTGACCCACCATACGAGTAGATACACCGCCATCATTAGCGCCACCAGTAGCTCCTGATAGCCCTTTTTCTATTTCATCAATCCATAAAATACACGGAGATACATTCTCAGCGGTAGTTAGAGCATCTTTGAGTTGCTGTTCAGACTGACCTACATAACTTCCTTGAACCGTTGCAAAATCTAAACGATATAATGGAAGTTTCCAGTTAGCGGAAATTGATTTAGCAGATAAAGATTTTCCGCATCCAGGGACACCTACTAGGAGTATTCCTCTAGGTGGTTGCAAACCTTTCTCACGTAACATATCTTTCTTTTCGGGAGTTAGCAGTTCTTTCTTTTCATTAAGCCACTTCCTTAATCCTTCAAGCCCTCCGACATCCTTTACAGAATCATCTACAACGATTTTTTCTAGACCAGAGATATCAGAGAATAGGCGATCTTTTGCAAATCTTATCTCATCTAAATCAGATTTTCTTATGCACTTATTTGCAATCAAAGCAGCGATAACGTTCTCCGCCTCGATTCTAGTTACCCCATTGAGAGCTGCAGCAGCTTCTCGAATATCGGAGTTGTTCCATTCAATCTGGATATCATTTCGATAGTCGTCAATGTATTCTTGAATTATCGAATACATTTCCTCTTCGTTAGGTAAATCAATTTTTACTGTCATACCTTGCCGTTGAAGTTGATTCCAAATAGAGGTATTAGTAAAAACTATTACAACGCCCCCAGTTTCATTGGCTAGATTGACCAGTGCTAAGACTTGTTTAGAATCGCTATTTTCATTACTAAGATCTGGAACTTCTGTCAGTACAATAGTTTGGTATTGTTTCTTTTGCATTTGGTCCGTCATGTAATCTATTGCACCATAAACAGATTTATCTTCGTTAACATTCTTACCAGAACTAAGATCATACACACCTTTGGTGAGAGTATGTACATTGAATGGAAGTTGTAATTCTTCAGATATTTCCTTTAACATATCTAATGTTCTACTTGGCTCAATGGTATTGATAGCAATAAAAGGGATTCTTGCAAGTGAATATCTTGTAAGAAGCTCTTTGCTTTTTACTATATCGCTCATTTACTGTTCACCTTTATTTAAAAAAGAATTAATTTTATGATTTCTAATAATACTTGACATTTTCCCGCTTCGGTCCTGTTTTGCAGATTCTTCTAAAGATTTCTGCATACTATTAGCTTGTTCTATAACGAGATTTAAGTATTGTTGTCGCTCTTTATCTGGAATTGCAGGAAGATTGATTGCTTCAGCTAAGAACGCCATTTCTTTTCTCAACGAAAGAATTGATTGAATGATAGCTCCCTCGTATCCTTGGGATTTTAGTAAATCATTTTGAAACTTATCTGAAGCTACATTCATACGGTAATTAACAGCGTCAATTAACTTTGTAGAGAAACGTTCTGCCACACCGTATTGCCATTCGATAGTCCCAGATTTCATCATTTTTAAAACTGCTTCATCATCATCTTTATTTTTAAAAACAGTTAAGACATTTACCCATTCTGCATATGTTTGTGGTTTATTCATTATTTTTGCCGTTTCCTTCTGACTAGCAATTGTGGAGGCACGATATCCCATGAAGGGAGTCCCTTAGCAAACACGCTCATAGGTTCTTCACTAAAATCCTCTTTAGTATTAATGCTCTTAAATGGAGTGGTGTTATTAGATGATAGCTTACTATCGCCTTTATATTGTTCATCCATGTCAATTACCTCCTCAAATTTTAATCTTTCTATTAGATGATGCCAACTTGTTTACATATTGTTCAGGTCTTATTTGTTCGAGGAAATCAAGGACTTTAGTACTTTCAGCATCTTTCTCTGCAAATTCAATTCTAAAGTCTACAATTTCAGCCAGAATAGCTCTTATAATTTGTTCACCATTAACTCTCTTATCCTCGTACTGTTCTTCAATTTTCTTGCGACTTGTTTCAATATTTTCAATATTAGATTTATGCTTCAGAACCATAAAAATTCCTGCTATAATAGCTATTAAACCTAAGAAAACATTGCCAGAAATCATCATCATTAAACCGATTACTCCGATAGCTATACCACCATACAAAAGGAATTTATCAAATAAACTTGGGAAGTAGTTTGCCAAAGTTTGTTCTTTTTCAGAGTCAATCTGAGAATTAAATTTTTCAACCAACTCGCTTTCGTTTTGGCCATCTGTTGATTTATCGTTAAATGTATCTACATTAATTTCAATTTCGTAAGGAATCTTCATGCGATTTTTTGCAGTAACATCATTATAAGCGTTTGTTACCCAATCACGAGAAAGAGCCAGTGCAAATTTTTGGGTAGATATACTTGAGTGAGAAGATTCGGGTTTCATTGCTACATCGGTAAGCAACTGGGTGAAATCTTTATGGGTTTCAAACGCAGTCACTTCAATACTCATGTTTTGATGAGCACGATTGTCATCTCCTCCGAAGTCAACCACAAACTGCTCGAATTTTTCTTGTTTTCGAAGAGCTAATTCCTCGTTATCAAAATCAGTCACAAGTGTGTCTAGAATATCATCTAATTGTTCTTTGACGCTTTCTGTAGACCCTCTCCTCTCAAAAATATCAGTTAAATAGTTTAACATTTGTTCATGAAGATGAGCACCTTCTAAAATATTCTCTAGAACAGGCCAACTTTTACTATATTTTCTTAGGTTAGGGTATAAATCTTCATCTAGTTCGCTTCTTTTTAAGTTAATGGCTTCGGACCATTGTTCTGTTTGCCGTTCAGTAAAGCCAGGTTTTGCTTCAAGTCGACTGAGCCATTCATTCATTTGACGTGAGATGACTCCTTCGGTATCAGCTCCCAAGAGTCCACTCGCAAAAGCATCTAAGATAATTATAGAATTTCTGTCGAGATTTTCTTCATCTTGATTAGCTAGATAACGTTGAGTCCACTTAAGGCACGCGTTCTTTCTGTTAGCTCTTCTACAAATTAAGGCAAAGAAAAGGGAGGTTTTTTCATCGTTTCGTTTAATCCCTTCCTTGACTGCTTTTTCAGCTAACTCGGGTTGATCATTTATCCATGCCGCTAATGCAACCAAGCATGGAGCAAGCCAGTAACCTGGAGTTGATATCATTAGTTCTTCTGTTGCAGTGCTGATTGTTTCTTTTTTGACAATTCCTAAATCATCAGCTTGTAAAATCCCTGTGGTAGTACGACGAACAATATCATAATGTCCGTATTTATTTTCAATTTCTTGTCGGATTTTCACCAGTCGAGTTTCAGCTTGCCCAAGTCGATTAGCTTTTTGTTGGAGGTTCACAAACTCGTGAAATTCCTGTGCTAAACTCCCGATTTCATCATATACGATTTGAAGATTTTCATTAGTTGTGTCAACTCTAGCATCAATTGTTCGTAATCCTTCATGGATAGAGCGCAACTTGTTCTCAATATCTCTAAGATCAGCTTGATGTATTATTCTTTCAGCCATTATATCCCCCTTGTTAATGATTTCTAAATTAATTAGAAATAAATTTTGGCCACGTAATATTCTTATCTTAAAGAAGTAATTATGTACTGAAAACCAGGCCACAATTACACATGATTCAGATAAAATATACCAGAATTATTTTAGTTTCTCCTTATAGTAATAAGAATATCATATTTGATTTTTTAATTCAATATATCACGAAGAAATAGTAATTGTTTTGTTTTAAAAAAGACAAGTCAATAAGTACACATTGTAAGCGCTATTTTTTCTTAAACAAGCGGATGTAGTCCTGTTTGCTATGAATAATATCTGATACAAAGACAGCTTTTCTGTCCTCTAAAATATGATAGAAGGCTAAGTAATCGCCTAAAATGATGCATCGAGTTTTGTGGGGTGGGTATATAATACCTCCTACTCTTTCGTCAGCATCAAATCCTGCTTCTGGGAAAACTTCAAGACGTTCCAAACCATAAAGAATATTCTTAACTGTGTTTGCTCCTGCCTGTTCTGAAAAGTAGTTAACTGAGATATAATCTTTAATACCTCTTAGCTGTTCTTGTACCGTTTCAGAGACAATAAGGCTATAGGCGTTCTCGTTAAATTCCAAGGTTAGCCCTCACTTCATCAAGACTGTAAGTTCTTCCATGTTCTAAATCCTCAAAGCTACGGGCAATTTCAGCACGCAACCCTGATAGAAGTTCTTCTCTTTCTTTATCTACTTGAGTTTCAAATGGCAAGGCTTTATTTTCTACAATGTGTTCTAAAAACAAGTTAAAACTAGCTGTCATATCAAGATTTTGCGCTGTGATAATAGCTTTAGCCTTCTCTAACAAGTCTCTGTTAGTCTTAAAGTTTACCTGTGTGTTTTTTTCTAAAACATTCATAGTAGTACCTCCTTTTAGACTATTATATCACTTTAAACTATACAGGTCTAGTTGCGTATAGATACTTATAGCTGTATGCTAAAAAGCTATTGTAAAATGTAAAAAAGCACTCTAGGATAGAGGCCTAAAGTGCTTCGTTTCAAGGCTTTACAGCCTATCTTATTCAATAAAATATTACAACATTTTGTTGTATCGCTTTTTTGAATATTAAGTAAGTTGTTTTATACTTCCTTAATGCTTGATACTAGGGTGTTTATTGGTTTTCGTTTTTTCTTTGAATATGTTGGAGTTTCTTCCTTACTCCATAAATCACTGAACATGAAACTCTACTTTTTTAATGAGTTCAGCAGGCAAGAAACTAGCACTATTTAAAGGTGCTTTTTTTATTCCTATTTAATGGGTAATAATTATATCATATCTTACCCTTTATTTCCATTTCATGCATTTGTATAGAATGATTCACTAAATCTCGACACTTCCAAGTTGATACCAGGTAATCTAGTAACTCTTTATCATCTACTTTAAAACCTAGTTTAGTTCCTTCAATTCTTGTAAGTTCAATATTTAAAATGTTCATTTTTATCACTCCTACCATATTGTTTGAAAAACACAAAAAAGCAACTAATAAAATAGTCGCTTTAATTTTCAAATTTTAGTTTATATACTATTGCTATTCTATCTAAGAAATCTTCTGGAATATTTAATGTTTCGTATAAATTACCTCTAGGGGAATATTGGAAATTAGGGTCAAAATCTTTATTTCTAAACATTGTACCGAAATCATATATATATTGGCGAAATACTAATGGATCATTTATTAAAACTGCTATTGATAATATTACCGCAAATAAATCTTTTTGACCAATACCCTTGTGGTATTCTCTTTCAGTTAATACTCCTATCGGGAACAACGATAACAATATATCCTTAGTTAATTCACTAGTGACATTTGATAAAAACGTTCTATTTCCATGTGCAATATTGTTTCGGTATTCTTGTAAGAGAGATAACATAGAAACGAGCATCTCTTTTGCGCTTTCATCATCAATTGAAAAACTTACAAAAAATTGATTTGCTATGTATGTTTTTATATCATCTTGGCAGATTTTATACCAATTAATTGCAGTTCCAAAATATATGCCACTGGTTGCAACCCACGGAGGGATTGTATCGTGTCTCTCCCTATAATGCTGAATTGAAGCACTGTTTTTGTTGTTTTCAATTTGATTTCTTATGTTTTGAATTTCAGATTTTCTATCTAAGCTTCCATTAGATCTATATTTTGTATAATCTAAATATGAATTAAATTCTGTCGTGTACTTATGAGCAATTTTATAAGATAGTTTTGTTTTTAATGATTTTTCAATGTATATAATATACTTAAATAATAAGTTATTTAATGCCTGATCCAAGAGGAAAATACGATGAATAGATGAAAACTTTACTTCTTCTATAAATCTTTCTAATTGAAATTCTTCATCAAAATAAACTCCAAAAATATCTTTATAACCGTTTACAATTCCATAATATGATATGCTTTGAAGAACTTCCTCCGTTAGCTTATCATTTTCGATAAGTATTCCCTTCTTTTTCATTCTATCCAATTGTTGGGAATATGTTATACAGGGTTTATCAGCCACAAAAGAAAACCTCCTATCAAAATGATAAGAGGTAGTTTCCTAGCCACATCCGTAGCCATTCAATTCACTCTTATCGTAACATCATTTTATCTCTATGTCAAGTTAAAAATCGTCAATTCTTACTAAATCACCTTTTTTTACTTGAATATCTTTCGGCTCTAAGGGCTCGATTTCGTCTTCATTGACATTAATTACTAACTTAGCTTGTCCACCTGACAAAAAGTTAGTAACAGAGAATGGAGAAGCTTCCTCTATATTTTGGGCAATTGAAAACCTTTGGAAAACCTCAGTGATTATTAAATTTGCTTTAGTGAAATCATATTTCCCTAAACTATTGCCATCCAAATCTTTAATCTCTGGACCTGGTTCAAAAACAGTTATTCTGGTACCTTCTTCTATATCACTCGTATCATATCCTCTGTCGATCATAATTGTAAAATCATCAATTATACGAATAACTCTTGCATGTTCCATCTCATTCTCCTTTTTGTGTTCAGATTTACTATCTGATACCTTTAATTACAATTACTATAAAATCATTCTTTACTCAATACTAAAGACAAAAAAGAACTTTTTAGATTCCTAAGTTTGTTTTTTTTAATGAAATTATTCTTTTGCTTCATTATACCTTTTTTTAATACTTTGTTCAAGAAAACTAGCATTTTATCATTATAATTTAATAGTATTTCAGGTGATAATTAAAAAAACACTTAGAATAATCTAAGCGCTACATTCCAGGTATCCAATCTTTTATTTCTTTCAAAATTTTATAAGCCTGTTTCATTTTAGAGTTGTCCTCCAAATATTCAATACCTTTAGTTGTAATCCTAACAAGAGACAAATTCTCAATATAAACATTCCCAGACATGTCTTCAGTTACACAAGTGCCTGTCAAAAATCCGTCATCAAACAGATTACGATAGACATCCATTAAGTAAAGGTGGGGAATTTTCAAGACGGAACAGTTTATTTCATTTTCATCGGCTGACTCTCCATGCTTCATTTTCTGAAAATAATAATTAAGGATTTTATACACAACTACCCAATAATCATTTTTTGCCATGACTACAATCTCCTTTTTTAAAAAAATAATCCTCTGCGCTCCACTTTATTATAGCTCTTTTGCTATCTCCCTGCAATAAATCAAGTTTTATCTATTTCTCCTCTTACAGTATATATACTGCCATTCAAAACTAATCATTTTTCTGGTAAATTGGCCAGTTTTTACCCCCTTTTTGTCTGGAGGTCTCCGACTTGGAAAAAGTTCCCTTCACCGGTACCCTACTGGCCAGAAAGATTTTTTAAAAGGTGGGGGGAGTCAATATCCTTTCAATTCCACAAATCTTTTAGCGATTACCTTTCTACGGCTATTTATATAACGGGTAGTTTTATTTAGTTTCTCTGCCACGTCTTCCCAGGTCATACCAGCCTCTAAAAATCTCATTTTAAAAATGACTAGATCACTTTCAATTAAGTTTTCCATCAAGGTATCTACAATTAGTTTGAAGCCTTCTAAATATCTTAGTGTTTGGTCTTCTTCAATTCTAATGATGGTTGCTTCAGTAGGACTATATACTGTCTTGCCTTGCCCACCAGTATAATCTTCAGCGCTATGTTTCTTATTATGTATCAACTCTTGTCTTCTCAAATAAATTTTATTAGCAAGCGTTCTATATCGTCCTAACTCAATATCTATCCCGTCCAGGTCTCTATTACTCAGCTCGTACATCAGTAAGTACCTCCACTTAAATTTTAAAAATTTTTTTATCTTGCAATTTGTCAAATTGTAAATTCTGTAAAACTGACAAAAAGCGCTAAAAGCCTTCCAACACTCCACTTACCAGGTATCATTGTTTTAAGTTTGACAACTCTTCAATATGACAAGTTCAAGGGAAATTTCTTTAATTTATCCCCTCAGTTTCTCATATCTTACATTCTGTGAAACTCACTCCATTCTGTAAACCCCTGATATACCTTGCTTTCAAGCTATTACTTCTTTTCAGTTTATGCTTACTTTGTTATGTGAAACTTAGTAAAGCATAAAAGTAGGACTAGCGATATCTCTTCTGTTTCAGCCATATATCACTAGCCTTACTTAATTTGTTCCCTATTTTTCTAAATACTCTTTGATGTCCCGATATTCCTTAGAAAAATTCATCCATCCGCTAGAATCAGGGGTTAAGAATGGTAGGACAGTAAGCGGACTTACTTCTGTTCGATACGGCGATAGAGAATGTCTCTGACTTATTTCTCTGACTACACCTGTATGGATTTCTTCTACATCCTTCTTCAGTTCTTGAATTTCATCATATGCGTCCAGAATTCGTCTAAGTTTCTTTCGGTATTGTTTATAGATCTTCTTAGTTTCCATCCGTTGCTTAGTCTCTTTAAAAATGTATTCAAAGATGACTGCATTAGCTTCTGAAAAATCACTATCAAATTTTTCCTGAAGGCCATTAATAGCTTTTTCCATCTTTTCCAGCTGCTCTAAAGATTCTAAGTTATTTGACAAAAAAGAATCTATGTTCTCAAATGAAACTGCTTGATTGCCTAACAGGCTTTTCCTTTTTTCGCTTAACTGTTCTCGTGCTGAATTAATCTTACTTTTTTTATTATCTAGATCATCCAGTGTTTCAAATACTTGATTAATATCCATTTCTTTCTCCTAGTTCCATTGAATAAAGTAACCACAATCTTCTTCAACTTTTTTTACATCAAATCGGGTATGTAAAATCAACCGTTTTCCAAAATAGTCATTCGCATCCACCCAACTAAGTGTATCTTTCTTGCGATCAAACAAAGTAACAAAGTTTTCTAGATCTCCGATAAATCCTTTTTTGTCACCTTTATTCCCTAAGGTTGTATCATCTACAATTAAAAAGTTATCTACAAAGAATGTTTCACTTGTCCCTGTCTCTTTATCAACTTTAAGGAGATAATTTCCTGAAGTGTCTTTCATTTTTTCTAAGACACTAAATAGTGATTGACTAATAACCATAGATACATTGCGCTCTGGATTGATTAAAGAAACAATAGATTTCAAGTCGTCCATACTTGTAGCAGTCTGCACTTTCGCAGTTTGGATAATTTTCCCAATCTCTCTATTTCGTGTTCTACGTTTTAATTTAATAATCTTCTTACCAAGAAAATCCGTTAAATTATATTGGCCATCGTCTAATTGTTCCTGTGAAAAATCAAGTTTTCCACTGAATAATTTAACTAAGTAATCAACGCTGATAGTTTTCTTTTTATCTGCTTCTGTTCTATCAACCGAATTTTCGCTAACTTCTTGTAATGAATCATATTTAAAGTCAGTTACTTCATACTTCCCACCACGGGTACGAGTCTCAATAACATTTACTAGATCAACCAGTTCTTTACGTTGATGTTCATCTTCGTAACTATCAAGGATTGGTTTTTCAATGAGTACATGATTATTTTCTACGTTCATCCCTCTAGTGTTATAACCTGTACTTCGGATATAAGCTTCTAGATTTTCTTTTTGTTTAGCTAAGTTAGTTGTCATTTTTTGCTCCTTTATCTTACAAGATTATTTACCTATATTTTTTATTCTTTGTTCAAATTTCTCTTTTATTTTTTCCTCTACTGGTTTTATGTGAGGAATTTCTTTGCTGCGTCCCCCATTTCTTAATACATGTCCATGTTCTAATAAATGAGTTAATCTATATG
>ERZ773051.956-NODE-956-length-17071-cov-4.099083_pt1 | contig 17071 bp, 28 predicted proteins | sample MGYA00580631_ERZ773051 | MGnify/ENA primary metagenome ERZ773051 (study PRJEB29015, sample SAMEA2738137) | human oral metagenome | biome: human oral; feature: human-associated habitat; material: saliva | place: China | collected 2204 ...
TGAACGCCAGTCTTCAGATCGTGGATGCGAAGCAGGCCCTTGTCAAAGGAGATAGCGTCAGCAGTACCAAAGCAGTTGACCGAGTAAAACAGGACTTGCTCCGGCTCCATCCGAAACCCAATAGCATCGTTAACATAGTTGTTGAATGTCACTTTGTTTCGAGGCATACGCATCTTCAACCGAATGTGCTCAGCGGCGAGCTCGTGAAGACGGGTGCCCTTTGCGGCAGCCTGGGAAGTCCTGAAGGACTCGATGAGTTTGTCGGGTGAGTAGTTAAGCCAGTGATACTTACTGGCACTCAGGAATGCGTGGGCTCCATTAAGCTGTGAGTGATTGTTGAACTTCACTGAGGATCTCGCTCTCATTCTCAGGGTAGATGAATGCGGCATACGACATCGCATGCATTGTTCGAACGTAGTGTGCCTGGTTCGGACGGACTGAGGCTGTTGCGCCTCGCTTCACCTCAAGGGCTGCCCAACGATTCTTATAGAGGAGAATCAGATCAGGGATACCTTGAATGTAGTTGGGATCATTTTTCAGAACGATGATCCCCGGTAGCATCTTGTTCAGCTTCTTGATGAGCTGTGCTTGGAATTGTGACTCACGCATGGTGTGCTCCTCTGGGTAAGCCTATAAGAAGGGATAGGCTTGTTTCTATCCTTCTTATCATTATATGCGTAGTATGCGACAAGGGGTGTCACACGTATTGTAGATACTCGAGAGGGGGTATCTTTTATCAGGGGTGGGGTTTTGTTACAGATGTGACTAATGTGAAAATTCGATCGATAAACATCATCAAACATCATCAAACCGCCTCAAACTAGTGGGGTGGTCAAAATGGCCAGGATTTTCTATACTCTATATAATATAAAAAAATCAATCAATCAATCAATTAATAAATTTCACAAAAAATGGCCACTTCCGACTTTTCGTTGCAATTCCAAGGAAAAGTCCACAATACGTGTGACACCGAGTGGCCACTTTTTTGGCCACAATACGTGTGATGAGTAACATCAGTCACTCCTGTTACACGAAAAAGTGGCCACATGGCCAAAAAAATGGCCACTTAATGGCCACTCGGTGTCCCGTCACACGTATTCTAACCGACGAATGCCCTCTCGTTGAACACCTTCTTCGAGCTCAATGACCGCCGAACAGCCTCATCAATCGACGATTTCGACTCGAGAAAGTAGTATTTCAATTGAGAATAGGGCGTGTTCAATCGGTCGATTCGACCCTCACACTGCTCCGTAACTCGCCAGGAATAGTTGAGGGACCAGAAGAGAACCGTATCGGTACTAGTACAGTTCCATCCTTCTGCCGCCGAGGTGTACTGACAGATATAGATCCATCGGTCTCCTCCTGGAATAGCATCGTGCCTATGTCCATTCCATTGCGCTGAAGGCACTCCAAGGCTCTCCGCAACTGCAAGGATTCGATCGAGCTCATAGTTGTAGTTGTAGAATACGATAACTCTCTCATTGCTTGAGAGTATGCGCTTGGCCTCTGCTGAACGCCAGTCATTATCGCTGACCACCTTTCTCAAGATTCTGCAGACCCCACCTGCGTCTCTAAGGGGTTCCTCTGTCCAGGGGTCCATCCTGTTCTTCACGACCCACTTGTACAAGTCACGATCGTAGTCGCAGTAGACAGTCTCCCTCTCACGAGTAGTATGTCGCTCCACCGGCATCTCCACAAGGATACTCCGACGAAGTCGCTGCAGCTTCGCCTCCCCTATGTATCGTTTGACCTTGGGGTATTTTGCGAAGCGATCAAATATGACGTGATCCTCCATGAACTCTGTACGAGTCCTGAAGAATCCATGAGCCATGAATACCGGGAGGTAGTCCATCCAGACATCTCCAGGGGTGGCCGAGAGCAGAAGCCAGGTGTTCTTCTTAACTATCTTGAGGAACTCCTTAACCCAGCGCCCACTGCCGGAAGCACGCTGCTCATCAAAAAAGAATACCGCGTGTTCTCGATCCGAGTACTTCCCGATGTTGTTCCACGAGTCCACCACAATGGATGAACCTGTGAAACTACATGCAGGATCTGTACTCAGACCGAGACGCGCAGCTTCTTCCTCCCACTCAAGGGAGTCCCGCTTTTTAGCGGTTGTGATGACATACAGCGTAGGGGAGCCCTTGACCTTCTTCTTAGCCAAGGACCCCCCTTTCTTGAACGAGGCGGCGTTACAAACTGACGTGAGATACCACGCCAGGCTAGTCAGGGTCTTCCCCGAACCAACGCCACCTGCCAAGATGCTGCCGTTCTGCAGTTGACGCACCGCCTGAATCTGCTCAGGGCGATACGTAACTGTCATCTAACACACACCAGTCCTTACATGCAGGATCCGAAGATCCACTCGTCGAACTCGGACTCATACTGCTCGAGCATCCACCCAAGGCGACCCTCAGCGTACTCCTCCTTGCGGAACTCGGAGTTGGACTTCAGGTAGAGGTTCTTCACCTTGAGGTTCCGTCGGTTTCCGTCCTTGTACTGGACGAAGTGGTACGGAGGGATCTCTCCCACAAAGGCATTCCATACGAGAACACCCGCAGATCGCTTGAGCTGCTTCTTGCCTCCAACCGGGTACATCCGATAGCACCAGGTCTGCTTGTCAAGGGTGGGGGTCAGACAACGACCAGTCCTCTTGTTCCGAACCCTCCCCAAGTCCGACACCTCGTACTTCTCAAAGGGGTGGGGGATTGTCTTCCACTTCTCAGTAGCCAAATCGAGTCTTTCTATCCGCCTCCGACTCAGTACACGAGCCGAAGATGTAGTCATCGAATTCAGAGACGGTCTCATCATAGATACGATCCATCTCTGCGTTGTACTCATCATACCAGGCCTGCCGGTACTCTGAGTAGGACACCAGCTTGAGGTTCTCAAGGCTGCAGTTGGCCATGTCACCGTTCAAGTGAATGACATATCTCCGAGCCCCGGGCTCCCCATGGAACGCGCGCCAGATAACAATGCCACAGCGAACCATGGTCTGCTTACCTGAGTCATCCCGATACAGGGAGAACCCGGGAGCTCCATCAGAACAGCGCTGGATTCGCAGAACCCTCCCTGTCGAGATATTCCGCACCCGACCGAGATCAGATGCCTCATACCTTGAGTAAGGGTGGGGTAAATTCCTCCAGCGCTCAGTCAATGTGCATGGCCTTCACGTGGTCCAGGAGGTACTCCTTCCTGAGAGTGTCTGGGTTAGTCACGATACGGAGCTTAGTCGTCCGTCGGGCGTAGTAGTACCGGCGCTTCTCAGCCGTGTCGAGGAAGACGAAGAAGAGGACACCCTTCGAGATCTCCTGAACCCGGATCAGTCGCATGGGCACACCGGAGACAATCACCTCCGAGACATCCTCGGACTTTAGCTCCTTCTTGATCTTCTCGAGGTCCTTGATTTCCTCAGTTGGAGCGTCCAGGGACCAGCTGTTCGAGAGCGGGTTGAAGATGAACTTCTGAGTAGGAGGCATGTGAATCCGAGTCATGAAGTCGGAGTCCTGACGTTTGAGGTAGATGTACCAGCCGGAGTCCTCCTCACCAGCGAGTCCAAGACCCATTACGTGCCAGAACTTCTCCTGGTGAAGCACGATAACCGGCTTGAGTTTCCGGAACGTGTCGCTGATCCAGATATCTTCGAACTGCTCGAGGTCGATGCGCTTAGTACTTCCCATGTGAATTGCCACCCATTCTGTGTTAGGTCGGAACTGAATGAACTTGAAGTTGGTGATGTCTTCGATGAGAGTATGAGTATACCCAACCCCTGAGACAGTGAATAGCCATGCGTTGTCCAGATCTAGGCCATTCTCTTTCTGGAAATCCATAACCTGAACAGGACCCTCTTTCATCGAGAACTGAACCAGCATCTTGTTCCCGCATGCCAGGACGTCTCGAGTATGGATCAGGAATTCTTCCCACCCAATGTACCGAGGGATGACGTAATATCCAGCTGCGTTGATTTCCATGAATCCTCCTCAGAAGTAACGGTATACGTCCGCAGACAGCTCAGCGTTCTCGAGAACCCAGTCGTAAGTCTGGTGTCCCTTGGCGTTCGTCATGAGGTGCCGGGTGAACTTCGATCCGAGATCATTGCCGAGACGGAACGTGAACCAACGCCCCTTCTCACGCTCAGCAGTGATGTAGAGATCATCCGATCCAGGGACCGTCATGAACGACTTAACGTCGTACTTGATGCTCTCGTAGAAGAACGGAGAAGGCTTTCCCCCGTCAAGTACCCAGTGAGTGTAGTACGCCTTCGCTGAGTAATGACGGAGCATGTCTGCTAGCATGAGCTTCGAGCCGTTACTTATCAGCTCACCGTTCTTGACAGTCAGTCGAGTGATAGCCCCCTCAGCGTTCGACAGAGTCAGAAGCCATGAGTCATTTTGGGCGGGTGTGAAATTCGTGATGAAGTACTCACGGTCGCGGAAGAGGAACGTGGGGAGCATAACTCCTTCCTCCGTCTTTAGCTTACCGAGATACCGTGCACGGAGATCATTGATGTCGACAGGGCCTTCGGAAACCCGGATGAGAGAAAACATGTGTGTTCTCACTTTCTAATGTGTCGTGGGATGTCGTACTCGTCGAGAAGGTAGTCCATGAATGCGAAGAGATCCTTCTCAATCTCATCCGCAAGCTCTCGATTTCTTACCTGAGACACGTCTACTACAAATCTGTAGCTGTTGTTCGCAGTACGCTTCTCAAGGTGAACGGAACACCGTGGCGTACGACGACGCTCAGGGTTCTTGATGTAGTCCAGGACGATCTCCCGTCCAGGCTTGTGATCAGGGTGGAGAACTTCTCGAGGTGGCTTACCCTCAGCCCGGTCTCGCTTACGAGCCTCGACGAGAGCTTTCCTCTCAAACTCCTCCGATTCCTTGACAGCCCTCATGATGTCGTCAGCACTGACGATTAGTCGGCTAGCCACGCGTGTCCTTTCTCAAGAATGAATGGGTGACCCCGGGGCCTTTTTACAGACCCCGGGGCATTAGATCAACCGCGTCGCATCTCGCGAATGAAGATCCAGATCAGCCAGAACCCACCCGTCACAGCAGTCAGGGTGACATCCAGCAGGAAGTTGAAGAATCCGTAGCGTCGCATATCAGGCAGCCGCCTCCTCATCGGCATACTTGGCGTCAAGCGGGTCCTCGGAGATCGTGACATACATGGTGCCCAAATATGCCTTCACGCCTGTATTCCCATTCGCCTCCCAGACATAGGGGTTGATCGTGAGGTCCACGTTCAGAATCTCGACGTAGTCAAGGGAGTCGATCGTCTGCTCGTTGATGTAAACCTTCCGTCGAGTCAGGTTTGGGATGCAGACAATCTTCGGAGGACGGGATCGGTAAGAAGCCTCAACCTTGATATAGTGAGTGAGAGCATCCGGGTCGTTCCGAGACTCCCGGGTCTTCACATTCCAGTCGTCCCGCTCGAGCTCAGGGACCATGTCCTCAGGGATCTCGACGCAGAAGGTGCGCTTCGTCCCCCCGGCGAAAGGGCCAGAGGCGGAGAAGTCCTTGAAGAAGATACGGGCGTTCTCGATGGTGATGTTCTTTGGTCGTGCCATTGTGTGCTCCTCAGAAGTCGGCGCGAATACGGAAGTCAGTGTGAACTCGAGTGGTGTCCCAGGATCCGATCTCCAGGACCTTACGGATGAACCCGGTGAGGTTCTTGCGCTGACGGCACTTGAAGAGGATAGTCTTCACGCCATTAGGATATGAGATCTCCCCGTAGACGCAGTTGGGCTGGCGGTAGAAGCTGACCTCTACGTCATTCTCGAGATCGAACTGCATCACACCCATGAGTGCGCTGGAGAAAGCCGGGGTGACCTTGGACCGCTTGTCGATGAAGGGCTCCAGGTCCAGTCCCTCGAACTCACCGGCCTCCTCTCGAAGCTGGCCATCGGGGGTGAAGTAGTCAATGACGCTCTTGTCTCGCTGGCTCATGCAAGCCACTCCTTCTTGAGATCGATCTGTACTGTCATGACCTGTCGCATGAAGCTGCAGGCCGTCTGGTAGTCACTGTGGTTGTAAATATAGATGGGCTTGATCACCACGTCCCCCTCGTTGAGGAAGATACGCATGATAATGACCTTGTGAACATCGTCGTACGTCATAAGGACGCTGTTGCCATTACCTCGCTGGAACTCGACCGTGTCGACCGAGCTAGAGATAACGAGGGTCTCCTCAAGCTGATGGCTCTCGGCATACTCAACGCTGCGACGGAATGCCTCAAAGCAGTCCTCAAGCGAGAGGAAATCCCCGTCGATCGTCATGTGCTTCTCGTGTACTACAAGCTTTCCCATGTGTGCTCCTTTCTGAGAAAGACCTATATCCCAGGTTCGGGATATAGGGTTGGAGATCAGTCTTCGATCTCGATGTGGGTACTAGCTTCCTTTACGGCAGCTACCGTCTCGTCGAACTGCTTCTCCACTTCGCGGGCAACGATTGCACTAGCGGCGATACCAGTACCCACAGATCCGAACCAGAGTAGAATCTTAGCGATTCCATTCGAGTTCGAAACGATGGGCTTGGTAAGCCTGCTGGCAATCATAACAGCTCCAATGGAGGAGAGTCCAGAGATGATAATCTTGGCAACGGGCAGCATGAGTATTCCTTTCGAGTAGAGGGGTCTCATATTACCCTTAGTTTCTGACGCGGACCCCCGGGCCCTTTTTACAGACCCGGGGGCTTTATTCGTCAGGTGTAGTTACGACGACCGCAAGCCGCGTCCTGCAGCCACATGTAGTGCCACCGGAAGTCTCGCCAAGAGAAGTACGAAGCCCAACGTCCACACATATTAATTCACCTCCTTCTTACCAGAGTTGTCAAGTGATAGCTGAGAGACGATCCTACGCCTCGAGTCAGGCATGAACACCAGCTCGTTCATCCCATCGTGGGAGAACATGTACGCGTTCCAGCGCAGCCAGTTGAAACACAGGATCTTTCCCTCACGAGGGCAGGCGACTCGACAGTTACCTACCTGGTCCTTGAGGATACGGGCGTTCCAGTATTTACTGACCCGACCCTCAGGAGAATATACCGTCAAGGTGAAGTGCTTGACATCGTTTCCGTAGATGAGCTCATCATCGGTAACCGGATCCCGGTCCTTCTCGATCGAGAGCTCCTTATACGGATCCCAGGTATTCACGAACTCAGCCATCATTGTCTCCGTTCCAGATATACGGCTCAAGCTCCAAGGGTGAAGGCCTCGAAGTCACCGAACTCTCCCACCGCAGTCTTTGCATCGTCAGCAAGACCCTCGAAGTAATCCCAGGCAACCCATTCCTTCCAGTCCTCTGGGTGGGCGTCTTTGAAGGACTCGAACTGTACCCACCTGTAACCGGTACTGCCTGATGCGGCATGGAACTTACCATCTTTCTCGCGGAGAAGGATCCCGCCTCCACGGTTCACGGGGACGAAGGCGCCGGTCTTACCGACGAACTCCATCTCTGGCTTCTCTTCAGTGCCGTTGTTGAGGTACAGAGCGGTAGTAACACTCTTGGTCTCCGCCACGTCTCGAATATCCAGATCCTCCTTCGAGAAGAGCTCCTTGAAGACGTAGGGGTGCTGGAACTGGGCGCCGGTAGCACTCCAGTGTCCATCCTCGTAGTCAACATAGACGGCCTTGTTCACGAGACACATACGGTCGTAAGTAGCCTCGTGCTCGAAGGTGTATCCGTACTTCTTGCCGAACTCCATGACCTTCTCGATGATCTCGGGAGTAGCCCTCGGGATCTTGATCGAGTCGGTCTTGATGTGTGCAACGTCGAAACCCTGCTCCTGGACGAAGTGCTTCAGATCCACCATGAACAGAGCGCCACGCTTGGCGACAATGTTGTCCACATTGCGGGGGTCCTTGAAGGCGTTTGGGAACTTTGCTGCAGTGAGACCGTACACGGAGTTGATGACGATCTTGAGAGCGAAGGCCAGTGCCTCATAGTCCACTCCCTCATCGAGGAACGGAGCAAGCGCTCCATCCAGAAGCTTCCGAGCAGTTTCGTCGTCGTGGTGCTTGATCGCTACTCGGGCTTGCTTGATCTCGCTGAAACGCTTAGTGTATCGGTCTCCGAAGAGGTTGAGACACTCGATTGAAGTGGGATGCATGCTCGCAACGTCGAGAAGTGCGACGTCGACGTAGATTCCTGGCTCGGCGTGGACGTATCCACCCTCACCGACCTCCTCCCCACGATAGGTAGACTTGCCGAAAGAGTACTGATAGCCAGGGAATTGCTCACTGAGATCGGTGTATACGAACTCACTCTGGGGGTTCCTGTTCTTCCCGAAGATGATGAACTGACTGTGCTTGTTGGTTGTGTCGTTAGGCGTCAAACCAGACAGCTCGGCAAGCATAAGGCGGGCCTGCCAGTCCGCATGGAGGTGGTTGAAGACCTCCTCGGTTGCAATAACATCATTATCGCAGTATTCCGCAACTTCCTCCCAGCGCTCCTCAGGAACGTTCTCATCCCAAGGAATGCCGAGCTCCTGGTGGTGCAGACCAAGCTCGATCTCCCACTTCTTGAGAGACATCTTGGTGGCTGCGAAGTCGTACACATCGGTGTAGGACAGGTTGTACGCCTCGACAAACCCAGCTGTGACGCTGTTCTCGATGATCCGCTTACTCAGGTCATACAGCTTGGCGTTGTTGAACCCCAGCGTACGAGCATAGAGAATATGGTTGTCATACTTACGGCAGTTGAAGCCGACAAGCCGCATCTCACAGAGGGCCTCGATTTCTTCGGGGTTGGGGTTAATCATCCGGTGAACCTGCGGATTACCCTTCACCTTCCAGTTAACGAGGAAGAGGTTTGGGAACACCTCACAGTCAAAGAAGACGAGCTCGCCAGTAGGGAACCCGACGGACTTCTCCTCAGGATCCTCGTTGGTGAACGGCATCTCCATCACTGCCTTGATGGCTGCCTCAGACTGATGCGTCGAGTTCATGGCAAACGCCAGCACACGAGGCTTCAGGTCCTTGACATCATACACCATCCCCTGTTCCTTGGCGTCACGGAGGATCTTGGCGATGAAGTCGACCGAGGGCTTGGTCGAGGGATGGATCTCCTTCCGAAGGTTGCGCTCAATAAGCTCCCTGACCTTCTTCTCGTTGGCCATGGTGGTCTTGTTGATCACTTTCTTCTCCTTAAACGGCAGCCCCTCTGAAATATGAGCCACCGGGATGTTGTTGCAGTGGGCGACCTTTCTCCTCAGAGAGGAATCACCTGTGAAGACCTTGATCTCAATGTCTTCGTCGTAGAGCCTCGCCAGTTCGGTAGGGTCTCCATCGTAGATGTAGTGGAGGTGAACTCCATTACCACCTTGACTGGTCTCAGCGTAGGTAGGGGGCCATTCTGAGGCGGCCTGTAGGTTTCGATTAAGGTCCTTCCTACCGTCCGTCTTGATATCAAAGTCGATGACGATGTGGTTCTCTGGGACCTTGACATAGTGGACCTCATGAGTGTCTATCTCACGAAGAGTGGTTCGAACGTTTGCCCATCGGAACTGCGGAGTCCCATGGTCTCCGGCTCTTTGGGCTGGACAGTCAGCGAGAACCCCATCGAGAAGGGATTCGGTAGAGTCCAGGTCGATCGAATATGGTTTCTCTGGATCAGCTTCGAGTTCGGCAGGATCCAGTAGGTGATCTCGGAACCCGTAATAGACATTGCGTAGTCTATCGCCCCCAAACTGTCGTCGCTCATCGAAGTGATCAAAGTAGTCTTTGAGCTCTTCTCGAAACTGGTATCGGCTCTTCTGGTACGGGATATTACTCTCACTGCAGTACTCCTTATACAGCTTATAGGCCATCGTGAGCGTGATATACTCTTCCGACTTGAAGAGGAGGTAGTTCTCCTCGACGAAGTTATACATCACATTCGTCTTCATCATCATGTCCTGGGGCTTATACGCGTCATAGTAGTGCTTACCAAGACTACGATAAACCCCAAGGCAGTGATTGGCGATCTTACCAAGCTCGTCTCGGATCTGAGTCATCAGAGTCTGATACTCGTCAGCCCCCACTGTTTGTCCGGTCGGGGAGATGTCAATCAGTCGACGAATAATACCAGACTTCGAGTCCGTGATCTTTACGGGCTTGTTGGTGCCGATGAAGAGGATCGCGTTAATCCGCTTAGGGTAGCGCTTAACACCCTTCTCGTTGATCAGGATCGTCTCGTGGGCCACCACGCTGTTAAGAAGGCCATTAGACTCGATACGGGAGAGGTCTCCGTCTTGATCGATGGCCACGAGCGAACTCTTACCAAGGGTACTTGTGGCAAACTGGTCTGACTTGGATCCAAGAGCTCCCGCATCAAACGTAGTTGTGTATCCTTGGAAAAGAAGCTCCAGAATATTGAGGACTGTAGACTTACCAGATCCCGGGGGACCATATAAGACGGCAAATTTCTGAATCCTCTTAGAGTCTCCAGCCACGATGGAGCCGATGAGCCACTCGAGCTTCCTACGAGCATCCTCATCATATAGAGTTCCAATGAGAGTTCCCCAAGCGTCCGGCGAACCTTCCTCGAGGGAGTACGGGAGCCTTGCCGTGGCATAGTCTTCCTTTCTAGGAGTACTGTCGGCAAATATAAGCTTGGCGTTGAGCTCCTGACCGTTGTCAGGAAGCCTGGACTTCCATGTCTGGAAGCTGGTCCACAGTCCGTTGCTGTAATTCGACAAGGGCTTCACGATAGTCTCAATCTGACCCTTGTGGTTCTTCTGGTGCTCGAAGAGGGACCGGTCTACAAACGTAGCGACGTCAAACTCGTCTGTAGACCAGAGTCCCTTCTCCTCATCCCAGATGGCCTGGAAGTCTCGCCCCTGAATGAGAATATCCCTCGATCTTCCGACGAGGAACTCAGGGTAGATTTCCACCTTTCCACTCTTTGTGGTACGCTCGCAGATTCGGTAGAAATCCATGAGTCTCCTTTACAAGTAATGTTCGTTTGCGTAGGCGTTCATCTGGGCCCAGAGTTCCGCCTTACGCATATCACGTGCGCCATGAAGTGGAATCGCACGAAGAGGGAACATGGATCCGTGTCCCAGCTTCGTGTAATCCCTTGAGTTGATCCGCTCGAGGATAGACTCTACCTCTTCCTCGTGGCGGGGGTTGAACAGGGCCTCATCAGTGTAGTCGTAGAGGCCGCAGTTCTTCACCATCTCCCAGAAGTACCATTCCAGAGAATATGGTGTATCATCATCCTCGAGCATCATGTCCATACGCTCGGCCAAAGCGATGAACATCTCGAGCATGGAGCAGTGCTGCTCGTTAAGCCAGACGTATGACACGTCGTTGTTCTCTCGAACGAACTGCCTACGAAGGTCAATACCATCCTGTGCACGGTTGATGTCGTTCTGGATCGTCACCCGGAACGGCGTCTGGTGCATGATCTCGAGTAGGCTCAAATATGATTCCTCGGGACACTCGGCCATGCGAGTATCCCCGGTTCGATCAACAAGCCACTCGAAATATGAGTTATCCGGTGCCGCCTCGATCATTACTCGTCCTCGTAATACTCAACCCCGAGAACTGAGTGCTCGTAGGATTCGTCGAGAAGAGTGATCTCGAAGTCCGCGTGGCGGCTCATGCTTCGGACATAGATGATGGAATCGGAGGCAGACACACCGCTGATGATGTTGTCGAACCAGGACGTGTCCTGCATAGGAACGCCCCGGTTGTCAGCGAATACATCGTCCTCCATGTAGTACGTGAGCTCGACATGCTCCTGATGACCCTTAGCCCGATACTCCTCTTCGGTGATCTGGTAGGCCTCGAAGTGCTGTCGATCCATCGTACGCTTGGTTACTTCCTCCTGGTTGGAATCTTCCACAGGAGTCGGAGAGTAGTCCACAACAGCGCTCGGTACCACCGGCTCAGAATCGGATTCCCGATCCTCTGAATCAGGGCCATCTCCCACGCGATCTTTGTGCTTCGCTTCAGCAATTTCTGCAAGCTCCTTGTTGATCTCAATTGTTGCTTCTTGGAAGTCCTGCTCGAACTTGCGAGCAAGAACGAAATATACGCCAAGGCCGCCTGCGACAGCCCCGGCTGCGAAATATGCGATCTTCTCAAGCATGGTCACCTCAGATCTTGTCGTACATCACGCCATCGACGTTGAAGTCGAGGGCCCACTTAGTGACGGTACGGCCGTTCTTGTCCTCGCCCTCGAAGGTGCCTTCGAAGATGTTGAAGTCGACGAAGTCGTCGCCGTTACCCTTGACCCATCCAGTCACAGCACCGGCAGGAGTGTGGGGGAACCCGAGCATCTTGTAGACCTCGTTGAGGAAGATGTGCCCACGAGTCTGGAGAATATCATTCGCATACTGCTGCTGGCACTTGAGGTGGAGCATAGCCAGGTCCTCGTCAGCGGACCAATTGATGTTCTCGTCATCGAAGATAACGCCATAAGGCGAGACTCCGTCAACAGCGGCAATCGCCTCGAGCGTCAGCTCATTGTCAGCGATCTCATCCTCGGTGTTGGAGATGAGGGCATCGATCACAGCGTCCTTGCCGAACTTGGCCTCGACCTTCTTCTTGTAGGTCTTGAAGGCCTGGTCAACAGCGGCATAGGCTGCAGCCAGAGAGGCGTTCCGCTTGAGCATGATGCCGTGTCCAGTCGCCAGGGAGGCGATGGAGGCGGCACCAAGAATGAGGGCGGGGGCATAAAGCTTCGCGAGCTTGGTGGTCATTCGGGTGTAGAGGATAACCTTGTCCCGAGTGGCGTCCTTGTCTGTGAGCTTTCCGTCCTCGTGGGCCTCGTGGACCTTGACGAGAAGAGCAGCCTCCTCAGCCAGAGTCTCCTCAACCTTGAGGGTTGCCTTGGAGGCGAGAACCGTGGTACCGATAAAACCGACAGTACCAGCGGCGGTCAGAATGGTGGGGGCGTGCTTGCTGAGAACCAGTCCAGCGCGTCCAGCGAGTCGGGTGACAATTCCGAGATTCATTTGATACGTCCTGCTTCCTTGAGTCGAAGATAGATAGCGATTGCTTGGTCGTCTTCCATGCGTTCAACACGGCGACGCCACTTGTCTGAGAATGGGTAAGCGGCGATAAGCTCAAGCCGCACTTGCTGAGGATTCATCGTGCATTGATGTGGTCGGGTTTCGGGAGCTGAAGCATGTAGCCACGACGGCTACGGATCACCGACATGTACCGGGCCGAAGTCCAGCCCCAGTTTTCGTCAGTGTATTCGGTAGTGATACCGCAGAGATCGTAGAGGTCGGCGACGGTGGCAAGACCGTACTCCTCGATGAGGTCTCCGAGTCGGTCGATAACGAGATAAGCTTCATCTCTGGACTCGAGCTCGATCTCTGAGAAATCATGGTATCGACGTGTACGAGGAGAAGCGTCTCGGCGATTGCCTGGTGCTGAGCCTGGTCGAGAATATGATCCGTAGGAGACACGGGACCCCCCGGACAAGCTGCGAGCTCGAGGAGAAGACTCTCCGAAGAGGAGACGTTCGATGCCCTGGCTGACCAGATCCGAGAGTGTGTTCTTGATAGCAGGGATAGTAACATCGTAGAGTAGATACTCGCCGACATTGTGGATATCCTCTCCGACGAAAGCCGAGATAGCCTTCGTCCCGAAGCTAGATTTCTTCTTTGTGACGGTGGCAGTGGTGACCTGCTCGACCTTCTTGCGCTCAGGGAGCTTGCTGTTAGAGGGTAGGTTCGGACGAATCGGTGCGTTAGCCAAGGTGGCTCCTTTCAAAGGGAGTGGGGGCCCCAGATTTCTCCAGGGCCCCCAAATATGAATCAGAGGCTGTTGAGCTCTGCCTCCTTGATCTTCTCCTCGACCTCCGCGAACTTGCCGTCCTCCTTGACCTGCTTGAGGAGCTTCTCGGGGAGGATGCCCTCGTAGAACTGCTTCACGAGACCTGGGTTCTCCATGAAGAGGTCGAAGAGCTTCTCGTACTCGGGGGAGTTGAGGAAGGACTCCTTGATCTGAGGAGTCTTGACGAAATGCTCGCCCTGACGCTCACCATACGAGGTACCGATCAGGTCGTCGAAGAACTCCATCAGAGTGTACAGGTCCTCGGCGTCGATGGCCGACTGCATCCACTCCTGGAAGTTGGTGACGTTGTCGTACCGCTTGATGAAGTCAAACATCTCTCGGCGAGACAGGTGGAAGTACAGCTTCTTGGCCTTGGGCTCGTCGTCGAAGAAGCCCTTGACGCGGACGATGTGAGAGAACATATTGATGGTTTCCTTTCAGTTGATCTTGAAGTAGTTTTCCTTGGGCGACACAAGGAAGTCGACGGTCAGGACAGGCTCGCCCTTCTCCGTCAGTTGTGAACCGAACTCCACAGAGAGGGAATTCGGCTCGGACCAGCCTACAAGCTCCCCAGCGGCGATTGGAGGAATCCCGAGGCCATTGTAGAACTCATTGAGAGAGGCATAACATTCGAGATTGAGCTGTCCATTGATGTTGTTCTCGACTCGACGAATTGTTTCAATGTCGGACTTGAAATATCGTCCCGAGAATACATCATAGCAGAGGACGTCTCCGGAGGAAGCGACCAGAACGGATCCGGACACAGGTTTGCCAGCATCTTGAACCGATTTCTCTGCAACGCGGGCCTTAACCTTCTCCAGGTCCTTCGGCTTAACCACGTCCGCCATCGCGTCTCGATATCGTCTAAACGCCGCCTCTGAACCCGAGTAGGCCAACGCAAACGCCGCTCCACGAGCATACTGGATACGGTTTGCCGCGACAATCGATACCAGAGTTGCAACCCCTGTGATGGCCGGGGGAATGTACACCCGATAAGATATTGCGAACTTCTCCCGCCAGGTGAGGTCCTCCGGCGACCGGAGGTTATCCTCACAATAATCGGCGATCCGTTCAATCGCGAGCGTCGTAGACTTCGCCGTGAGGATGGCCGTAGCGACGGTCCCAATGCACGCGGAAGCCGCGAGAATCGCTGGCGCGTTTGCCTTGATAAATTGCGTACAACCGTTCGCATTGATCACTTGTCCTCCTTCATCTGGATCTTCGAGAATTCCTCGGCCACTCCATGTCGGATACGCTCGTCCAACCTCTTTTGAGTGATAGCCAGACGCTTGTTCATGATGTCCTCAACCTCAAACTTGATAAGTCGATGGACATCGCTAGTGATCGAGAACTCTGAGTCTTTACCCGGTGCTCCCTGAGGGCCCTGGGGTCCTTGTGGTCCGGAAATATACTTGACCTGCGACCACTCCTTCTTGAGGATGACGTTACAGACCTTGATGAAGATAGTCAGGAGGTTAATCCAGACGATGACAATCGTGATCGCACCGATAATATACAGGGTCCACCAGATAATGTTCACTTGTGCTTCCTTTCTACTTTTCTGAGTCGAGGAGTGAGTTTGCAATTCTGCGGATTGTTGACGCAATCCAGGATGTAATCTGGGGTGAACTCCCAAACGCCATTCTCTTTAGGGTAGTGTCGGAAATCGATGGAATCTGCGGCCATTCGTCGGAGATATTCCCGTCGTGAATCCCCTCTACGGCAAGCGCGAGACTCCCCCGTAGTCCCATCGACCCCGAGGTATAGGATGGACAGCGCATCGGCGGTGATGATATCTGTGTGTCGTGATAGGAGCTCCATGACACCTCCGGGTGTGAGGATGACAACCCGATTAGGGCGGTCTCCCCTCCGGGTAATCTCGTCACGTGGTACCCCGTACCGCCAGCCTCGGAAGGTTTCGACGCACAGGAGGTCACCCCGTACTTCCCATTCAGCAAAGCTTTGATCTTTGAGGAAGTAGTAGGAAGATAGGTCCTCTCCCACACGCTTAGGTCGGGTCGTTGCAGTGCGGACTGCATGGTACCCCTCATTCTCAACCAGCTCCTTCTGGAATGTAGACTTGCCTGAACAACTTGGACCGAGAAGTACAACTAACATATCACTCCGCCGATATCGTGTAGAGGATGACTGTGAAGGCTGCAAACAAGAACCCAATGGCCGTGATTACCAGCTTGACGAAGAATGCGACGTTCGTCAGCCACACAAGCCAGGTTGCGAAACTGATTGCGCCGAAGACGATCAGGAAGATGAGGCTGATGAGGATGTAGTAGATCGGTGGTTCCTCGAACATGTGTGCTCCTTTCTCGAGGAAAAGCCTATACCCCAAGTCGGGGTATAGTGCTGAATTACCAGCGGTTGATCTTACGATCACGGCGCGCGATGAAGCGCTGCTGAACACCAACAACGTGCTTCATCCTGGAGTTCGCACCCCTGCCAATAAAGCAGGAGGCGAGAACAATTCCGAGGATGAAGACAACGGTCTTGATGACAGAAACGGCGATGCGGGTCATGATGTGGTCCTTTCAAACGGAGGGGTTTCAATATAGGACCGGTTTTTCTCGCGGACTAGTCCATAAACTCCATCTCTATGAACATAACAGTGACTGCAGCAAAGATAGCGATAATCGTCTCGAGGAATATCTTCTCTGATACATCGCCACCGACCTTATCCCAGATAAGGTAGCCAAGTGCTGCATAGAAACAGATGATAAGGAAGTCGAATACCTTAGACATGTGTACTCCTTAGAAAAAGCCTATATCCCAAGTCGGGATATAGGATGAGGTCTCAGTTGGTCTCTTCAGAGGCTTCGATCTCGTCGAGCTCATCGAGGTCGTCGTGCTCAAGCTCTTCGGGCTCGTCCGTGTCCGGAACCGAGCGGAACGCCATGAGGGTGAGAGCAGCACCAGCTGTGAGTACAGCAGCGCCAGCAATCAACTTCTTGGAGTTGCGCTTGATAGCGGGCAGGACAGCGTCCTTGTTGAACTTGAACTCGACGATCTTCTCGTTGGTCTCAACGGAGGTGTCGGTGGTCTCAGTCATGAGTGTGGTCCTTTCAAATAGAGGGGTCTCATATAAGGCATGGTTTTTCTCGCGGAAAGCCTATACCCCATGTAGGGGTATAAACTTGGATCAACGGGAAACGGCGAGAGCCTGTTCCACCATCGTATCCCATTCCTCATCGGTCATCAGCTCAGCGCGCAACTTCGCGTTCTCGACTTCGAGCGTCCGCACGCGGGCCTTAAGGTTAAAGGCGGCGTACTTCTGCTCTTCGTGAGC
>ERZ773051.959-NODE-959-length-17055-cov-5.406824_pt1 | contig 17055 bp, 15 predicted proteins | sample MGYA00580631_ERZ773051 | MGnify/ENA primary metagenome ERZ773051 (study PRJEB29015, sample SAMEA2738137) | human oral metagenome | biome: human oral; feature: human-associated habitat; material: saliva | place: China | collected 2204 ...
CGCAGCAGCCGAGAAAGCGCGCCTGGCTAAGATCGCCGCACAAAAGGCGGCCGCAGCCGAACAGGCGGCGAAGCAAAAAGCAGCACAAGCTCGCACCGCAGCAGCCAAGGCCGAAGCGCAACGGGCGCAAGAAGCGGCCCGCCGACAGCAGCAAGCGGCGACCCGACAACAACAGCAGGCAGCAGCCGAAGCGCGCAACGCAGCGCGGACGCCTGCCGCACCGGTCTTCAGAGCTGAATCAGCGGCCGACGACGCCTTGAGCGGTGGCTTCGCAGCCAACCGCGGACGTCTGCCCGTCCCGATTACGGGTTCTTATGCCATCACGGCGCACTACGGCACTTACAATGTGGCCGGCTTGCGCGGCGTACAACTCAGCAACAAGGGCATTAACCTCACCGGGCGTCCGGGCGCGCAGGCGCGGGCCGTATATAGCGGCGAAGTAACGGCCATTTTCAATATGAACGGATTGTATAACGTCATCGTTCGCCACGGTTCTTATATGAGCGTCTACTGTAATCTGTCGAGCGTCAGCGTACATCGCGGACAGCAAGTCGGAACGCGCCAGACGTTGGGTAGCGTTGCGGGCGACGGCACGGGCAATTGCACGCTCCATTTCCAATTGCGACGCGAAACGTCTCCACTTAATCCGGAGGCTTGGATCGGCCGATAAAGGCCGCCCTCGCCAACGCATCTCCCCACAGCGCTCGAAGCCTCGGTTTCGGGCGCTTTTTTTATGGCGTAAGGTCTGCGCCGCGAAGCGGAAGGGGCCGACAGTTCTCACAAGGTCCAATTCACCGCGACCTGCGCGCAAGGCCGGGAAGCCGCAGCGCCCATAAGCCGACGGCGAAAGTTTGCCGCGCCGCGCGAAGGCCTGCTTTCTGAACAGCGAAGCTATGGGCGCCGACGTTTTTTATCGTGAGAAAAAAGGTGTGCGCTCGTGATAAAAAGTACTTACGCTCACGAGAAAAAAGGTGTGCGCTCGTGAGCGTAAACGAATTATCGGGCATACTGCAGTCTTAATAACTTATGTTTATAGCTTTATCTATTGCTTTGTGCGGTTACAAAGGGGAGTAAGGCAAACGCCGATAAAGCTTAGTGGGCGCGTCGTCTGCTGCGCTTGATGCTTAGTCTGTCGGCCGTTTGTGCGTTTGCCTTTCGGACGCCGCAAAGGGCGCTACGTTGATCGCCACAATAAGCGAACAAAAACGCGCGGGAGAGCTACTGATCCGGAGGCCGCACACGCGGGGCCAACGCCAAAATTAGTCCACAGAAAAACGGTATAACAGCATTAAAAAGAGGAATATAGGACAGAAGAAGAAAGACTTAACCGACAATCAGCGGGCGCGGCAGGGGTGAGACTGCGCCTTCAGCGTCATGAGAATAACGCCTGTGGGGTAGAAATTTGTACGACAAAATTTGCCGTCCACCTCCAAATGTTGTATTTTTGTGCGATTTTAGATTTATTGTACCCTTATGGCTCGAAAGAAAAAACGTGTGGGCGGCCGATTCGGCGCTTTTATCTCGGTGATCAGTACGACGCTTGTACTTATCTTGCTTGGGGCGGACGTGTTCTTCGTTACCGTGGCGAGCAACTTTAGCAAGAACTTACGCGAAAACTTCGCTGTGGAGGTACTTCTGGAAGATAACATTCCGCAACACGACCTCTATCTCTTGCAAGAAGACTTGAAGCGTCAGCCGTACACGCTTCGCACGAATTATATCTCAAAGGAGCAGGGCGCAGCCAATATGAACGCGGCGCTGGGAACGACGGAGGACGAATTTGGCGGGGTCAGCCCCGTCTCGGCCGAGTTTGAGCTTTTTCTGAAAGCCGACTACGCGCAGCGAGATAGCTTGGAGCGCTATCTTCCTATGATCAAAAACAAGCCGTTTGTGAAGAACGTCATTTATCCGCAAGAGACGATGGACTCGCTCAACGCCATTATTCCCATCGTAAGCTTGGTCTTGCTGATCGTAGCCTTGCTCTTGACGCTCGTATCCTTTGCTTTGATCAACAATACGGTGCGTATGAGCGTCTACGCAAAGCGTCTCTACATTCATTCGCTTAAGCTCGTGGGGGCTAAATGGAGCTTCATCCGCCGCCCTTTTTTATGGCAGGCTTTTGGCATCGGACTGACGGCTGCCATCTTGGCAAGCGCACTGCTCGGTGCGGGGATGTATGTTCTCATTGATATGAATCTTTATTTGAGTTCGCTGGTTACAGTAGAGGTAATCGCACTCACGCTGGGCACAATCTTCGTCTGCGGCCTTTTGGTTACAATGGTTTGCACATTCTTTAGCGTGAATCGCTTCTTGAGAATGAGCACGGACGAACTGCTTTTGAAATAAACAAACGTATTACGCAATCATTCTACATATTATATAATGACAACAGATAAGAAACCGGCTACGGAGAAACACGTATTTGCCTTCGGACGTACAAATTTTATCGTTCTGACTATCGGTATGGCGATCGTGATCCTCGGCATGATGCTTATGTATGGCAAAGGCTCAACGGAGACGCATTTTGATCCAAACATTTTCAGTGCTATGCGCATCAAAGTGGCGCCCGCTGTTTGCTTTTTGGGCTATATTACCATTATTTTTGGCATCATTCATCGGCCCAAAAGCGATGAAAAAACGACAACAAAAGAATAACCACAGACTTTATATATGTTAGATATGACCTGGTGGCAGGCACTCGTGATAGCTATCGTCGAGGGCTTGACTGAATTTTTACCTGTCTCGTCGACGGGGCACATGATCATAACAGAAGGAGCAATGGGTATGCAGAGCACGCCCTTTGTCAAGGCCTTTACGGTAATTATACAGTTTGGCGCCATTCTTTCCGTGATCTTGCTCTATTGGCGGCGCTTTTTCTACCCTGAAAGTATACGCACGAAAGGCTATACTTGGTGGCAGGCGATCTGGCGCTTCTACTTGCGACTGATTGTCGGTGTCTTGCCGGCGGTAGTCTTTGGTTTGGCGTTCAACGATCTGATTGAAGAGAACCTGGGGAGCGTTCGGCTCGTGGCCGTGATGCTCATCGCCGGCGGTATCTTTATGCTCTTTGCCGATAAGCTGTTTGGCAATGGGTGGAAAAAAGAGCCGTCGTATAAAAATGCGTTCATCATCGGTCTCTTTCAATGTTTGGCGATGATTCCGGGCGTATCGCGTTCGATGGCAACCATAGTTGGCGGTATGCAACAACGTCTGACGCGAAAATCGGCGGCGGAATATTCGTTCTTTCTCGCCGTGCCGACAATGGCGGGCGCTACATTGCTCGAAACGTATAAGCTCTTGAAGCACGATAGCGGAATGCTGCTGAGCGGCGACCATCTTTGGCTGCTCTTGCTGGGGAGCGGCGTGGCGTTTGTCGTGGCGCTGTTGGCCATACGCTTCTTCATCGCCTACGTGAGCAAGTATGGCTTTAAGGCTTTCGGGTGGTATCGCATCGTAGCCGGCAGCGTGATTCTGCTACTGATGGCTTGCGGGGTCGAACTTAATATGGCAGGCTGAAATGGACTTCCTTTCCGGCCGCATTCTGGCCTTTGATAAGCCCTATAAGATGACGTCGTTTGGCGTTGTGGGACGTGTGCGTCGCTTACTCACACAAAAGATGAACGGAAGAAAGATCCGCGTGGGCCACGCCGGTACGCTCGATCCTTTGGCTACGGGCGTCTTGATTCTTTGTACGGGGCGGGCGACGAAACAAATAGAGTCGCTGCAAAAGGATACAAAGGAATATATCGCGGAATTAAGACTCGGCGAGACGACGCCCAGCTTCGATCTTGAACATCCCGTAGATAAAACTTTTCCAACGGCACATATCACGGCAGAAAGCTTTGAGGAAGCCGTCAGAAAGTTTGAGGGCGATATCCTGCAAGTGCCGCCAGTTTTTTCCGCCTGCAAGGTTAATGGCGACCGCGCCTACGATTTGGCCCGAAAAGGTAGGGACGTGCAACTCGCAGCCAAGCCCATTCGCATTGAAAAGATTGATATCCTCGAACTGCGTCTGCCCGATTACGCACGACTTCACATCGTCTGCGGAAAAGGTACTTACATTCGATCGCTAGTCCGCGACATCGGCGAAGCATTGCAAAGCGGGGCGCATATGACGTCGCTCCGGCGCACACGGGTTGGCGACATAAGCGTCGAAGATTGCTTCACGCTCGAAGCATTTGAAGAATGGCTCGCCGCGCAGACGATCGAAATCCCCGCAGAATTTGCCAACGGACCACAAATTAAAAAGTACATCAAAAAAGACTGAACCCCGCCGCCGCGGCATCGAGGCGCCGCCAAGCGAAATTCAAACGCCGGCAAGCTAGGCCGCAACACTGCCGGACGAAACTCAATCCAAAACGCACATTATATTATTGCTGTATGAAACTTTCTCAATTCAATTTCAAACTACCCGCCGAAAAGATTGCCAAATATCCATCGCCCTTGCGCGATGATTGTAGAATGATGGTGCTCGACAAGACTACGGGCAAGATAGAACATCGAAAGTTCGACGAACTCTTGGACTACTTCGACGAGAAAGACCTTTTCGTCTTCAATGATACAAAAGTCTTCCCCGCTCGCCTTTACGGCAACAAGGAGAAAACAGGTGCACGCATCGAAGTCTTTCTCCTGCGCGAGTTGAATCAAGAGTTGCGCCTTTGGGATGTGCTCGTCGACCCGGCGCGCAAGATTCGTATCGGCAACAAGCTTTATTTCGGCGAGGACAACTCAATCGTCGCCGAGGTCATCGACAACACCACGAGCCGCGGCCGCACCCTGCGTTTCTTGTACGACGGCGACCACGATGAATTCAAGCGCTCGCTCTACGCGCTCGGAGAAGCGCCCATCCCCCGTGAGATCAACCGCCCGACGGAACCGGAAGATTTAGAGCGCTTCCAGACTATTTTCGCCCGCAACGAAGGTGCCGTCACCGCCCCCGGGGCCGGGCTTCACTTCTCCAAAGTTATGATGAAGAAGATGGAGCTTAAAGGCATCGATGCCGCGTATTTGACGCTTCATTGTGGCTTGGGCAACTACCGAACGACTGATGTGGAAGATCTCACGAAGCACAAAATGGAAAGCGAGCAAATGTTTGTCGACACCAAGTGCTGCCGGCACGTCAACTCCGCCCAAGATGCCAATCGCAAGATCTTAGCTGTGGGCTCCACGGTTATGCGTGCTTTAGAGGTGTGCGTAGGCCCCGACGGCCATATCAAGGAATTTGAAGGCTGGACCAACAAATTCATCTTCCCGCCTTATGAATTCTCCGTAGCAGATGCGATGCTCGTCAACTTCCAGTTCCCTTATTCGACACTCCTTATGCTCGCTTCAGCTTTCGGAGGCTACGATCAGGTTATGGGAGCTTACAAAGAAGCCATCAAGGGCGAATATATGTTCGGCCCCTACGGCGATGCGATGCTCATCATCTAAGTATGCAGCTACTAATCGCTTTAGGCGCCAACATAGGTTCGCGTGCAGCGGCGCTTCGAGCAGCGATAGCAGCCCTCACGGCTGAAGTGGGCCTCCTCGTGAAGTGTTCCGCCTTTTACGAGACGGAACCTGAGGGATTTCAATCGTCCCACGCCTTTCTGAATGCCGTAGCCCACTTTGAGACGACCCATTCAGCGCCGCGCATATTGCAAATAACGCAAGCCATAGAGCGGCGCATGGGCCGCACGACCAAAAGCCAAGACGGCATCTACCACGATCGCCCCATCGACATCGACCTCCTCGCGCTGGGCGACACCATTTGCCGCACGCAAGACCTCACGCTGCCCCACCCCCACTTGGCCGAGCGCCGCTTTGTCTTAGAACCATTAACCGAAATCTTGCCCACGTGGCGTCACCCGCTGACCCACGCAACCGCAACAGAAATGCTTAAAGGATATGAACAAAACACGAATTAACCCAGAAAGAGAATTCAGCCCCGAGCTCTTAGCCGCGGTCAACCACCTCTTACCCCAGCTCACCAGCAGTGCCACGCCGATGACCGAAGACGCTCTGCGCACACTATTAAAGACCGACGCCACGCGCCTCTACACCATTCGCGATGAAGAAGATCGCATCTGCGGTATGTGCACCCTTTGCTTTACGCTGATGCCAACGGGCAAAAAATGCTGGTTGGAAGATGTTGTGGTCGACGACGCCTGCCGCGGCAAGGGTTACGCCAAACTCCTCGTGGCCGAAGTCTACGAAGAATCCAAGCGGCTCGGCGCAAAATCGCTCAACCTCACATCCCGCCCCGTCCGCGAAGCGGCTAACAGACTCTACACCGGGCAAGGATTCAAACTACGTGAAACTAACGTTTATCGACGTCAAGACTAATGGTTATCTTCATCAAAGGAATGGTTTGCCAGCGCTGCATAATGATTGTAGGGCAGTTGCTGGAGCGCATCGGAATCGAAGCTATGAAAGTCGACCTCGGGCGCATAGATCTCTACGACGTGCCGACCAGTGAACAAATGCAAGCTTTGGACAGAGGACTCAAAGAACTCGGTTTTGAACTTGTCTTTGACAAACGACCGCAACTGATCGAAGCGATCAAACTGGCTACAATCGACTACGTCTATGCCAATCCACCCATCCGCAAGAACTTCTCCGACTACATCATCGACACGCTCCACTACGACTATCACTACATTAGCGACATATTCTCCTCAACAGAAGGCATCCCGCTCGGCAAATACGCCATAAAAGTACGCATGCGGCGCGCCCGTCAGCTGCTCCGCACGACGAACGACTCCATTGCCGACATCGCATACGCCTTAGGCTATACGTCGCAAACCTATATGAGTACACAGTTTAAGAAGGAAACGGGCCTCTCGCCCTTACAATATCGCAAGCAGAGCCGAAAATAGCAGTCGCACATCAAGACTACAGCCAAGACTGAGTCATCTTTTTTTTAGAGAGACAAGTTGAACGTATCGCATCCACGCCTATAGCGAGCGTTTAATCTTGTCTCATTTTATACCCTCCCGATTGCCGGCATAAACATCTTTATTTTTCACATATTAGGCCGAAAATAACCCCTTAGGGTTAGTCTTTTGGCAGAGCAGGGTTAAAGCGTCAAGCGCTTTCACCCTGTTTAATGCAACATTCGTTTGAACACCCCCCCAGGGTTGGCCTTTCGAAAACATCCGCAAATCGAAACGCAACGAAAAACGACAAACACCGAATCAAACAAATTACGACTCACGTCGTTGGTGGCCGGGTTGCCGCTTCGCTCCTCAACCCTGCCACGGAGAAAGACCAACCCCTGATGGGGTTGCACGCGCCGGGTATCAACTCATCCGGGGTTAAACCACTTCGCGCCTTAACCCCGGCCTGCCAAAAGACCAACCCCGATGGGGTTGTTGGGGCTACTTAACGACAATATTAAAATGAGATATTATACAACCAACGTCAAACCTGCCAAAAGACCAATTGCGATAACCTCATATGCACTACCCACTGATTATGGTAGAGAATAATCTCAATACATCCAACGTAGATGCTATAAAAGATCAATTGCGACAACATTATATGCACTACCCGCTGATAATGATAGAGGTAAATCTCAATACGCCCAATGTAGATGCTGCGAAAGACCAATTGCAAGAACATTATATGCACTACCCGCTGATAATGGTAGAGGTAAATCTCAATACACCTAACGAAAATGCCGCGAAAGACCAATTGCGACAACCTTGTATGCACTGCTTAACAACAATAATTAACCTGAAGCCCCTTCTCGCCGAAAATAACCCCTTAGGGTTAGTCTTTTGGCAGAGCAGGGTTAAAGCGTCGAGCGCTTTCACCCTGTTTAATGCAACATTCCTTTGAACAACCCCTCAGGGTTGGCCTTTCAAAAACATCCGCAAATCGAAACGCAACGAAGAGCAACCAAAATGTACACCGGAAATTGCCTTTTCACCCACCAAACCTTTGACTTACAAACACACAACAATCGTCTTTAAACGAATGCATGCCCACGACAAACCTTTTTCATCACGAGAGTAAACCTTTTTTATCACGAGAGTAAGCCTTTTTTATCACGAGAGTAAGCCTTTTTTATCGTGAGCGCAAATAGGCAAGGTTCGACCGACGACGAACGAAAGAAGAATGTGAAGGACAGAAAATCCGAAACAAGAAGTTCTCTTTTGGCCTTTGTAAGAATATAAAATGTGCGTCCACGTTTTGCGAGGAAAGTAGTGGCACGCGAAACACCTATCAGGCGAAAACATTTTCAAGTCGAAATAAAGGCGTAATGCGACAACCAATAAATGTAATCAGCCCAAAGCCTGCACAAAACAAGAAGGCACATCTCAGTAATCAATCGGCACAAAAGAAGTACACGATTTCCCAAGTCAAAATTAAGAATTAGGTCAAAAATTCTCGTTAAGTAGTCCTAAAAACAAGCACTTCAAACCACTAAAAATCGCTCATCGGGGAGCTTAAACCAAGCCGCGGAATGGCGACTTCCACTTGTCCTCAAAGCAGAAAAAGAGAAAAGAAGATTCTTAAAAAGATGTGTTAAGTTTTCTAAAACGGAAAACTTTCACGACTTTAGATCGCCTTGTAATTTTCTCAAAAAATATCTCTTGTCTTCATTGAAAAAGTCCGATTTCTTACTTACATTTGCATCGAAAAAGGCGACACGGGTCTGCAAAATCCAAACGGAGATGCCGCTAAAGGCGCTCCAAGTTAGCCCCTAACAGAGCATCGCAGAAGCAACATAAAATACGGATAAACAAGGCATTACGCGCATCAATGGAAAACTGATCAAAGCTTTTTTTACTCCCACCCGAAGTGCCGCGCGGGCAAGCGCCCACGGCCGGCAGTTCAGCATCAACACGATGAAAATAAATACGAATTTGTGGCAACGAAACAGGACGACCTGCAAAAGGCTGCCGGTGAAACTGCCCATAACAACAAAATAACACGAAAACCTATGTGTACTGAAAATTTCATTATTACCAAGCGAGACGGCACCACAGAACGATTCTCGCTGGATAAGATTAAGAGTGCTATACTCAAAGCTTTCACCTCGTTGCATCAACCGATCGATGCGCAAGGCTTGCAGCGCGTCATCGAACACCTGCGTTTCTGCAACGGTATGAGCGTTGAGGATATTCAGAACCAAGTGGAAGTGGCCCTGATGGCAGAAAAACACTTCAAGGTAGCCAAAGCTTTTATGCTTTATCGCCAACAGCACACGGAGGATCGTGACGTGGCCGAACGCCTAAGCTTTATGTTCGACTACTGCGATGCGGCCAATCCGGCCACCGGCTCAAAGTATGACGCCAACGCCAACGTCGAAAACAAAAATATCGCGACGCTGATCGGCGAATTGCCTAAACGGAGCTTCATCCGCCTCAACCGTCGCCTCCTGACAGACCGCATCAAGCAGATGTATGGCAAGGCTTTGGCCGAACGCTACCTGTATCTGCTCGACAACCACTTTATCTATAAAAACGACGAAACCAGCCTGGCTAATTATTGTGCGAGTATCACGATGTATCCGTGGCTCCTCAACGGCACGATGAACATAGGCGGTAACTCTACGGCGCCGACTAACTTGAAAAGTTTCTGCGGCGGCTTTGTCAATATGGTGTTTATCGTCTCCTCCATGTTGTCGGGCGCTTGCGCCACGCCGGAGTTTCTGATGTATATGAGCTATTTCCTCCAGCAGGAATACGGCGACGACTTCTATCTGCGCGCCGACGAGGTCGTAGACCTTTCCAAGAAGCAGCGCACGATGGACAAAATCATTACGGATTGCTTCGAACAAGTGGTCTATTCCATCAATCAGCCGACGGGAGCTCGCAACTTCCAAGCCGTATTCTGGAATATCTCTTATTATGATAAGAACTACTTCGAGAGTATCTTTGGCGATTTCCGCTTCCCCGACGGCAAAAAACCTTCTTGGGACGCACTGAGTTGGTTGCAAAAACGCTTTATGCGTTGGTTTAACGCAGAGCGCACGCGAACGGTCTTGACCTTCCCGGTGGAAACGATGGCCTTGCTTTCAAAAGACGGCGACGTGCTCGACAAGGAATACGCCGATTTCACGGCCGAAATGTACGCTGCGGGCCACAGTTTCTTCACGTATATGAGTGATAATGCCGATTCGTTGGCTTCTTGCTGCCGCTTGCGCAATGAGATTCAAGACAACGGCTTCAGCTATACGCTCGGTGCGGGCGGCGTATCAACCGGTTCGAAGAGTGTGCTGACGATCAACTTGAACCGCTGCGTGCAACAAGCTACTCGCGAAGGTTTGAACTACACGGAATATTTGGCTTCGATCGTAGATCTCGTACATAAGGTGCAATTGGCTTACAATGAGAACCTGAAAGCCTTGCAGGCGAAGGGTATGCTTCCGTTGTTTGATGCCGGATACATCAACATTCAGCGCCAATATCTGACGATTGGCGTCAACGGTATGGTCGAAGCGGCAGAAAGCTTGGGCATACAAATCTCCGACAACAAAGAATATGAGGAGTTTGTCGGCAGCATTTTGGGCCTTATCGAACAGTATAATAAGCAATACCGCTCTAAGGATGTGCTCTTCAACTGCGAGATGATTCCGGCTGAGAATGTGGGCGTGAAGCACGCGCGCTGGGATCGCGAGGCCGGCTACTTCGTGCCGCGCGACTGCTACAACAGCTATTTCTACATTGTGGAAGATCCGAACACGGACATCATCGAAAAATTTCGTCTGCACGGCCGCCGCTACATTGAACACCTGACGGGCGGTTCTGCGCTCCACATGAATTTGGATGAGCACTTGGGCAAAGCGCAATACCGCCAACTGCTCCGCGTAGCAGCTAAAGAGGGATGCAATTACTTCACGTTTAACATTCCTAACACGCTTTGTAACGAATGCGGAACGATTGATAAGCGCCACTTGGAGGAGTGTCCGCACTGCCACAGCCATAACGTCGACTACTTGACGCGTGTAATCGGCTACTTGAAGCGCGTATCCAATTTTTCCGTTGATCGCCAGAAAGAAGCGGCACGCCGCTATTACTCGCTCAACCCTGAGAAGGTAAAACAATAAGGCAAACGAAAGCGGAATAGGACCGGAAGAAAAATCGTCCTTACGCTCTATATATAATAATGTATCGGAGCGGAAGCACAGCGCACCTCGACGGCGCCCGCTTCCGCTCCGATAAGATAAAAGTAAAGTTCGATCAAAAATCGACGGACATCTTATGCTGAAATACGTTAACTACGATATTGTTTTTCAAGAGTTCCCCGACGAAGTAACGCTTGCAATCAACCTCTCGCTGTGTCCGGTCTGCTGCCCGGGCTGCCACAGCCAATTTTTGCAGACTGACGTGGGCGAATTGCTCACGCCGGAGCGGCTGCAAGCTTTGATCGACTCGTATGATGGGGAGATTACTTGCGTAGGATTGATGGGCGGCGACAACGATCCGGCGGCTGTGGGCGAACTTTTTGCGCTTGTGCGCCGCGTTTATGGGGATAAGTTGAAAACAGGTTGGTACTCGGGGCGGGCGCAGTTGCCCAGAGATTTCAATCCTCGATTGTTCGACTACGTAAAACTGGGCCCTTACATCGAGGAGCGCGGCCCGCTCAAAGCGGCAACGACCAATCAGCGCCTTTATCGCTTCGTCGATGGGCAACAAACGGACATCACCGCGCGCTTCCATAAACATTGAAATGCGCTAAGCAGACTTTATTGACCACGCTCCGGCTTTCATCAATCGGCCAGCAAGCCGCACATCTAAAACAAACGCCGCCCGCTCAACTGAACGGACGGCGATCTTTATTTCTTAAAGTATTTGCCTATGATTGGTAAACGCTTGACGGGAAAATCGTGGTAAAGAACGTGAGCAATATAAAGGATGATCAACACCGTATTGATACTCATCGTGAGCCAAGCGCTCCAGGCAGCCGGCTCCAGTTGCATAAGCGTGAAGAAGAAGGCCGTGAGCAGCACGTAGCCGGCTATGCTCTTCAGTGGATACTTGATCGGATAATATTTCTGACCGACAAAGTAACTCAAAATCGTGGCTACGCCGTAGCCGGCCACACCACCCCAAGCGCAGGCCATATAGCCGAAGCGCGGAATGAAGAGGACGTTGACGGCTACTAAGACGGCACAACCCGCAAAGGAGAAATACATACCGTAAATCGTTTTGTCGACAAGTTTGTACCACAAGGAAAGGTTGAAGTAAACGCCCAGCAGGATGCCGGCAACCATTACAATCGGCGTGACGCGCAAACCTCCCCAATAATCAGGGCCTATGAGGTTCTTGAAAAGCGGCAGATAGGCGACGACAACCAAGAAGGCGAGCAAGGTAAAGATGATAAAGTACTTCATCGCTGCGGCGTAGGTCTCCTTACTATCGCGGTCGTGACTCTTACTGAAAACAAAGGGCTCGTAGGCGTAGCGAAAGGCCTGCGTAATGAGCGTCATGATCATCGCAATCTTCACGGCTGCGCCGTAAATACCCAGTTGCACGTTAATCTCTTTCCCAACATGGGTGGTGACAAAGGGAAAGATGATCTTATCGGCCGTTTGATTGAGGATACCGGCGACGCCCAAGGCCAATATAGGCCAACTGTAGTGCCACATGCGTTTGGCCAAAGCTTTATCAAAGACCCACGGGAAGCCGGTCAACTCTTTGTAAAAGAAGAAGGTGACGGATGCTGTGCAGAAGAGGTTGATGTAAAAAGCCCAAGCTAAATCTAATTGTCCGTCGTAGAAACTACTTACAAGCGGGCGGCCCCAATCTTGGGCGTACAACCAGGGAACAAGGAGGAAGTAGGCCAAGTTGAGCAGGATATTGAGAAAAATGAAGAGCAACTTTAGGGCGGCAAACTTAATCGGGCGATGGTTGCGCCGCAGATGTGCGAAGGGCACGCACTGAAAAGCATCGATGGCAACGCAGACAAACATTGTCCCGACATACTCGGGATGGTCCGGATATTGCATCCAAGCGGAGATGGGTTGCAGGAAAATCAAGACGAGTGCAACGAAAGCCAGACAGACGCCGCCCACCATCAGCAGTGTGGTAGAATAGACGCGCTGCGGGTCGTCTTTCTCGTTGGTTGAGAAGCGAAAATAGGTCGTTTCCATACCGAAAGTCAGCAGCACGAGCAGCAAAGCCGTATAGGCATAGACATTCGTTATGATGCCGTAAGCGCCGGTTGAGGCGGCCATCTTCGCCGTGTAGAGCGGCACGAGTAGATAGTTGAGAAAGCGGCCGATAATACTGCTCATCCCATAGATAAACGTATCCTTGGCCAATGATTTCAAATTGGGCATTGTCTCGTATGTATTATAATTTGTATAGCGCCGCAGCTTGGGGCAACTTTAGCGTGCAGGCAAGTCGCAAGATTGGGGCGCCTAACTCGTAGCAAAGAATAAATAGCAAATACCTATGGCGGCAATGACGCCGGCTAAGTCGGCCAGCAGCCCGCAAGCCACGGCGTGGCGCGTATGTCGTACGCCGACACTACCAAAATAGACAGCGAGGATGTAAAAGGTGGTATCGGTAGATCCTTGAAACACGCAACTCAGGCGGGCCACAAAGGAGTCAGCGCCGTAGGTGTTCATCGCGTCGACCATCATCCCGCGTGCGCCGCTCCCGCTCAGCGGTTTCATCAGCGCCGTTGGTATCGCGCCAACCCAATCCGAAGGTGCACCCATCCAAGCCACGAGTTGGTGCAAGCCATCAATGAGCCAATCCATCGCTCCCGAAGCTCGGAAGACGCCGATCCCTACCAGCACGGCTATCAAGTAAGGGATGATGCGCACAGCCGTAGAGAAGCCCTCCTTAGCGCCTTCTATGAAAGCATCGTAGACGTTGATTTTTTTGCGTATACCGGCTAAGATAAACAGAATGATAATGAGCAAAAGCAGGACATTGGCTGTCGTACTCCCCGCAATGTTCATCGTTGCCGCGTCCATCCTGCTAAAGATCCAGACAATCGAAGCCATAAAGACCGACATTCCGCCAAGCGTCAGCAAGAGCGTTCGATTGAAGAGATTGATGCGCTGATAGAGCGATGTAATGATGATGCCCGCAAGCGTAGATACGAATGTCGCGAGCAGAATAGGCACAAAAATATCCGTAGGTTGGGCTGCACCACACTGAAACCTATACGTCATAATACTTACCGGAATTAGCGTGAGTCCGGAAGTGTTCAAGACGAGAAACATTATCATCGGATTCGACGCCGTCTCCTTTTTTGCGTTCAATTCCTGCAAGCCCTCCATCGCCTTAAGCCCCAACGGCGTCGCCGCATTGTCCAAGCCGAGCATATTGGCGGCCAGGTTCATAAATATATTACCCACGACGGGATGCCCCTTGGGAACGTCAGGAAAGAGGCGGGCAAAGACAGGACCGAGCAAGCGGGCCAGCGCATTGACCACGCCGCCCTTTTCGCCCACTTTCATAATGCCGAGCCACAACGAGAGTACGCCGGTCAGTCCTAAAGAGATTTCAAAACCCTGCTTCGACGTATCAAACGTAGACTGCATAATGGCCGGGAACACCGTAAAGTCGGCAAAGAAGATCAACTTCACCAATGCCACGATAAAAGCAATGAGAAAAAAGGCAATCCAGATGTAATTGAGTACCATAAGTGTGTGTTCAAACAACGTGCAAAGTTACGTAATCTACACAAGAAACGGCTTATTCTGCCACTTATTACTACAAAAAAGCGGCTATGCGCCCGTTTTCAGCACAAAGCTACCCCCGCAAGGACAAAAAGAGGATGTGTCAAAATAGACACACCCTCCAAGCTTAATTACTACCGGCTGCCTTAAGGCGGCCTTTCTTGCCGGCTACGAGGGCCGCCGGTGGTTAACCTAATGAATGTAAATTTCTAACCCGTTAGAAATTTTCTTGCAACGGGTTGGTTTTTTCAACCGAACGCACAACATCTCCCGTTGCTTTCATCTGCCGACACTTTACTTGATACTTCTTGCCTGTTTCACGAAGCAGTAAGAAAGCACTACGCTCGTAAGCCTTCCAAAAAAGGCCTTCACGATGAAGATAAATCCTTACCTCTTCTGATGCTTCTAATGACAATATCGAAGATAATTTCATTCTCTTGTCGACTATTTTATTATTATCTATATTCTTGATTTTCTATAATTTTCGGCGACCGCCTTTCGGCGGTTATTTAGGTGTCGCCTTTTAGAGGGCGACACCTATAAAGGGCAATAGCGAGGACTACTCGAACCCGCCGACCCTGTACCCGAAGGTGCGGAGGTTGTAGCGCACGACGACGCGGTTACTGTAGAAGATCAGGTCGTACGCGTTGAAGCTGTACCATGGGAGAGCACTTGACGACCAATAGTAGCCGGAGTTGCCAACGTAGTTCAGGTGACCAGAGTCGTAGCAACCCAAGGCGGGCAGAAGAAAGTATTTGCCTGCGTCAGCGGCGGAAGGAAGGGTCTGAGATGGAGTCCAACTTTGCATTTTGCCTGTTGTTCGCCAATCTGTGCCGTCGTAGGCTGTGTTGCTGTTGTAATGATGCTCTGCCAGTAGAACGGACTTCTTCTTTAACCACATGCCACCTTTATATAAATGACCCATAGTTGTCCATAATTCGTCTGCATCCCAACGAGGTTCGCCATAGGCAGCGTACCATGTCATCTCGTTCACGTTGGGAAGAGTTGCACAACTTTGGGTAGCTTGGAATGCACCGCTACCCTCGTGATACCAACGATTGTTTGGGTCAGTGTTGCTCTGGGCGTAGTTTGAATTGGCTGGCTGTGTCGTAAGTGTTGGCTGCCATGGAGCTGCGCTATTCCATTCATGACCTGCCCAATAATTCTGCTGAGCATCCCACATGTAATACTTTGTTCCGTCGTAATCACGTACGTTGAGGTTAGCGTTCATATCGTAGTAGGTGTTCGAAGCGTATGCTGTAGATGGATATATCTTAGTTATGGTGCCCTCTGTACTTGTTACCACGTCCTTTAGCCAATAACGTACCCTTAAAGTATGAGTGCCTGGCTTAATCACCATGTAAGCTCCGTTTGTTGTTACGCTGGCGCTGTTGTTGGTTAGTGGGAAGCCGTTCTTGTAACTACTGCCCCATGCTGGGTCTTTTGTCGTTAAGATTATTTTGTCTCCGTTTGTTACTGCGGAAGCGTCTAAAGCACCTGTTGTTGAGTTGACGGTGTATGTCTCTGCGATATCGTTGTCGGAGGTTACCTCTACCTTTGTTAAGTAACAGTTCCGTAGAATTGTGTTACTTATGTAAGGCTGGAAGACAAGGTAAGCTGGATGATGCTCTAACTGGAAGCTAAAGAAGCCACCACCTACTGCTCCTGTTGCCGTAGCTGTACCATAGTCGCCTGCTGTGCCGAAATGCTCGGTGTTGTCTGGAGCTGTCTGGAGCTGGGTCGTTGAGATAGTTACTGAGTTGCCACTACTGTTCTTGCCCAAGTAATAAACCTTATAACTGCTATGGTCTGTAAACTTGCCTGGAACTTTATATTTAAAAGATGCTACCTTACTGGTTGGAGCATTTGTACTCTTCTTCAAATCGCCGTTGTCATCCTTTACATAGATATAGTCGCCTGCCTCCCAATAGAAGTCACCGCTGTTGTAATTCATTGACGTACGCGTCTTGTTTTCGCCACCTGCCACGAAGGTCGTTAAGTTCTTATTCTCTTCCTCGTTTGGCTTTGCTGGGTTCTGAGCCACGTCGTCCTTTGTACATGAAGCCAAAGCCAAACCTAAGCTCAGCATGATGCCCAAAGACTTTATCCCTGATAAAAGGGACTGATGTTTCATTGTCTGTTTCATCTTTCTTTTTTCTTTGTTCGTTTTCTGTTAATTAATCGCTTTAGAAATTAGTCGTCCCATGATGAAGAGCTGTCATCGTTAGCCTCCTCATTGCTGCCTTCCTCAAGGTGCTCATCATTCCATAAGCCGAAGGCCTTCGCTGAAGCTGTTGGACCGCTGGCGTGATTTGCCTTCTTGTGCTGGCTCGGGAAGGATGTATCCATCAAATAAGTGCTTTCACTTACCTGAACTATTTCACACTTTGGTGCAGAATAGTTCTTCTTTTGTTTCTTTTTCTCCA
>ERZ773051.960-NODE-960-length-17047-cov-4.248234_pt1 | contig 17047 bp, 14 predicted proteins | sample MGYA00580631_ERZ773051 | MGnify/ENA primary metagenome ERZ773051 (study PRJEB29015, sample SAMEA2738137) | human oral metagenome | biome: human oral; feature: human-associated habitat; material: saliva | place: China | collected 2204 ...
CGCCCGCACCCTATATGCCCGCCGGCCGCGTGCCTGAACACGCCACCACCGCATTCACGGGCGGCGCCCAGGCCTCCGCGTACGCGCCTTCCCAGGGTTCCGCCCATGCACGTCTGGTCAACACCGTGTCCATGCGCACGTACGACCTTGCCACCAACCGCATCCTCATCGGCCGCGAGACCTCGAGCGACATCGTCGTGAACGACCTCAACACGTCGCGTCATCACGCCGAGATCCGCTTCGAGCCGCAGGGCGTCTGGGTCATCACCGACCTCGGATCGACTAACGGCACCTACGTCAACGGCCAGTTCGTCACCCGTAGAGGACTGCAGGAAGGCGACCGCATCACGCTTGGCGTGACCGACTTCGTCTTCACGCTTCGTTAGGAGCCCGGCCGTGATCGACATCATCCTGCTCGCCGGCCGCCTGCTCTTCGTCGCGCTGCTCTATCTGTTCCTGTTCGCCATCATGCGCACAGGAATCGGCCTGGTCAAAGGCCAGCGTAAGAAGGAACGCAGCTGGGGTGTGTCCGTCGAGAAGGGCCCGAAGGAACTGCGCGGCGTCAAGATGTCCGTCCACGGCCCCATCATCGTCGGCCGCTCGCCCGGCGCCGATATCGTCATCGGCGCGAGCTACGTCTCCGCCCGGCATGCGCGCTTCGTGCTCATGGGCCAGAACCTCTTCGTCGAAGACCTTGGCTCCACCAACGGCACCGCCGTCAACGGACAGCGCATCTCGGCGCCCACCGCGCTCCGCAACAACGATGTCATCAACATCGGCGACGTCGTCATCCGCGCGAGGTTCGAATAGTGGCCTCGCGAAGCACACGGGGCCGGCACGAGCGCACGCCGCTCCCCACGTACGGTTCGCGGACCGACGTGGGCCTGGTGCGCGAGCATAACGAAGACAGCCTGGTCGTGCGTCCTCCCCTGTTCGCCGTGGCGGACGGCATGGGCGGCCATGCGGCAGGCGAAGTCGCAAGCGAAATCGCCGCCCAGACCCTTATCGAAGACACTCCTGACAACGCCGACGCGCAAGAGCTCGCGCGGGTCGTCGTTCAAGCGAACCGCAATATCATCGTCGCCGCGCGGCAGGGCCGCGGGCGCAAAGGCATGGGCACGACCCTCACCTGCGCGATCGTCGACCGAGAACGGCTGCTTGTCGCACAGGTCGGGGATTCTCGCGCCTATCTGCTGCACGACGGCGTGCTCCAGCGCTTGACGCGCGATCATTCCCTGGTCGCCGACCTGGTGGAAAGCGGACAGATCTCCGAAGAGGAGGCGCGCGTCCACCCGAACCGCAGCGTCATCACGCGCGCTCTCGGCTCGGACCCGCATACGCTGCCCGACATCTACGAGATCAACGTGAAGGCGGGCGACCGCCTGCTGCTCTGCTCGGACGGCCTGACCAGCATGGTGCGCGACGACGACATCGCCAAGACGATGCGCCGCATCCATGATGCCCAAGACTGCGCGGACACCCTGGTCGACCAGGCACTCGATGCGGGCGGGCACGACAATGCGACCACCATCGTCGTGGATATCCCCGGCAACGCCGAAGCGAAGCGCAAGAAGATCGCCCTGAGATCGCGCCTCGCGGCTATTTTCGGGGCTCTCGCGCTCGCGACCATCTTCATCGGGGCCGCCTTCGCGGGGCATGCCTATCTGAACCATATCGCGTTTCTGACCGTCAACGAAGGCCAGGTCATCATCTGCCGAGGCCTTCCCGGAGAAGTCCTCGGCATAAAGACCTGGTCATACGATCACTCGACCGGCGTCGACGTCGCATCGCTCGACTTGCCGCCCAACACGCTGTCGCGCCTGACCGACGAAGGCATCCGCGTGGATTCCGTTGAAGCGGCCGAAGACCTGGTCGCAACCTGGCAGTCCCAGGATACGAACCCATCTTCCTCCAAGAGCGCGGCTGCCCGCTCGTCGAGCGGCCCATCTTCGAAGGGAGGCGCCTGATGTCGCGTCGCAACACCGAACTCCTGCTCCTCCTGCTGGCGGCGCCTCTCGTGCTGCTGCTCTTCGCCATGGTGCTCATGCACGACGGCACAGCGCTCAACACTCAGACCCTCGCCGTGCCTATCGGCCTGTTCGGCGCCTTCGTCGTGGCCCACGCGGCCGTGCGCTTCTTCGCGCCGAATGCCGATCCGGCCATCCTGCCCGTCGTGTTCGCGCTTTCCGGCATCGGCATCGCGTTCGTCACCCGACTGGCCCCCGACCTGGCAGGACGTCAGGTCATCTGGCTGTTTGCCGGCATCATCTGCATGATCGTCGTGCTCGTGGTCGCACGCAATCTCGACCGCATCGTGCAGCATAAGTACGTCTTCATCGGCATCGGCATCGTGCTTCTGCTTTCTCCGATGCTGCCCGTCGTCGGCACCGAGGTGCTGGGCAGCCGCATCTGGCTGACCATCGGCCCCTTCAGCCTCCAGCCCGGCGAGCTTGCCAAGATCGCCATCGTGCTCTTCCTCGCCGGCTATCTAGCGGAGAACCGCGAGCTCATATCGGTGTTCACCGTGCGCGTCGGCCGCTTCCGACTGCCCGACGCCGAAACGCTGCTTCCGCTGCTCGCCATGTGGGCGATCTCGTTCGCCGTCGTCGCCCTTGAAAAGGACCTCGGCTCGGCGCTCGTCCTGTTCGTCCTGTTCATCACGATGCTCTATGTGGCATCCGGCAAGAAGATCTACCTGGTCATCGGCTTCGGCGCGGCAGCCATCGGCGCCGCCATCCTGTACATGCTCTTCTCTCACGTGCAGATCCGCGTCGCCACCTGGCTCAATCCCTTCGCCGACCCATCCGGCACGGGCTATCAGCTCTGCCAGACGATCTATTCGCTCGCCGACGGCGGGCTGTTCGGCGTAGGAATCGGCAACGGCCTGGCGAAGAACATCCCGGTCGTCGAATCAGACTTTATCTTCGCCGCCATCGCCGAAGAGGCGGGGCTTCTGGGCGGCGCCGGTGTGCTGCTGCTGTATCTTGCGCTCGCCATCAGGGGATTTGCAACCGCTGCGCGCGCCAAGAGCGACGTCAGCTCTTTCGTGGCCGTGGGCTCCACGATCATCATCGTGCTGCAGGCCTTCGTCATCGTCGGCGGCATCACGCGCCTCATCCCCCTGACCGGCATCACGCTGCCCTTCATCAGCCAGGGCGGATCGTCCCTGCTCGCCAGCTTCATCGCCATCGGCCTGCTGCTGCGCGCGGGCGACGAGGGCACCGGCCTTTCGTCCGAAATAGCCGACGGCACGTCGCGCATGGCGCCCGTCGGCAGCCACGCCGCCGCGGAATCCGGCGTGCTCGGACGCGTTGCGCTCGGAAAACGCCTGACCGCTACGATGATCGCCTTCGCCGTGCTCTTCGCCGTGCTCGTGGCCAACCTCACCTACATCATGGTCGTGAAGGCGGACGACTACCAGAGCTACCCGGGCAACAACCACACCCTTTATAAGGAAGCATCCACCGAGCGCGGATCCATCTCGACTTACGACGGGGTGGTCCTTGCCGAAAGCGAGGCGCAAGGCGACGGCACGTACGAGCGCGTCTACCCCGAAGGCTCGCTCGCGAGCCATGTGGTCGGCTACTATTCGCAGCGCTACGGCCTCTCGGGCATCGAAGCGTCCATGAACGACTCGCTCAAGGGCCAGGCGAACTTCGCGTCCTGGCAAGACGTGATCGAAAGCGCCGCGGGCATCGAGACGCCGGGCAACGACGTCACGCTCACGTTGAATTCCAATATCCAGGAAGCTGCCGAAAAGCAGCTCGCCGGCTACAAGGGCGCCGTCGTGGTCATGGATCCGAAGACCGGCGCGATCCTGGCCATGGCCTCTTCGCCGAACTACGACGCCAACGACGTCGAAGACCTTCTGGACACGAGCGCCGACGACGATACCGGCACGCTGATCAACCGTGCGACGAGCGCGCTGTACGCCCCAGGTTCGACCTTTAAGATCGTGACGCTCTCGGGGCTGCTCGAAAACAATGTCGCAACTCCCGAGACCCAGGTCGACGCGCCGGCGTCGGTCGATATCGGCAACGCGAAGGTCACCAACGACGACGGGGCCGAATACGGCTCGGTCTCCCTCAAGCGCGCGACCGAGGTGTCTTCCAACACCGCCTTCGCCAAGCTCGGCGTCCAGCTCGGGGCAGACAAACTCGTGAAGACCTCGGAGGCGTTCGGCTTCAACAAGAGCTTCGGCGGATTCGAGCTGCCCGTCACGACGAGCCTCATGCCCAATCCCTCGGTCATGACCGAGTGGGAAACCGCCTGGGCGTCGGCCGGTCAGCCCGTCGGCGAGCATCCCGGAAGCCCGGCGGGGCCCCAGGCGACGGTGCTGCAGATGGCGCTCGTGGGTTCGGCCGTCGCCAACGACGGCGTGCTTCAGAAGCCGTACTTGGTCGACGGCGTGTACAACGCCAAGGGCGAGCGCAGCTACACGGCGACCCCTTCGGCGATGTCGACCGTCATGAGCAAGCAGACCGCCGACGAGGTCACCGACGTGCTCGAGGGCGTCGTCGATGAAGGCACCGGCTACGGCGCATCCATCCGGGGCGTGCGCGTCGCCGGCAAGACGGGCACGGCGGAAACCGGCAAGGACTATGCGAACAGCTGGTTCGTGGGCTTCGCCCCGGCCGACGACCCCTCGGTCGTGGTGGCGGTGCTCGTGGAGGAGGGCGTCAACCATTCGACCGACGACGATTCGGGCCTGGCGAGCGTCCGCGCGGGCGCTATCATGCGCAAGGCGCTCGAAGTGAACGGGACGTTGTGATTTTCGTACGCATCGCGCGAGAACGCGCGGCGTGCGCCATAATGGGAGTTTGACGAATATTCGCCTGATGAATCGGTGTATATTCGGGCAAGGCCAGTATATGTCGGCGAACCTTCGGGGACGCCGTTGGATTCGCGAGACGGAGCATAGGAGAAAACGTGATAGATAGGGTTCTCAACGGCCGCTACCGCATCACAGAGCGCATCGGCATCGGAGGCATGGCGGAAGTCTACAAGGCACAGGATGAAACCCTGGGCCGCACCGTCGCCGTCAAGGTCATGCTGCCTCAGTATGCTTCCGACCCCGACTTCACCGCGCGCTTCCGCCAGGAGGCCGCGTCGGCCGCCAACCTTCAGAGCCCCTATATCGTCAACGTCTATGACTGGGGACAGGACAACGGCACGTACTTCATCGTCATGGAATACGTGCGCGGCATCGATCTGAAAAGCGCCATACAGGAACGCGGCGCCATCCATCAGCGCAAGGTGGCTGAAATCGGCAGCCAGGTCTGCCAGGCCCTATCTGTCGCGCATGGCCAGGACATCGTGCATCGCGACATCAAGCCCCAGAACATCATGATCCAGCCCGACGGCAACGTGAAGGTCATGGACTTCGGCATCGCACGTGCGAAGAACAGCGTGAAGGATCAGACCTCCAGCGTCCTCGGCACGGCGCACTACATCTCCCCCGAGCAGGCGCAGGGCAAAGACCTCTCGGGCACGAGCGACATCTATTCCCTCGGCTGCGTGCTCTACGAAGCTGCCACGGGCGTGCTGCCTTTCGACGGCCCCGATGCCGTCAGCGTGGCGATGAAGCAGGTCAACGACGAACCTGCTCCGCCTTCGCAGGAAAACCCCGGCATCAACCCCGACCTCGAAGCCATCATCCTCAAGGCCATGGCGAAAAGCCCGTACCGCCGTTTCACCACGGCGCACGACATGAAGGCCGCGCTCGACGAGTTCCTGCTCGGACGCCCCGTCATGCTCGCCGGCGCCGCCGCCTCGAGCGCAGCGAGCGCCGCGACCAACGTCATGGGGTCGGTTCCGCCTATGAGCGCGACCGATGTCGCCGGCATGCCCGGAGGCACGGCCGTCATCCCTGCGATCGATTCCGAAAGCGGCTCCCCCCACGGCGCCACGGCATATCGCGCGAACGAAACCGCCAAGAAGAAGCGCGGTCCTATCGTGGCGGCCGCGGTGGCGGTCATCGCCGTGCTCATCATCGCCGGCATCGCGGTCTCTTCCCTCTTCGGGGGCAATGCCGTCGTGCCCGACCTGACGAACAGCTCGCAGGACGAAGCGAAGGCCGCGCTCGAGAAGGCCGGCCTCAAATTGGGCGACGTTTCTGAAGACTACAGCGCCGACGTGGTGTCCGGCCACGTCATGAAGCAGGATCCGAAAGCCGATTCGAAGGTCAAAGAGGGCACCAAGGTCAACATCGTCCTTTCCAAAGGGGCTGAAGAAGGCAAGGTTCCCAAGCTCGACGGCATGACGGCGAAGGAAGCCGAGAAAGCCATCACCGACGCCGGATTCGTCGCATCGTTCGGCGGCAATGAAAGTTCCGATGCCGACAAGGACACCGTGAGCTCCCAGAGCCCCGACGCAGGCACCAAGGCCGAAAAAGGCACCACGGTCACGTATAAGATCTCTTCGGGCCCTGAAACCGTCACCGTTCCCGACGTGACGGGATATTCTCGCGATAACGCCACATCGAGGCTTGAGGACGCCGGATTCACGGTCAGCGCGCTCGACGGCGATCACAGCACGAAATACGCAGCTGGAACGGTCATGCGCCAGGATCCTTCGTCGGGCAAGCTCGAAAAGGGCTCGACGGTCACCATCTACATCTCCCTCGGAGCCGAATCCTACGACATTCCCAATGTCATGGGGCTGTCCAAATCTGAGGCTATCGGGAGATTGCGCGAGAAAGGCTTCACCAACGTCGGCACGACCGAGGCCTATAGCAGCGAGTACGCATCCGGCACGGTCATGGGCATGAGCGATTCGGGCTCGACCGATTCCCAAGATACCTACATCGAACTGACCATATCGAAGGGGCCTCAACCTTCGCAGAACGGAAACGGCGACAACGGCCACGGCAGCCACGGCAACGGCGGGAACGGTTCCGATTCGAGCGGCGGCGGCGGAACGGGATCGAACGGAACGGGGCAGGCAGCGTAAGGAACACGCGCCAAGGCCCTTCGAATCACAGCGGTATTGAAAGGGTCGGGTCGGCACACCATGAGCAAGCGTTTCCATATTCCTTCCTGGGGCTACAAGCTCTTGCTGCTCGTAGCGGCGGCGGTCTGGGGGCTTGGAACCGTCGTCCTGAAGGACACCGTGGATGCGCTTCCGCCATTCTGGCTGGTCGGCATAAGATTCCTGTGTGCAGGGATCATCCTGTCGGCCGTCTTCGCGCGCCGCATCGCGCGCAACCTCACGACCGAGACGCTTATCGCGAGCATCTTCCTCGGAGCGCTGCTCGGGCTCGCCTACGGCGCGAACACATCGGGGCTCCTGTACACCACTGCTTCTAAGAGCACGGTTATCACCGCCATGCAGTGCGTTGTGGTGCCGTTTCTCGCCTGGGCCATCTCGCGCACGCGCCCGACCCTGTTCAACCTCATCGCCGCCGGCATGGGCATCGTCGGCATCGCCTTCGTATCGCTCGATGGGACGGAGGGATTCACCCTCGGGCTCGGCGAGGCCATCACGCTTCTGTCTGCCCTGCTCTTCGCCGTGCAAGTGGCCTTCATGGCGAAGCTCGGCGACGGGCGCGATGCCGTCGTCATGACAGCCGTGCAATTCCTGGTGGGAGGAATCGCCTGCCTGGCCGTAGGCGTGTGCTTCGAGCCTCTGCCTGATTTCACCGTGCTGGCCGACCCCGAGGTCGCACGCAATATCGCCTATATCATCGTATTCGCCTCGGTGCTGGCGCTCACGCTCGAGAACGTAGGGCTTGCCCACGTGGCCGCAGGTCCGGCATCGCTGATTCTCGCAACCGAAAGCGTCTTCGGCGTCGGCTTCGCCATCCTGCTTCTAGGCGAGGCCCTGACCCGCAATATCCTTGCCGGTTTCGTGCTCGTGACGCTTGCTATCGTCCTCAACGAGACCATCCCGATGATCCGCCGCAAACGCCACGTGGTCATGCATCTGGAAAACGAAGGGGCGTTGCGGTAGCGCGAGCAGAGGTCTCCGAGCAACCATGCAGCAAACCTCCCTAGAACCAGCGGCTCAAGGTTGCTACAATCGCGCGCATGAAGATCGTGGCGCCCACATCCATCTGGTTCTACAAGACGCTCCTCGTCCTCGCGACGCTGTTCTGGGGCTTCTCCTTCGTCGTCGTCAAAGGGGCCCTGGATGACATGACGCCGGGATGGCTCACGAGCATCCGCTTCCTCTTGACCGCGCTTGTGGTCGGATTCGCCTGCCGGAAAACCATCCGCCGCCACCTCAACCGCGAACACATCCTGTATGGGTGCGTACTGGGCATCGTCGCATTCTTCGCCTTCTGGGTGCAGAACATCGGCCTGACCGATACCACCCCCGGACGCAACGCGTTCCTGACGGGCACGTATTGCGTCATCGTCCCATTTTTGTACTGGGCCATCGATCGCAAGCGGCCTACTGTCTTCAATATCATCGCAGCGCTGCTCTGCATCGGCGGCGTCGGCTTCATCTCCCTTGGAAACGACCTTTCCCTCACTTTGCGCTGGGGCGACGGCCTGACGCTCTTCTCCGCCTGCTTCATCGCATTGCATATGGTGTTCGTCGCGAAGTTCGCCGAAGGCCACGACATGCTGACCTTGACGTTCTTCCAACTGCTCTCGAGCGCCGTCTTCGGCATGCTCATCAGCGGCTTCGCAGAACCTCTTCCCGCTATGGCGGCATTCGCATCAACCGATTTCCTCGTCCAGATGGGCTACCTCGTCATCTTCGGATCCGCGCTCGCGATGGTGTTCCAGAACCTCGCGCAGACGCGGGTTCCGCCCACGCAGGCCTCGCTTATCCTGTCGCTCGAAAGCGTGTTCGGCGTGATATTCAGCGTGCTGATATACGGCGAAGACATGACCTTGCAGCTCTTCGCCGGATTCGCGCTCATCTTCACCGGCCTCGTCATCTCCGAGACCCTGCCGCGCCCGAAGAAATACCCCGCTCCGCCGGAGAAATTCACCGGGGCCCTTGCCGACGACGAAGACTAGCGCTGCCTCTCCCGGCTGATCTCGACGCCGGCATACGCGAGCGGAAGCCCGATGGGAGCCCACGGTTTTTTAAGCTGCACCTCAACGGCTTCAACCGTCGGGAATTCCGCAAGAATTTCCGATGCCAAGCCCTCGGCCGCCGCCTCGATCAGCTTGAAGGTATGAGTGCTCAGGAAATCGGCTGCCCGGCGGCACACGGCGCCGTAATTAACGCTGGCGGATAGATCGTCGCGCTGGCCCGCCGGCCTCAGATCAACCTCCAGACGCAGCGAGACCAGAAATTTCTGACCGAGAACGTTCTCTTCGGGAAACACCCCGTGATGCGCGAACACTTCCAAATCCGATATGACGATGGCGTCCATAAGACCTCCTCTATTCAGCGCATTGCGACAGCCTCTAAATTTTGACCTCGAGATTCTTCTCGATATCCGACCAAGAGCATTCTGTGCGCGCGGCGCAATCGAAGCAGAGCCTCGATGCCTTGTCGGCAGCATAGAGGATGCGCCCCAACTCGGAAGAGTCCTCGGAAAAGCGCCGATGCTCCCGCACGGCCGTCACGATGGCATCCTTCTCGTCGGCGGTGAAGGCATCGATGCCTTCCAGAATCTCCCGCGCGTAGCGGGCGCCTGCCTTTTCATGCGGAGTGCCGTGCTCGTACTGATCCGCCTTGCCTATATCGTGCAGAAACGCTGCCGCATACACGACGTCCTTGCGATAGGGAATCCCCTGTTCGAGCACGTGAATATAGGCAATGCGCGCGACGGATGCCAAATGATCGGGACCATGCGTGCAGAAAACGCGCCGTTCCTCGCATGCGGCCAGCCGCCCCATCTGGAAACGGTAGATCGCATGCGCACGAATCTCGGCAATGACGGGCATTTCCGCGAACAGCGTCTGCACGCGCGACATGAGAATCGTCCTGCGTCCTAGCGCACCATGGCGAAGAACTCGGTCACCAGGGAGGAATCGGCGGTGTATTCCCCTCGCTTGGCGACCGTGACGGTCTTGGTGCCCGGTTTTGAAACGCCGCGCATGGACATGCACATATGCTCGGCTTCGATCATGACGATCGCGCCGCGGGCGCCCGTATGCTCCATGATGGCGTCGGCGACCTGCGCGGTCAGACGCTCCTGCAGCTGAGGACGACGGGCGTATACTTCCACGGTGCGTGCAAGTTTCGAAAGCCCGACGACCTTGCCGTTCGGAAGGTAGGCGATATGCGCGCGACCGAAGAAGGGAAGCAGGTGATGCTCGCACAGCGAATGGAACGGGATGTCGCGCTCCAGCACGACTTCGTCGCTATCGACCGTGAACGTTGTGCTCAAGTGCTTCTCGGCGCTCTGAGCGAGCCCTCCGCACACCTCCGCATACATGCGCGCGACGCGCTCCGGCGTTTCAAGCAAGCCCTCGCGGTCGGGGTCTTCCCCGATTCCCTCAAGAAGGAGCCGCGTGGCGGCTTCGATTTTCTGCTGATCGATCATGGCACCCCTCATGCACGGGTTGAAATGACGTTCGGACACACGTGTCGTTGATGCAAAATGCAAGGGTACCACCCTGAGCAGGCGGGCATGATCGAATCGTCGAATCCACATGCCGCGTACGCCGAACAGGAAAAGCTTTGATAGAATGGCTTGCGCGCCTCAGTAGCTCAGGGGATAGAGCACCGCTCTCCTAAAGCGGGTGTCGGCGGTTCGAATCCGCCCTGGGGCACCACTTCGCACCATCGCGGGCCGTCTTCTGCAAGACGGCCCGTTTTTCGTAGGAGAGGTTATCTATCTATGCTGCGACGTACAGATCAACCCTATAAAATCTCTCATTGCCATTTGGCACGGACGTTATAATGCCGCCGTCGCTCCAAGTGTTTCCGCTACCGCCTTCGATGCCGATTATGGAATCGAATTCAGCACCCACGGTTTCTGCATCTTCGCTCAATCCATAGTATTGAGCAGCATCGATAACGAATCGCCTCATTGCAGGAAAGTCGGATTCGCTGCCTCCATAGGCCGATATGATGCATTTATATAACTTGTTGGATGATGCGTCGCTAGTTTCAATCCCATAGGAGCTGGGATCGAAAATGGACGGTGAGTCAACGGGGCCGCTGTCTTCCTTTAAATCAGCATCGGTAGAGCTGGAAGAATGGAGGGACTTTTCTGCTTCTGCTTGAAAAATATCCGCTTTGGCGGCATAGGCCTTAGCCGCGTCGGTCTTCGCGGTCTCTGAAGAATTCTGCTCAGACGAAGAATCCTCTTGGGCTTTATATGACGAGTTCACGACGGTATTCATGCATTTCGAAAGGCCCCCTAAAAACAAAAGAGTCAGGACAACGATCGCAGCTATTTTGATTTTGGATATTCCTTGCCCTCCTGGCACGTCAAATACCTCCCATAAAAATAAACGATACAAAACACTGTGCTCTAAAGCTTAATCAGGAATCGAGGACAGCGTAAACGGACTTGCCCCGAACGGTCGCAATGCTTACGCATCGCGGCGCGGATGGATGATGTCGCCCATGTGCAGATCGATGCCGGGAATAGGCACGATCGGGAAGTCGTCGGCATCTTCGATGCGAGCCCCGTCCGCCACGCGATAGGAGACCCTGGCGAGCAGAGGCATCAGAAACACCGAAAACGCACCGGCGGCAACCATGATGGAAGCCGTCGAGGACTCCATACTTCCACCGTCGACCAATAGCGATGTAACAGCCACGATGATAGGCAGCGCCGTCGTGCAGTAGAACGCCACGGACACGCGCTCATGCTTCGAAAGACGCTCTTCGCGCGGACCCATGGAAAGGGACACGATAATCGGCATCGTGCGCACCACGACCAGCATGACGATGAACACGACGAGCAGAACAGGGCGCTCGAGCACCGATGCCGGATCGACCTTCGCGCCAGACACGACGAAGAACAGCGGAATCAGAAAGCCGAAGCCGATCGCGTCGAGCTTCTCCTCGAGCTGACGGCCGCCCTCGGGCATCGTCGCGCGCAGGACGAAGCCGGCGGCGAACGCACCGAGCACCAGGTCAAGATCGAAGACGGCGGAAAACGTGACGAGTCCGATGAGCAGGAGCACGGTCATGCGGACGGTCGTCTGGGATGTCGTGTTCGCATACGCTTCGAGGAAGCGATACAGATGCGTTCCTCGATCGCGCGCCGACGTGGCCCGATGCGTAATGAACATGCAGAGCACGAGAAACGCCGCCAGGATGATGGCGGTCTTGAATCCCGACCTGGTAGAAAGCAGAACCGCTATCGCGAGGATAGGCCCCAGTTCTCCCCAGACCCCGTAGGCGAGCACCGCATCGCCAACGCGATGCCCTAAGATGCCGCGCTCCTTCAGAATGGGCATAAGCGTGCCGAGCGCCGTGGTGGACAGCACGATAGCCATGGGAATGGCTCCGATGCCGCCGATGGTGGAGTCGGGATACATCACGAAAACGGCCGTCGCGATGAAAAACGTGACGATCCAGGTGACGAGCCCTTTGCGACCCGCCTTCCCTGCAACCATCCTCGGATCGATCTCGTAGCCCGCAAGCAGGAACAAGAATGCCAAGCCGAGCTCGGAGAGCAAGCTGATCGGCTCACCGAGCTCGATTATGCCGAGCACATTGGGACCGAAAACGGCGCCCAACAGAAGCAGGAGCACGGTTTCCGGAATGGGCTTGCGCGGAAGCGCGTTCGCGATAACGGGCGCCACGGCGGCAATGAGCGCGATGACGGCAAGCGATACGAATTCTGAGGCCATAAGGTCTTTCTAACCCTCTCTAACCTTCGAACCCATCGGGATTCATCGACTGCCAGCGCCAGGAATCCTCGCACATGCGGTCGATGCCGAGCCTGGTCTGCCAGCCCATCTCGCGCTTCGCCTTGGCCGGATCGGCCCAGAACGCCGGCAGATCCCCGTCGCGGCGGCCGTCCACCACATAGGGAAGGTCATGGCCGCAGGCGCGCGAGAACGCATGGACGAGCTCGAGCACCGAAGTGCCTTCGCCGCTACCCAGGTTGAACGCCTCGATGCCATGACGCCCCTCCATACACCGCAAGGCTTCGACATGGCCCTGCGCGAGGTCGACCACGTGGATGTAGTCGCGCTGGCAGGTGCCGTCGGGCGTTGGGTAATCGTCGCCGAAGACGTGAAGCACGTCGCGCTTGCCGATCGCCACCTGCGTGATGTAGGGCATGAGGTTGTTCGGGATGCCCCTGGGATCTTCGCCGATCAGACCGGACGGATGGGCGCCGACGGGGTTGAAATAGCGCAGCAGCACGGCGCTCCAGCGGTCGTCGGAGGCGCAGAGATCGGCGATCATCTGCTCGATCATCCACTTCGTCCAACCGTACGGGCTGCTGGGCGATCCCTTCGGCATGGTCTCTTCGTACGGCACGGGATTGCCGCCATACACGGTTGCGGAACTGGAGAACACGATGGACCGGCAGCCCGCCTCGTTCATCGCGCGGAGCAGCTCCATCGTGCCGCCCAGGTTGTTGCCGTAATACTCGAGCGGTTTGGACACGCTTTCGCCCACGGCCTTGAAGCCGGCGAAATGAATGACCGCGTCGATCGGGAAGCGCTCGAAGACGCTGCGCATGGCCTGCGCGTCGAGCAGCGTCGCACGGATGAAATGGAGGCGCGCCGATGCGCCGGCCGGTGCCACGCCCGCCTGCTCATCGGCGGCGACGATATCCCTGATGCGGTCGATCGCGACTTCGCTCGAATTCGAGAGATCGTCCACCACGACGACTTCGAAGCCCGCATCCAAAAGCTCGACGCAGGTATGGCTGCCGATGAATCCGGCGCCGCCGGTCACGAGGATGGTCTGCATGATGCTTCCGCCTTCCCTATCAGCTACGTTCGATCCAGTATATCCCGCGCGGCCGACAAGCCCGCCCTCATGCACGCGACATCGCATAACGCCCTTTTCGAAAGGGGTGGAACCGTTACAATCCGATATGAGACACGACACGCACGCCGAGCACCTTTGGAGGCCGCCATGGCATACCGCAACTTCTCCCCTGACATGCAGAACCGTATAGAACACGACCGAGCGCACGGGATCATGAATCCGCATCGCTGCCTAGATGATGCCGCCATCAGGCGCGATCAGAAACGCGATGCGTCGCCGAGACTGCATCGCCCGCCGTTCGTCCGCGACGTGGACAAGATCATAAACCTTGCGCCGTACAACCGCTATGCAGGAAAGACCCAGGTCTTCAGCTTCGTGCGCAACGACGATATCTCGCGCCGCGGCCTGCACGTGCAGCTCGTGGCGCGTACCGCACGCTCGATCGGGCGCGTGCTGGGGCTGAACGAAGATCTGATCGAAGCCATCGCGCTCGGGCATGACCTGGGCCATACGCCCTTCGGCCATGCAGGCGAAGCCATCTTGAACGATCTGTCCATGCAGAGCATGGGTCGCGCGTTCAACCACAACGCGCACAGCGTGCGCATCCTCGACGCGCTGTACAGCCGCAACGTCAGCCTGCAGACGCTTGACGGCGTCATCTGCCATAACGGCGAAAGCAGCCAGAAGGTCTTCCGTCAGGGAACCATCCATGACTTCGGCGCCTTCGACGACATGGTGGAACGCTGCTACACCGACCCCGAAAGCATCGGCACGCTGCGCCCTTCCACGCTCGAAGGCTGCGTCGTGCGCATCTCGGACATGATCGCGTATGTAGGCAAAGACCGCCAAGATGCGATCAACACCGGCTCCATCGAGTCGGACGACATGTTCTCCGGAGGCGTGATCGGCGTGCAGAATGCCGAGATCATCAATAACCTCACAGTCGACATCGTGGAACACAGCTACATGAAGGATCGCATCGAAATGAGCGACGAGGCCTTCCGCAGCCTGAAGACGGCCAAAGCCGAGAACTACGAACGCATCTACCTGACCGGCGAGCAGGGCGATGTCTACCGCGATGAAATACGCCCCATGTTCGAAGAGATGTTCGAGGTCGTCGTGCACGACGTCCGGACGCGCAACGAGTCCTCGCCGGTATGGCGCCATCTGGTCTTGCCGCTTGAACGCCAGCGCAGCTGGTACGACAACCTGGAGCCCTACCGCGATGAGCGCCCGGAGCAGATCGCCGTGGACTACCTGGCCGGCATGACCGACGAGTACTTCCTGGCGGCGCACGCCTTCATGTGTCCGAGCAGCGCGCATACGGTGGAATTCCGCAGTTACTTCGACGGATTCGACTACCGCCGCTAGGTGTTCGTGTGCCAATGGGCTGTTTACGCCGGCACGTACCCTGGACCTCGCGGAGGCGAAGGCGGTTTCTCTCGCGTTGCGGCGGCGATTGATGAAACGGGCCTGCGCGACGAATAGCGGGGTATCCCGCGCTCTCCGGATTCCTTTTAGTAACGGCTGTCGAAGATGCGGCGCGTCTTCTTGGTCGAGCGCGGAAGTTCGCCCAGAGGAACGCCCCTCGCCTCGGGCGTGCATCCGATCTTCGCCTTGAAGACGGCGGCCAGCTCGGATTCGCAATGCTCCTTGGCTTCGCTTTCAAGCTCCGTCTCGAAGATGAGCGTCAGGATGTCGTGGCCGGATATGGTCTCGATCAGCACCTGGTATTCGGACGAGGCGCCGTCGACGAACTGCAGGCATTCCTCGATCTGGGCGGGGAACATATTGCAGCCCTTCACCTTGATCATGTCGTCGGTGCGTCCGACGAGCGTGTCGATGCGCGGGAATTCGGCACGCCCGCACGGGCAGTCGCCGGGAACGAACCGCGTCAGGTCATGGGTGCGATAACGGATGAGCGGGGCGCCCTGCTTGCGCATCGTGGTCAGCACCAGTTCCCCGACCTCGCCGTCGGGCACGGGAACGCCCGTCTTGGGGTCGACGATCTCCGCGTACACGTAGTCGGTGAACAGGTGCATGCCCGCATGCGCGTCGCAGCTGATGCCGATGCCGGGTCCGTAGATCTCGGTCAGCCCGTAGATGTCGTAGATGGTGATGCCCATCTCGTGCTCGATGCGTTCGCGGGTCTTCTGGCCCCAACGCTCGGATCCGATGATGCCGCGCTTCAGGTGGATCTTGTCGCGCAGGCCGCGCTTGTTGATCTCTTCAGCGAGCAGCAGCGCATACGAGCTGGTCGCGGTAATGACCGTGGATCTCAGGTCTTGCATCATCTGCAGCTGCTTGTCGGTGTTGCCCGGGCCGGTCGGGATGGCCATGGCGCCCAGGAGCTCGCACCCGAATTGAAAGCCGATGCCGGCCGTCCATAGACCGTAACCTGGGGTTATCTGCACGCGGTCTTCATTCGTGACGCCGGCGATCCGATAGCAGCGGGCGAACATGTCGGCCCAGTCGTCCACGTCCTGCCTCGTGTAGGGAATGACGACCGGCGTGCCCGTCGTGCCCGATGAGCTGTGGATGCGCACGACGTCGGCATCGGGAACCGCCTGAATGCCGAGCGGATAGGCATCACGCAGATCGGCCTTCTCGGAGAACGGCAGCCGCTCGAAGTCCTCCTGGCTCTGGACGTCGTCGAGGTCGATGCCCTCGAACTTCTTCGCATAGAAGGGAGAGCGCTCCTTGATGGTGGAAAGCAGCGTTTTGATCTGGGAAAGCTGGTCGGCGGTCATATCCATGGGAAGATCCTTTCGAACGGCGCATCGCCTCAAACGCCGATGCGAGAGACGACACGGTCGACGGCGGCGAGATTCATATCCCTGAATCGAGGTTTCACGCAGGCGGCAACCGCGCTTTTCAGCTCGTCCGCCGTCAGGCCCAAGACACCTTTGGCGCAGGCCGCCGCGAGCAGCACGACGTTCAGCGCCTTCGGATTCCCGATATCGGCGAGCAGCGGCGCCTCGTCCACGACAATAAGGGAATCGCACCGTTCGCGCAGGGCGGCGAGGGCGGATGCGGACGAATACCCGCTCTGGGCAAGCGCGGCCGTAACGGGCTGAATCGCACGCGATGCGGTCACGAGCGTTCCGGCGGAGGAAAGGAACCGCAGGCACCGAGCGGCCTCGCCCGGTTCGAACGCGATAATGAGATCGGCCTGGCCCCGTGCGACCAGAGGAGATGAAACCGTCTCGCCCGCATTCTCCATGCGCAC
>ERZ773051.962-NODE-962-length-17024-cov-5.018799_pt1 | contig 17024 bp, 18 predicted proteins | sample MGYA00580631_ERZ773051 | MGnify/ENA primary metagenome ERZ773051 (study PRJEB29015, sample SAMEA2738137) | human oral metagenome | biome: human oral; feature: human-associated habitat; material: saliva | place: China | collected 2204 ...
ATCCTCCATAAACATATTGTATCACTGACGAGTACCTTTATTTATATAATTAGTTACTTAAAACTCTCTCCTTTCACTGTCGCCTACAGTCTATATCATCTTTGCTCACTATAGAGAGAAAGCATAGCAACTCTCGATTCTTGTCTTATGCCGTTATCTCAATTTGATTGTCCTCAATCCCGATGACGCAGCTCTCGTAATATCCATCTCCAGTGCTACGAGATCCGCTGATGATCTCGTAGCCGTCGGCTTTCATACGAGCCGTAAGGGAACCGCTTCTTTGCTGCCGACGCTGAAGTTATATGGATAAAGCCTGTTCTGGTGAGAGACTTCTTGTCATCTATCATTTCGGGTTTCTTCATAAGTTCCAGTCTCGCACCATCCTCAAAAGAGCTGAAATAAGAGCGGAAGCCTGTATTTTGCTGTGATAGCCGTCATTGGCATTGCCGTTCAGATATTTTACGAAAAAATCCTTGGTTGCCTTCAGATCATTCACGTACATTGCGATGTGCTCAATCTTCATCGTATGAACCTCCATCCACCGATTTCATAATTTCATGAAGTGAATGATTCTTTGCAATATGGCTCTATTCCTGTTTGTCTCAAAAATTTCAGGAGGGGTAAATCTTGGGACAAACTACATCTGAAATGCAGCTTGTCCCCATCGGAAAGCTCGTCTCTTATGTGAATAATGCCCGCACCCACTCGAAGGAGCAGATCACCAAGCTGCGCTCGTCTTTGCGGGAGTTCGGTTTTGTCAATCCTGTCATCATCGACCGGGAGTTTAACGTCATAGCGGGACATGGCAGAATCCTCGCTGCCAAAGAGGAGAACATCGAGCAAGTTCTGTGTGTATTCGTGGATTATCCCACGGAAGCGCAGAAGAAAGCGTATATCCTTGCAGACAACCGTTTTGCACTCGACGCAGGATGGGACGAAGATATGCTGCGCGTCGAGATGGAAGCCTTGCAGGCAGAGCCTTTCGTAAAAGCCGGTGATTTATGGCTTTTGGACAGGCACCGTCTCCTCTGCGCAGATTCCACAAACACTGAGAATATAAAACTTCTCATGGATGGCAAAAAGGCAAATGTGTACATTACCGACCCGCCGTATGCGTGCAACTACACAGGCGGCACCGGCATGAAAATTATGAACGACAACCTGAAGGGCGAGGAGTTCTATCAATTTCTGCTTTCGGCATTCAAAGACGCCTATGAAAATTTCGCGGACGAAGCTGTCATTTACATTTTTCACTCGGATGCGGAAAAAGTCAATTTCTACAATGCCGTCGTTGCTGCCGGATTTCACTACTCAACAACCTGTATCTGGGTAAAACAGTCCCTTGTTATAGGGGTTTTGATTATCAAATGCACCATGAGCCTGTCATCTACGCATTCGAAGACACCGTGAAGCACAAATTTTACGGTGTCAGAAAGCAGACCACCGTTTGGGAATTCGACCGACCGAGCAGGTCGAAACTGCACCCGACAACAAAACCGCTCCCGCTCATCGCATACCCCATGAAAAACTCCTCGCTGGTCAACAGCATCATCTTAGATTTGTTCGGCGGCAGCGGATCGACACTGATGGCTGCGGAGCAAATGGATCGCACGGCATATCCGATGGAACTTGATCCTGTTTACGCCTCGGCGATTGTGTGCCGTTTTGTAGCATATCGTGGAAATATAGAGGACGTGCATATCATCCGTGACGGGCAAAAACGCCCCTGCTCCGAGGTATATATCCCCACAGCAGAGGATCTCGGCATGAAGAATGCCACGATAAACGATATTCAAAAAGGACGGAAGAAAAGGGGATGAGGACGTGTGCAATGTGAAATATACTTTTTCCGAGGACGGGAGCGTTGCTTACGGACATCTTCCTGAAGGTATCGTTTTTAAGGAGGTCGAGTCCGCTCATACTTTTCTACTCTGAACTTTACCACGTCAACATGGTGACACGCAACGTGACGGGCAGTGACTTTTGTGAAGCCGCAGAACATTTCGGACACTGCAGTTCATTTCCTAGGAAATCTCCATCCATATTTTGCCCAATACGTAACGGTTGCGCAGGAGACACTGCCATTGAGGATTATGGATGTTACCGATAAAGTCACTGATCTCCATTTTCACATCCACCAAACGGTCAATCTCGGAATCCAGGTCTTTTTCCTTCTCCACGATTCGCTCCACCCATGTGGTTGTAGGACGCTTCCTCCGGTGTGCTATGGCTGACCCGTTCGTCCAAGCGGCAGCCGCTAATGCTCTCGGCAAGCCTGCGGCATTGGCCAAGTTCCTCTAGTTGGGAGTGAATCAACTGATCCAACTTCAAAGCCCGATTCAAAAATTCTTTTACTGCCATATCACTCATCCTCCAAATCTTTCTTGATACGCTCAAAAAGCAACTGCCCGTCAAGAGACATAAGCCGGGTAACCACCCGGAATGGATGGAGATGGTTCAAATGCTCCCACTGGGCAGGAGAATCAAACGGTCTGGCATCCCATCGAATCCCTGTGAGGTAAACTTTGGTGCGATGCCGCCCATCACTTTGGCTCGTGATACAAGTTCCTTCTCAATGTCTTTTTCCCGCATCTTGTTCTCCTATTCGGGGATTTTTACCATAATGGCAGCGATGGCATGGCTGTCGATGGGACGCAGATCCTCTTTCCGCCTGCCAACTCACACCAAATCTCCATATTGCTAACGGTCTGCCGCTTTTCTGTCCTCCGTGCGGAAAGCTCGTCACCACTCAGGAACTCCCTCTGCTCATAAAACCCCATCTGATTCCAGTTGGCAGGCAGAAGTTCATCCAGATAGAGCCGTACCAGTCCTTCACGCTCATCCTGCTCTGTGACGGCATCCTGTTCAGCTTTCTCCACGAACTCCAACTCTGCGTCAAAGTAGAGAGATTCCCCGGCATCATACCGCGCGACAGCCTTTGCCCAGATCTGTTTGATCTCCTCCAAGGATAGATCCCACGGCTTCCTTTTTCCGCCCGGTGTCTTGACCGTCCAAAAACGGCGGTTGTCCGTACCGTCACGGAGATATGCGCCCTCGCAGTTGATCGTGCCAAAGAAGATGCACTTTCTCGGATGTGGGGTAACACACCGGCCGAAACTAGCTCTGTATTTATCATCCTGCCGCGAGATAAATGCCTTGACCTTGTTGATGTCGGCTTTCCGCATCCCGGCAAGCTCTCCAATCTCCATGATCCAGTAGCCTTGAAGTTTTTCGGCTGTGGTCTTGTCGTTCATGTCGGTCAGTGACAGGCTGTCGGAATACCACTCGCTGCCCAGAAGTGCTACGATTGTAAATTTTCCGATTCCCTGCGGTCCATTCAGAACGAGAATGTTGTCAAACTTGATGCCGGGCTTCCGCACTCTTGCAACTGCCGCACACAGAGTCTTTCTAGTGACTACGCGTACATAGACATTATCCAGCGCTCCAGGATAATCAATGAGCTGCGCGTCATCCACAGCGCACCAGAATTTACCGGGATACGACCATGGTACTTCTCCACAAATTTCCATATTGTCTGCCAGTTGGTTGAATACGATCCCCTTCAAGACTGCATCATGCTCCATGATGAATTTCAGATTGCGGAGGGAATTGACCAGTACACCGTTCTTGTCACGAACGAGTGGTGTCTCCCAATCACTGCCCTCAAAATCCTGTGCCGCCGTCTCCCGCCGCTCGGCGAGGAGCAAGGAGGAAACAAGTTCATCACGGCTGGCAAGTTCTTCCATCGCAGCAAAGGACTTCTTGGAGTCATCGTCACCGAACTTATGGACGCGAACGAGGTCAAATGCGTTCAGTAATTTTTCGGAGGCGGGATCGGTTGCATGATACGAGTATACGAATCTGCCGTCATAGACGACCACGCCCGACGTCCCTTCACCGGGAATGTAGTCGTAAACGCCCATCCACTGCTGACGGTGCATAGACATCAGATAGATGCTTTCCAATGACTTCTTCGATGGTGTAGGCACGACAGAACGCTCCGACGATTCCGCTTTTCTGAAGCGGATCTGCTTGCGTGCTGACACTGTGCTTTACGGCTTCGGACTAACGGGAAGATACCGGCCATTGCGTCACATCCCGCCAATCATCATATTGGGCAAGATAGGCATTCATGTCCAGCGGGTCGCCATCCTGCTCTTCAAATATGAACTCGCCGTTGGAGGGACAGGAAGCCCAGTACATCATGCGGTTTGCCTGATAGGTGGAGTCATCGAAACACTCCATTTTTTAAGGAGGAAAAGCATCAGTCTTTCTGATAGAGAGGATGTCACGGCTGATGGCCTACATGATATTCTCCACAAGCTTCGGGCCGTAGGATCCGATCCGTACCCACTTCTTTGCCATGTTCAATCCCATATAGGTAATGGACCCGCCATCAAACTGGTTCTCTTCGATGCGTGGTTTCACATAGGAATGCCGTCTGCCGCTCGGAAGTTTGATGAACATCATGCCGCCCTGATAGGTGAACCGGATGCCGTGCGTGACCTTCGTGCTACGCTCCTTGATGCAGTCCTTAGCAGCGCGATCCACTGCCCACCAGAAATCTACGATGTTTGGATTTGCCAAACGCCAAGCATCCAAGAGCGGTTTCAGTTCCTCTTCCTTCATCCCGGACTCCAATGCCCGAATGCCTTCAGCGCACCGACGGATCCGCCATAACCACAGGCCAGTTCTGTCTGCTTCCTTTTTTGTCGAAGATGCTCATTCTCTCCGTGTTTCACCACGTTGCAATGAAACATCCTGCCCGCCGTGGCACAGTAGATATCACCATCATTTACAAAAACATCCATGCGCCATCGTTCCTTCGCGAGCCATGACAGGACTCGCGCTTCAATAGCAGAGAAATCCGCAACGATGAATTTCCTGCCCGCCTTGGGGATAAAGGCAGTACGGATAAGCTGCGACAGCACATCCGGCACGGAGTCATAGAGCAATTCCAACGCCGGGGAATTGCCCTGCCGCACAAGGGCACGGGCATACTCCAAGTCTGCGAGATGATTCTGCGGCAGGTTCTGCAATTGGACGATGCGTCCCGCAAAACGTCCGGTACGATTGGCACCGTAAAATTGAAACATTCCCCGCACACGGCTGTCCGCACAAGCGGCGTTTCTCATTACCTGATATTTCTTCACCGAGGACTTCGCAAGTTGCTGACGTAGTGCCAGTACATCAGAGACGGGAGACCGAGCGGTCTTGAGCAAAGAGATCACGGACTTCTTGTCAAGCGACTCAGCTTCGACACCGCGCTCCTTGAGCCATGCCTTCATCTGCGCCACGCTGTTTGGATTTTCAAGCGCGGTCAGAGCGTCCAGAATTTCCTGCGGAATCTGCTCCCCATTGGCAATGTCGATGACCTCCACAGCGCCTCCGTCCACGGAATATCCAAAAAGCAGGATCCCAAAATCTTCTGCTGCGGTATTCATCACCAGCCGCTTGTCGCTCATCGGAGCGAAGGTCGATTTCCCCTGCGGCTTTACGACGAGACTGTCGAGCAGTTCCTCAAACTTGCTTTTTCCGAGCAGACCAGTCATTGCCGTAATCCCGAGCAGCTTCTGCTCATACGGCTCATAGCCCGCTTCTTTGACGATTTTGGCGACCGCCGCCTCATCAGTGTACTTCCTCGAGCGACCTTCCACCAATTTCCAGTCCGTCTACTGCTTGCCTTGGATCGCCCTCTGCAGAGCGTACTCCTTGATGTCGCTGCCCCATGCGGCAAGCGTATCGGCTTTTGCAAGCACCGCCTCCACCTCTGCGTCCTCCAACGTCGGCGGCATCTCGAAGTCATACTGAGCAAGTTCCAGATTATACTCTACCCGTTTGCGGCAGGTCGCCTTGATTTTGCAGAACTGGCAGTACGCCTCGGCGCATCTTCCATCTCAGTGTCATAGGAAACGAGATGCTTGGTCGGATCAAGTACCCGCTCACCCAGAGCCTTGCGAAGTTTGTACTCGCAGAGCGCATGCACGTCCTTCCCCCCTTTGTCGGTCTGCGTGTGACGGATGATCTTCCCTGCCAGTCGCTTCGATACCACGCTGATTGCTCATGGGAGCGTCCTCCTTTCCGGGGAGCTTTTCCGCTCTCTCTATTACCCGACTGGACATTTTCGAGCAATATGGCTGAAAGTTTTTCAAAAAAATCTCCCGATGCCTGAAACCATCGGGAGACTCCTGTTCATCAGCGATGATGTCCTCCAAAAGGCCTGCGCCACCTGCGATTTTATCCATCAAGGTGATGTTCTCATCTCTTTTGAAGGGAGCCTGCAGGTGAAGCAGCAACGAATCCGGGACGCGATAGCGGCAGCGACCACAGTCGCCATCGCACTTCCACAGCTTATTTCGTAGACAGCAGCACTCACCGCTCCGTTGAAGCCGTTTCCGCTTTCTGTTGATTTCCCGATAGGATTTCATATAGAAATCCCTTGAGACAGGAACGAGCGTCACCTTGTCGGCATCGAGTGCGTCACGGACAGGAAAGAGAAAGGGACTTTTTTGACATTGTTTGGCATGAAATCAGGCCTCCGCCCTACAACCGCCGAGGTTGTGAAGGGACGGAGACCCGCTGTTGATACCGACGGTCGTCCAAGATGCAGAAATACACCCGTTGCGGGAATAGGCTCCCCGCCCCAGACTGCACCTGCCGTTCGCCGGCATGGTTTCCATATTCAGTTTTGCCACCGTTTCCGTAGCAAACTTGCCCGATTATGTGCACATGGGCAACACTTTCACGGTAACAGGCAGTTTAACATCATGCCCAGGAGAATTTCACTAAAAATTCTTCAAAAATGTGTCATAATATTGTATTTAAAAACAAATTTTCCTATAATGATTGAGTATGTAATTCGGTATTCCTCTAAAACGAGGAATACCTCTGGATAAACAAAAATTCGCCCATGCAATTGCCGAACAATTTATGGAAATTGCCAGAGGATATGGCGAATCCGACAATATAGTTCCAAGAGAATACGCCAAAAAGCCCCCTGCTATCGGTTTTGATGCATATTTACAAGGGACTATGGAAAAATATAAATGAATTCAAAATATCTGAAGTAGATGCATGGGTCAAAAGCGGCCAAAGTGCAGATGCCGGCAAGTAAACATCAGGAGGATTTGCAAAATGGCTGTTGATACAAAAAAAGAGCAGGAACGGGAGGAAATCCATCGCAGTGTATGGGCAATCGCCGATGAGCTGCGGGGAGCCGTTGACGGCTGGGACTTTAAGAACTATGTTCTAGGAACGATGTTCTATCGATATATTTCTGAGAACCTGACCGACTATATTAACAAAGGTGAGCTTGAAGCCGGAAACACGGACTTCAATTATGCCTGCCTCCCCGATGAGGAAGCAGAAGAAGCCCGTGAAGGGTTGGTGCAGGAAAAGGGATTTTTTATTCTGCCCAGTGAGCTTTTTGAAAATGTCCGCACCAATGCGCCCAGAAACGATAATTTAAACGAGACATTGGAAAAAGTATTTTCTCATATCGAAGAATCCGCGAAGGGCAGTCAATTTGAAGAAAGATTCGTTGGTCTTTTTGACGACTTTGATGTCAACAGCAATAAGCTCGGCGGTACGGTGGCAAAGCGTAATGAGCGTCTGGTCAAATTGCTCAACGGGGTCGCTGCCATGAAACTTGGATCCGTCGATAGCCACGATGTGGATGCCATCGGCGATGCTTACGAGTATTTGATGTCCATGTACGCATCGAATGCCGGAAAGTCCGGCGGCGAGTTCTTTACCCCTGCAGATGTATCAGAACTCTTGACGCGGCTTGGCACCGTAGGAAAAAAGAAAGTCAACAAGGTTTACGATCCGGCCTGTGGCAGCGGTTCCCTTTTGCTGAAGGCAATAAAGATCCTCGGCAAAGACGGCGTTCGCATCGGTTTTTTCGGGCAGGAAATCAATATCACAACATACAATCTATGCCGTATCAATATGTTCCTTCATAATGTCAATCCGGATAAATTCGATGTGGCGTGTGATGATACCTTGATCGCACCACATCATTGGGACGACGAACCGTTCGAGTTGATTGTTTCCAATCCTCCGTATTCCATCAAATGGGCTGGAGATAGCAATCCCATCCTTATCAATGACAGTCGCTTTTCCCCCGCTGGGGTTCTCGCTCCCAAGAGCAAAGCGGATATGGCATTTATTATGCATTCCCTCGCTTGGCTGGCATCCAATGGCACTGCAGCAATTGTTTGTTTCCCTGGCATCATGTATCGTGGCGGAGCAGAACAAAAGATTCGAAAATATCTCATTGACAACAACTTTGTTGACTGCATCATACAGTTGCCATCCAATCTGTTCTTTGGAACGACCATCGCAACCAGTATCATGGTCATGAAAAAAGGAAAAACAGACAACAACGTGCTGTTTATTGATGCCAGCAACGAATACATCAAGGTTACGAACAATAATAAGCTCACTCCCGAAAATATCGACCATATCGTCGATGTTTTTACCGCGCGGCAGGATAAAGAATATTTCTGCAAACTCGTCACCTATGATGAAATCAAGGAGGCAAATTATAATCTCTCGGTCAGTACTTATGTAGAGCAGGAAGACAAGCGGGAAAAAATCAACATCAAAGAACTGAACAAAAAAATCAAGAAAATCGTAGCTCGTGAGCAGATTCTTCGTGACAAGATTGATAAAATCATCGCCGAAATTGAAGGATAATGCATCGACTGGAGGTGTCCGATATGTTGGCAGTACAAGGTTATTATGACGGAGCAGCTTTTCATGCTTTGGAAAAGGCTAAAGTACAGCAAAATCAGCGAGTTATCATAATGATTATGGATGATTTTGTAGAAGCCCCGAAAATCTCCCAGACAGAACGAAGGCACAAAATCGAACAACTCTGCGGCTCTCTTTCCAAATATGTCACCCCCGGCGCTATGGAAAAAGAAAAGGATGCTTGGGCACGTGCAGCGGTGAAAAAACATGGTAATATTTGATGCGAATATGATTCTTCGTTATTTGCTGGGCGACAACGAGGAAATTAAGGAACGGGCAAAACAGTATCTGATTGCTGGCGATGTTTGGATAACGCTCGAAGTCTCCGCCGAGGTGGTCTATGTTCTGAAAGGCGTTTATAATTTGGAACGCCAAGAGATCACCGAGAAAATAATACAGTTCTTGGAGTTGACTGAATGCAGAGATATCGAGGTCTTGCAGCTGGCACTTCATACTTACGCCATTCAGAATCTTGATTTTGTGGATTGTATTTTGTACGCATATAACGAGGTCAAGGGAATAGAAATCGCAACATTTGATAAGAGGCTACTACGGCTGTTGGCAGATTAGGAGCAAATACCATGAGCAAACTCGATGAACTGATAAAGGAACTCTGCCCAGACGGAGTGGAGTACCACACTTTGGGTGAAATCGGTAAATTTTATAATGGACTGACTGGAAAAAAGAAAGAGGATTTTACCGATGGTAACGCTATTTTTATCAGTTATATGAATGTCTATTCTAATAGCATGATTAACATTGACGTTGATGACCGAGTCCGTATTAGTGAAAAAGAAAAACAAAACACGGTACAGTATGGAGATATAATTTTTACAGGTTCGTCAGAAACTCCTGATGAGTGCGGAATGTCTTCCGTTTTGGTAAAACATACTGAGCAAAAACTATATCTAAATAGCTTTTGCTTTGGATATCGTTTTAATGATGTTTCAATGTTTCTGCCGGACTTTACTAAACACTTGTTCAGAAGTGATAAACTTCGATATCAAATTATCAAAGCCGCTAATGGAGTAACTCGTTTTAATGTATCAAAAAAGAAAATGGCGACTGTGAGAGTGCCCGTTCCGCCCATTGAAATCCAACGTAAAATTGTCCCTATCTTGGACAATTTTACGGAGCTTACAGCGGAGCTTACAGCGAGAAAACAACAGTACGAACACTACAGAAACAGTCTACTGTCGTTTGAAGATGAGCAAAGCGGCGATAATATTCCTCAGGTGGAGCTCCGATCCGTTGTAAAAAAACACTGTACAGGAGCAACTCCGAAGAAAGGAAATGCTGCTTATTACGAAAGTGGTAACATTCCATGGATTCGTACCCAAGATGTGAAATTCAATGAGATTTACAAGGTAGATTCATTCATAACTGAGGAAGCTGTAAAACGCACTGCCGTAAAATGGATACCAGAAAACTGCGTAATCGTGGCAATTTCTGGCGCATCTGCTGGCCGCTGTGCTGTCAATAAAATAAGAGCGACCACAAATCAACATTGCCTGAATATGGAAATAGATGAAGAAAAAGCATTGTACCAGTATGTTTATTATTGTGTCAGTGCGCATTATGATGAGTTAGTGGCAAAAAAGCAAGGAGCACGCGGAGATTTAAACTCCACACTAATACTTGAGACTAAAATTCCTATGCCCCCTATTAAAACGCAGAAACAAATTGTAGATAAAATCGATGCATTTAATGCACTTCTTAATGATTTAGCATCCGGACTCCCTGCCGAGATTGCTGCACGCCAACAGCAATATGAATACTATCGTGACAAACTGTTGACCTTTACAGAAAAATAACAAGGAGGATAGATTATGCCTTACTTCAACATCGTAGCACAAACCAACGAAAATACTGTTGTTACCGAATATGAGCCGATGGCTCATCGCTCCGAATTTTACCAGAGCGAGGCGGAACTGGAAAAAGAGTTCATCCGTCTGCTCTGCGAAGAGGGCTATACCTATCTCCCCATTCACTCTGAAGAGGAACTTATTGCTAATCTGCGTTCCCAGCTCTCGGAACTCAACCATTATGATTTTAGTGATACCGAGTGGGCGCGTTTTTTTACGAACGCCATCGCCAATGCCAATGACGGCATCGTAGAAAAAACGGCGAAAATCCAAGAAGACAACATTCAGGTGCTAAAACGCGATGACGGAATGTCCAAAAACATCACGCTCATTGACCGGGAAAACATCCATAATAACCGTCTGCAGGTAATCAATCAGTATGTCATCGGCACGGAAGACAGAGCAAGACACGACAACCGTTACGATGTCACCGTGCTGGTCAATGGGCTGCCCCTTGTTCATATCGAACTCAAACGACGTGGCGTCGCGCTCCGTGAGGCATTCAACCAAATCAACCGCTATCAGCGTGACTCTTTCTGGGCGGGATGCGGTTTATTTGAATATGTGCAGATTTTTGTAATCAGTAACGGAACGAATACCAAGTACTACTCTAATAGCACAAAATTCAATGCCATCAAGGAATCTCAATCGGGAAGAACAAAAAAAAGGAAAACCAGCAATAGTTTTGAGTTTACCTCCTTTTGGTCAGATTCCCACAACCAAGCGATTCCCGATATTATCGACTTTGCTAAGACTTTTTTTGCCAAGCACACACTTCTCAACATCCTGACAAAATACTGTATATTTACCTCAGAAAATATGCTCATGGTCATGCGCCCCTACCAGATTACAGCGACCGAGCGCATTATCAACCGTATCGAGATTGCTCATAATTACAAAAAGTATGGTGATATTGCCGGCGGCGGCTATATCTGGCACACTACAGGATCCGGTAAAACGCTCACATCCTTCAAAACGGCGCGGATTGCATCGCTTCTCCCCTTCATCGACAAGGTTCTATTCGTGGTTGACCGTAAGGATCTGGACTACCAAACCATGAAGGAATATGACCGCTTTGAGAAAGGTGCTGCCAACAGCAACATCTCAACGAAAGTTTTAGAAAAGCAGCTTTCCGATAAGAAGTCGCGTATTGTCATCACAACCATACAAAAACTCTCAACCTTCATCAAGAGAAACAGGGAACACGCTGTTTACAATAGGCAGATCGTGATTATTTTTGATGAATGCCATCGCAGTCAATTCGGTGACATGCACAAATCCATTGTCCGCTATTTCAAGCAGTACTATATGTTTGGCTTTACCGGGACACCCATTTTTCCGCTGAATGCGGGTGTATGCAGCAAGAATCCCAATTATGCAACCACTGAACAGACATTCGGCGATCAGCTGCATACATACACTATTGTTGATGCCATTAACGACAAAAACGTCCTCCCCTTCCGTGTAGACTACATCAAGACAATGGATGTCGATGACGATATTGATGACGAGGAAGTATGGGATATTGACCGCAAGAAAGCCTTTGAAGCACCCGAGCGAGTCAGCCTCATTGCCAATTACATTTTAGATCATTTCGACCAGAAGACCTATCGCGGCGATAAAACCTATGTATATAACGCTCTGACGAATATCTCTGAAGTGGCATCGGCTGATCAGGGCAAAGTCGAAGAGATTAAGCAAAAGCAGCGTCTGTCCGGCTTCAATTCCATCTTTGCCGTGGCCTCCGTCCCTATGGCAAAGATGTATTATAATGAGTTTCGCCGTATTATGCGTAGCGCCCCATCAAAGAAACTGAAAATCGCGGTTATTTACGGCTATGCCGCCAATGAAGAGGAGATCGAAGGTCTCTTGGACGAAGAAAATTCCGAAGATACATCTGCCCTCGACCAAACAGCGCGTGATTTTCTGGAATCCACCATCGCCGATTACAACGAAATGTTCCAAACGAACTACGATACATCCGGTGATAAATTTCAAAACTACTATAAAGACGTGTCCTTGCGCATGAAGAACAAGGAACTAGATTTACTCATTGTAGTAAATATGTTCCTGACAGGCTTTGATGCGACCACGCTCAACACATTGTGGGTTGATAAAAATCTACGAATGCACGGACTCCTGCAGGCATTCAGTCGTACAAACCGTATTTTGAACAGCATTAAAACGTTTGGCAATATTGTCTGCTTCCGCAATTTGCAGAAACGGGTGGATGCCTCTCTTGCACTGTTTGGAGATAAAAACGCCAGTGGTGTCGTACTAATGAAAAGCTTTGACGACTACTATTGTGGCTACAAGAGCGATGATGGGAAGAATATGCCGGGCTACACAACCTTGGTACATGATTTGACGGCAAAGTTCCCCGTTGCTGATCCACAAATTATTGGTGAGCAAAATCAGAAGGATTTTATCTCTCTCTTTGGGGCAATCCTACGAATGCGGAATTTGCTTCTTTCCTTCGATGATTTTAAGGAAAATGAACTTCTTAGTGACCGCGATTGGCAGGATTACCTTGGCAAATATCAAGATTTGCGGGACGAGTGGAATCGTCGTCGGAAAAGCGGAGAGAGTACCGACATTACGGATGATATTGTCTTTGAGATCGAGCTGATTAAACAGATTGAAATCAATATTGATTACATTCTCATACTGGTCAAGAAATACCATGACAGTAAGTGCAAAGACGAAGAAGTTCTCGTCAGCATCAAAAAGGCAGTGGCGGCCAGCCCAGAACTCCGCAGCAAAAAGAAACTCATTGAAACATTCATTACCAAAGTCAATGAAGTGCAAGATGTTGTCAGTGCTTGGAATGGATATGTTGCTGAGCAACGAGAAGAAGACTTAAAACAAATCATCCAGGAAGAACATTTGAAGCCCGAAGAGACGCGCAAATTCCTTGATGCCACCTTCCGCGACGGAGAAGTAAAAACAGTCGGTACGGATATTGACAAAATCATGCCTGCCATGAGTCGCTTTGGCGGAGGAAATCGGGACAAGAAAAAGATGGGCATCATCAAGAAACTTAAAGTATTTTTTGAGAAATACTTTGGCATCGGTCATGCACCAAACTTTTCTAATGAAGAGGATGAATAGGCATGCATTTCGAGAAAATGCATCATAGATAATATTGTTGAATTCCAAAAGCTCCGTATCCTGATCCTTTCAATTTTCCCTTGAACAGTTTAATGATACCTCCAACCTTTTAATTATTCCCTGCCCTCTCCCCAAAAAAGGCTCGTTTTCCGGCAAGCAGAGGCGGACTTTCCGCTACTCGGCACGAGAAAAACGCTGCCCACAAAACACAAAAAGCCCGAAACCGCTTGTACCATGTGGTTTCGGGCTTTTCGTAAGGCTATACGATTGTATCAAAGTCGGTAGGAATATATCAATATAAATCATCTTGACCTTGCCATAGTAGCTTTTCTGCAAAAGTTGACAGAACATCGAAGTCAATTTTTCCTTCTGCGAATGCCTCCGGAAAAAGTTGTTTCATCGCAGAGATGTTTTCCTCCGTGATATTTTTTGAGCTTCCCTTCAACTCTTGCATATCCCTTTATCCTTTTTCAGCCATGGCTGCCGCAATGGCTGCGCCTAGGCCGCTGCCATCTGTCAAGCCCATCATGTCAATGTTCGGACTGTCTTCCTCGCCGAGAAGCTCACTAAAAGCGCGCATCATATGTTCCTTGATGCGCGGCATATGTTCATAGAGTGAACCGTCTATGGCAATATGCTGCTTTTTCACCGCACCGCCGCCCGCAAGCTGCCAAAGAATGCCGACATATGTCGCCGTTACCAGGCGTGCCGAGCGGATGACAATCGCCGCTGCCAGCTCCTGCACGCATGCTGCGTCCGTCTCATCCAGGTCATGCCCGGTCTTTTCTTTTATCAGGCGTCTGACCTCGAAAAGTCCTGCCGTCTCGTCGGCGACCATCGCCCCTAGGTCAATACTGCTGAAAGCATACGTCTCTTCTTCACCCAAGAGGTCGGCAAGTGCCAAGGCAAAGAGTTCGCCGAGATAGCGCCCGGAGACCATTTTTTCCAGGCGCTGCTGCCCCGGCTTTTCAGAGACAGCATCGAGCGCAATGTCGTACTTTCCTGGGATAAGCCTTCGAAAACCACCGGACTCAAGGTTCAGAACCATCGGCGGCGCGGCGCTTTCTGCAAACGTCTCGCGATAGCAGGTATTGTGCCCCGTTGCGTAAATCGAACCGATATAGGTATCGCCGTACTCGTAAGCAGCAGCTAGGAGGACAGCGACTGTGTCGTTGATGAGAGCCACCGGTTCTACGTTGTCGAATCCCTGGCGATGCAGCGCTGCTTTCAAGAGCTTATTGACATACCGCCCTTCAACACCTTCTGTCGCAAATTCTTTCGTCCAGACGATGAGCTTCGCATCGCAAAGCGCCTGCTGCTCGCTTGGAAAAGAGAACGTATGCCCGAGCCGATACTTTTTTGTCTTGTCGCCGTCGATCGCCTCGTCGATAAGCCCCGCGAGGAAGTCAAATAAATCCGCCGCCTTTGAACCTTTGCCGACAAAGTCATAAATACCTGAGACAACGAGCGGTTTTGCCACCTTTCTTACCACTTCATACTTACCGTTCCCAAGCAGGCGAACGCGCAGAACGCGCACATTCGTCCCGCCGAAATCCAGCGCGAGATATTCTCCGCTCTCCTGCCCTGTCGGAAGGTCAACGTACGACTTCAAAAGACGAAGTGACGACTCTTCCGGTGAGCACAGTCCCTTTTTAAGGTCATAACGGAAGTCGGCCGCCACCATATGCAGGCGGCTTTGATCGAAGGTGAAAGTTTCGATGCTATCTCTGAATTTTTTCGAATCAAATGCCATAAAGAAATCTTCCTTTCCGTCTGGAATTTTTTTATTTTACTCATATTTCATAGAAATTTCATGAAAGAGCTCTTCACAAAAATAAAAAGACGCGCAAGGATGCGCGCCTTAAAGGGATATGCGTGACAGGATAGTAGAAACTTCCGTACATCTATTATCTTATTATCTATTATCTTATTATCTATTATCTTTTGGGAAGTGCGTGTCATGTGCAGACAAAAGGGAAGTGTAACGGTTCTTTCAGGTGCGAAATTAGAGCGCCGCTGCGAAATCCTTGCCGAGCTTCTCACATGCAGCAAGTGCATCGTCATCGGGGGTATTTTCTGCCGTCAGACCGTCACTGAAGAGTTTTGCCCCCGCAGCTTTCGTGCGCTCAACCCAGGCTTCCATCCATGCGCCGCCGCCCCAGCCATACGAGCCAAAGAGCACCGTCGGGACGCCGGAGAGCTTTTTTTCCGCTTCTTCGAAGAACGGCTCGAACTCGCCTTCTTCCAAAACCTCATCGCCCATTGCCGGACAGCCAAATGCGTAGCCGTCAAAGCCCGTCATCTTGTCTGCGCCGAAGTCGCCGACCGTGACCAGCGTCGTCTCTGCGCCGCCTTCTTTCGCACCCTTTTCAATGGCCTGCGCCATTGCCTCCGTATTGCCTGTACCAGACCAATAGACAATTGCGAGTTTCTTCATGTTATTTGCCTCCTAGATAAGCTTTTATGTATGATATAGCGAGGGAGATTCCCTCTATCAACTCGCCCGGATCAGTGCTTCAAACGAGGCACCTTCTTCCAGCTGCGAGCAGAATGCACGCGTGCAGTCGGTATAGCGATCGAAGAGAGCGCGTGTGGCCGTTTCATTCGCATATACCTTCCAATAACCGCTGTAGCGGAAACCATGACCCTTATTCTCGATAAAGCCCTTGACATCCTCGACTGGATAGCCGAGGAAAAGTCCGATTTCATGCGGAAATGTCTTTCGAAGTGTCATGCGGGCGCGAAGATGTTGAAGCCTCTCTTCCAGTGATTCGCTCTCGATGTAGCCGAATTTTTTGAGAACTGCCTCTACCTCAGGACGTGCCATAACTCTCTTTAGCGCATCCTCGCGGTAAAAGAGAAGCAAGACGTACTCGGTTCCCTCCACCACGCGAAATGTAGAAATTCCCTTGCAGCGAAAGCAAGGTGCATAAGACGCAAGCAGTGCGTCGAAATCATCGAAGCTCGAACGGCGGAACGAGAGAAGGCTTGCCACCTTCATACCGACCAGCGTCGGCGCAGCATGCAGTCCCAGAATCTGCTCGAAATACTTCTTCCCCACAAAATCACCTCAATCTCTCTATATCGAAAATGAGAATCTCTTTTATGCTTTACATCATAACATAATTGATATTCATTTGCAATATATTTTTCTGTTGTGAGGAAAACTACATGCGTATGTTCGATAACAAAATTCGCTGCTGTTTCAGCATCCCTTGGTTTTAGCTATGAAAAAACGAATCTACGTTACATGTTACGGACATGCGTGCCCCACGCAAACGCCTCGTTACG
>ERZ773051.968-NODE-968-length-16923-cov-10.615011_pt1 | contig 16923 bp, 14 predicted proteins | sample MGYA00580631_ERZ773051 | MGnify/ENA primary metagenome ERZ773051 (study PRJEB29015, sample SAMEA2738137) | human oral metagenome | biome: human oral; feature: human-associated habitat; material: saliva | place: China | collected 2204 ...
GCAGATGGAGTCTGACGCTTTTGGAGTTCTTTGCGAAGCTTGGAATAATGGGCACGCTTCTGTTTGATCGCTCTGCCACTTACAAATCCAGATTTGTGCTTGCTATCGTAGGTGGCAACAACAAAGTTGATACCTCTATCAATCCCTACGACATTACAAATGTCAGATAGATTGCTTTCTTCGACCTCATAACTTACGGATATGTGCAAAAAGAATTTTCTGTGCTTATATACTACTTTAGCAGCTCCAAAGCGATAGACGGACTTATCGAAATACTGTTCCATCGCAGACTTAGCATAATTTACCTTAATACGACCATGCAATGTGCCTACGGAAAACTTGTCCATAGTCAAGGAATAATCTCTATTCCAAGATAAAGTCATCTGAGGTGTGTTGTATTTACACTCGATCCAATCATTACCATTGGTCTTATTTGTTTTATAAGAACCGATGACAGTACGAACAACATTACATGCCATTTGAGATGGTAGACCATATATAGAACGACATTTCTCATAAGTATGTTTTTGCACTGAAACTTGTGATAGATCTTTGGTAGTATATATGTAATTTGAAACGTAATTACAAGCATCAGAATAGGCTCTCATGCTGTTAAGCAAAAGAGCTTTTTCATCTTTAGGGATATAGATTTGTAATTTTACTGTTTTCGTCAATTCCATAAATATCACCTGGGTCTATTCACTAGTGCTATTATAATATAATATTTAGAGAAAATCAATAAAAAGGCACTCCTCTCTGCTTTTTAAGACCAAGTTTTTTCGCTCAATTTAAAAAAAACTAGGATAAACCTAGTTCTCTTTTTTGTTTAGCATTAGTAAGCCACCAAGTAGTGCAAGAATCGTGATTGATAGTGATAATAAAATATTTATTTTTATACCAGTCTCAATGATGTTCTTTTTGCTGCTCGTTGTTTCTTCTGTTGTATTCTCGTTACTATTTTGTGTTTCTGTAGTTTGTTTTGATGCAGAATCTGTTGGTGTAGCTGACTCTTCAGGCTTAACAGGTGCTTCAGGTGTCGGTTCTGCTGGAGTGTTTGGCACCTCTGGTGTTGGATCAGCAGGTACTACAGGCTGGTCTTCCACTGGTGTTTCAGGTGTAGGATCCGCTGGTGTTACAGGGGCTTCTGGTTCAGGTGTAGGTACAGCTGGTGTTTCCTCTACTGGAGTAGTTGGTGTTCCTGGCTGTTCTGGACTAGGAGTCTCTGGTTGAACTGGTGTTTCTGGTGTTGGTGTTGGATCCACTGGTGTTGGGTCAGCTGGAGTTTCAGGCGTTGGGTTTGTTGGATTAGCAGGTGTTGGATCTTCATCGTTACCACCATTTACGTTACCAGAATTGCCTGGATTTGCTGGATTTACAGGAGTTTCAGGCTCTGGTGTAGGTGTTGGATCTGCTGGAGTTTCTGGTTGAGTAGGTGTTTCTGGTTGTGTAGGTGTTTCCTCAACTGGGTTAGCAGGTGTTGCTGGTTGCTCTGGCTCTGGTGTAGGAGTAGGAGCAACAACCTTCTTGTAGACGTGAACTGTATCACCGTTTTCTGCTGTACGAGTTTCTACAAATTCGTATCCTTCGAACGTTTCCTTATCGTGCACTCCATATTCCTTAGCTTTTAGCTCTGTGCCATCTTCTGTAACATATTGAGTATAGTCAATACCCACATGTAATACTCTTGTCTTAGGGTCAACTGAACCACCTTCAACAAATGTAGCCATTCCCCAATCACGAATAAAGAATGCATCCTTTTGAATTGATGAAGTGCTAAATAAATCCTTTAAATCGTTATAAATGAAATCAGCATCATAATCTAAATATTTACTACCTAAATCATCACCAATTGTGAGATTGAATGTGCCGATCTTATTACCGATTTCGCCTTGTGTGATTTCTACAACTTCGCCTTGCTTTAAGTTTTCGTCAATTTCGGCAATTGTATCATAAGGGATTTCCTCGTTTACAGTTGCAGTTATCTGCCAATAACCAGTTCCACCTGTGGCAGCCATTTCCGCCGCAGCCATAATGTCATGAGTAAAGCGTGAGTCCTCTGTTTCGATTGGATAGTCAAATACGTATCTGTTAGGGTATGCTGTCTTATCGAAACGTTCTCCATCATCAAAATCAACTGGTAAAGCAACATTACGCTCTGTAAACTCTGTACCGTCATCTGTTACGAATGTTACCTGTTTTGCGAACATGTACTTACCCATAGAATAGTCTGGTCCGTATGTATCGGCAGTTGATACATTAAAAACATCTAGGTCTTGCCAATTTTTGACATGTAATGTTTCTCCTGCGTGGTCTCCATCATCTAATACAAAGTCATAGTCTTTATCTAACTTAGTCTTTGTTGAACGACTTTCAAACACAGAGGTAAAGTTGTTTCTATCGAACTTGTATGTGCTATGGCTCACATTATTTGTAAGTCCCAAACTTGTTCTTGCACCATTTGCTGGCTGAGTTTCTAAAAACTCTGCGAGTTTCTGACTCTCTTCTGGTGTCAGATCCGCCTGTGCATGTGCTTTAACTGTATTACCGCACAATAATACAGACGACATTAGTAGCGACGCTCCAATGCCAGCTTTCTTTGGTAAATTCTTTTTTTTGTTTCTCATCTTTTTCTCCTCTTTCTAAATAATGTCTACATTGTGACATTTTTCATTGAATTTCACAAGTAAAATACACTTAGAATTTGATGTTCTAAATGTATTTCAGTTTTTTATTTTCGAAATCAGCTGGAAATGCATAACTTTCGATATTTCCATCGACACGAAGTTGGATCGTATTTCCCTTGTAACTTACAACGGTCCCAACTCTTCCATCTGCAAGTTGTACCTTTGTTCCTGCCAATTTTCTAGTGATTGCTGGAGCAAATTTTTCTTTATAACGCTTCAGAGTTTGCAACATGAATTCAGATTCATTTCCGCAGCTTGTTATGAATAGATAATCCTTGGCTCTTGTCATTGCAACATAGAGAATTCTTCTTTCTTCTTCTTTTTCCGCCTTCTCTATCGCATTTTTACTTGGTAGTATTCCATCATTAACACCGATCAAGAATACAACTTTCCACTCGCAGCCCTTAGAACGGTGCATCGTTGTAATGCATACACCTTCGCTATCATTCTTATCATTTTCTTGGCGGATCATGTAAGTAACTCTATTTGCATAATCCAACCATTTTCCGACTGTTTCATACTTTAAAGCATCATTCTTTAGCTTTTCGTAATCTGCCATCGTTTCATCAACATCACCATTTTTAAATTCGGTAGAATCTTTCAGATATTTTCTATATCTGAGTTTCTCTAAACCATTGAATACTTTTTCACATGGGGTATCACGATTGATTTCACCTGGTCCAAACCAATTGATCAAGTCGAAAATAGATTTTTCTGCTGTTGCATATTTCCATGCGTCTGGCTCATTCTTGATGTATTGGATAGCATTTAACAGGGCGTCTGTGTTGTATTCGACATCTAAGAATGGTTGTTGCTTTAAGAATCTGTTTGGTCTATTTAAGACATGCAGCAAGTTTTTATGGACGCTCTTACCCATAGACAAATCAATATAAGACTTGATATCTTCGAAGATATAATCTTCATAGACTGATTTTATTTCTTCGGTAGAATCGTATGGAATACGAGCTTCAGATAATGCTTGTACAGGACCATCTGCCTGTCTATTGTTTCGAACTAACACAGCCATATCCTTGAAGGCGATTCCTCTTTGATGCATCAGCTTAATTCTGCCGACAAGATCATGCATTTCTGCCCCACGGCTTTGATAACTATTATATTGGATATGACCTCGTTCCCCATTCTTTCCACGTTCAGAGATAAAATCCTTTGGGAATCGTTTAATATTCTGCGTAATTAAAGTTTCTGCAATATTCACAATGTTTTGTGCTGAACGGTAGTTTGTTGACATATAGATGGATGTAGCATTCTTAAAATCCTTGTCGAAGTTCATCATAATGCTTGAGTTAGCACCTCTAAAGGAATAGATACACTGGTCGTCATCTCCTACGACACAAATATTCTTTGTTCGTTGAATAAGCCCATACAAAATGTCACGCTGGATCTCATTGGTATCTTGATACTCATCGACCATGATGTAATCAAATCTCTGTTGCCATTTCTTTAGTATTTTTGGATTTTCAACAAACATTCTTTGACATTGTGTCAGCATATCATCGAAGTCGATTCTATTTGTTATCTTCTTTTCATTTTCGTAAGCTTTGTACACCTGTATAAAATAACTTGTTTCACAAGATTTTGCCTTGTATGTCTTTAGATTTACATAATTGTTTTTGATTAATGAAATTTCATTTAAGATATTCTTCGTTAATTCCCAAGCATCTGCAACGGTCGGGTCATTTTTAATGTAATTCAAAATAAAGTCACGTTTTTCATTTTCACTAATAATGTTTTCTTGTGTGTATCCATATTCTTCTTTTAGGATCAAAAGACATAATCCATGAATGGTTGAAAAGTTGACACCACCCTGTTCACCAAATTTCTTTTTGTATCTGGCTTCCATTTCATCGGCAGCCTTCTTGGAGAAAGTTACCATTAAAACCTTTTCTGGATCAACACCTTTTGAGATGATATTGCCAATTCTATTGATTAATGTTGTCGTTTTTCCAGAACCTGGACAAGAAATTAAAATGACAGGTCCTTCTGTTGTATTGATTGCTTTTTCTTGCGATGGGTTTCTTTTTAATTGTTCCACTGTACCTTCTCCTTTCTTATTTTTACAGAGAGAACCACTTCGAGAAGAATGATTCTGATTTCCGTGATTCCTCTTGTTTCTTTTTTGGTGCAGCCTTTTCTTCAGCTTCCCGTTTTTCTTCTGCCTTACGCTTTTCTTCTTCAATTCTCTTCTTCTCTTCTTGTTGTTTCTTGAATTCTTCCACTATCTTTTCTTGTTCTTGCAACGTTTTACAGCTAAAGAATTTCTTGTGTTTTTCTCTTTCTATTTTATGTTCTTCGAGTGAAGCACGACATGGGGCAAAGAAAGAGGTTTTATATTTTCCTCTTCCAACATGTACTGGATGTTGCCAACCGTAGTATCTAGGATACGCATCCAATTCAGTCCCAACAATTTGCTCCAGTTCTCTATAGCGAGCAAAACGTTCTGTTTTCGAAGAGAATTCATATTTCTTTTCATCGCCATATTCTAAAAATGAGTCTGGATTTTCTTTTCTATACTTTTCAACTTCTTCTGGAGTTGACTTTAGTCCCTTGAATAAAAATAATCTTGATAATCTGTTTTTTTGTTTTTTAAACAGTAGTTCTCTGAGGTAGCCTTTTCCATCATCTGTTAACTCTTCGGCATTTGGTTTTATCTTATCTATTTCTGAGAAGTACTCTCTTGATTCTGGTGTTGCAAATAGACCCCTTTTCTTCAATGCAACATCAAGAATTTTTTCAAATCTATCTTCCAGCATCAATTCAGAGACCATTCCATAACACATTTTGTCGGAGTCTGTTGGATAATGTTTACTAGTGCTCGCATATAGTCCTAGTGTATATCTATAACCGTTTATATTGATATTATCCATAATAGATTGCATTGTAATTGGAGGGAAAGCTTCTTCGAGCGTGATCTTACCAGAGAGAATATCCTCATAAACTGGAGTTGGTTGCAAAACTCCAATTGTATTTCTTTCTATTCTCTTCTTTTCATACTCTTTGTTTCTTTCGTATTCTTCTCTTCTTCTTTCTTTTTCTTCCTGTTCTACCTGTTCATCTATCTCAACTCTTTTTTGTTTTCTTTCGCTACTTACTTTTTGAGAAATCTTATCACCTGTTACCATCGGGAATTCTGTTTTAATGTGTTCTTTTAGGTCGGAAAATACATAAACATCTTCTACTGTATAAGTTCTTCTTCTGTAGAAATCATCAACAAGTTCAAGAAGTTTTGTTTTCGATATATATTCTTCTTTTTCGGATGGGAGAAGAACATCCTTACCTTTGTATTTCATAAAAATTTTCCAACCTTTCTATACTTCATATTATATTCTTTTTAGCAAATAATGTCAATCTAAGTCATCCCCATCATCAACGACTTTCGATTTATTCATCTTAGCAGTTAAAAGACTTGTTTCACCTTCAGAATAAATTGCTGGATCATCATCGATCTCGGTATTTTCTGGTGTTGGATCATCATATTTGATATCTGTATTTAAGCTTGGGACAGAAATACTGTCCACGTTTAATTTTTCTGCCTCACCTGAATCGAAATCATTAAAGAAATCATCATCATCTGAAGATTCTACCTCATCAACATATCCATATTCATCGTCATCATCTTCTTCGATTGTTTGTGTCTTCTTAGTTGTTGACTGAGCGTTATTTTTTCTTGAGTTCCACTTTGTAAATCCGAAAATACCACCAAGCAATGCGACAAGCAATAATAATCCTCCCATTGGGATACCTTCCTCTTCAGAGTCATCTGTTGCAGGCTGTTCTTGCTTTTGATTGTTTTCTTGTTTATTCTCCTGTTTCTGATCTTCTTGGGCTACGATTTCCTCTTTACTTCCAGCGTATGCCTTTTTCGTGAATGTAACTGGAATTGATGTTTGGATTGACCAGTTGCCTTCCATGGCAGTTGCAAAGTCGATTTGTAGGTAGTTATCCGTCCATGTAAGAGAAGAATTTAGACTTGTTCCCTTATCCTTCATCATGACAGCTGCTTTATTGATCGGTAGTGAATCTCCATTTGGAGCAATCAATACGATTCTGGATGGAATATCTGTTTTTCCATCTCCATCTTCATCTGTAACAAATCTGATGATTACAGATACAGGATTTTGTGGATCGTACTCTAATGTGTATTCAGTTGCCTTTGCTAACACAGCAGCATTACCTTCTTTACTTTCTTGGGCGGTCGTAGAAGCGGTGTTATTGGTTGTCGGTTCAGATCCCTTTTCTTTTTCAGCTTTTTGATCTGCTAGTTGTTCGGCAATTGTTTTTTGACCAGAATCTGTTCCCTTTAGATTCGCTAATTTTTCTAATTTACTATAGTTTTTAATTGATAATTTTTCAGCCATTTGCATATTCTGGTATTCGACCATTAGATTAGCAACTTTCTGTTTTTCTTCTGTTGTTAGTGTTTCTGGATCATCTGGTAATGAAGCTACTTCATTATCAAATTGCTCAGCCGTCATGGATGACGATGTTTCTTCTGCCATGACCATATTTGTATTCATCTGCATTGCAATCGGAGCCAACATAGATAGACTCAATGTAAATACCGATGTTTTTAGTAATCTATTTTTCATAAGCAAAAACTCCCTTCTTTGTCTCACTATATATTATGCTATTTTATAAGCTATTTTATAAGAAAATAAGACCCAGTTTTCACTAGATCTTATTCTGTCATTAGTATTTCTAATCCCATTTATCAAATAATTCTGTCTTGCTGCTTAATTTGATATCAGTTAATTCCTCATAACCACTATTATATTCTACTTTTATATTATTCAGATAAGTGCGAACTTTGCGTCTACCTATTGCTATTAAGTCTAACTTATCATGGCAATTAGATTTATTCCATTCTTTTTCTTGAATATTTCTGTAATAGTCGTAGTTTTTAACGTGAATTTCTTTACGCTCTTTAATTCTACCAAAAAGTGGTCTATCCCAATACTTTTGTTTTTTGTAACCTATACACACATATTTCCATTCTGGGTATTCGTTCCATGTGTTACGAACATATTTAAACTTGAAATATTCAGGATACCATAGTTTTAATTGTCTAATAGGGAAACGTACCCTGGATTCATGTAATGTGTCTTTTTCAATCTTTGTCACTATAGGAAATGCATTATAAGTTCGGATATATCTTTCTAACCTAAAATTCTTACGGTGGCAGCTTTTAACAAAATCTAAATACTTATCCCTTTTTCTTCTTGCGTAACGGTTTAACTTTTTAGACATCTAACTATCACCATGCATCCTCTCTCTTGTTCGTACAAACAATTGTAAGCGACATTTCTGTCACTTATTTTAATTTTATAACTCAATTCCCAAGTCTTCTAATTCAATGAAAATATCTCGCCTTTCCATATCGGCATTAAAACAAACTTTTACAAGATCAAATTCGATACGAATGGAGTGTATATCTTCTAGTTTAATATCTTCTTTGAGGGTGTTTTTGACATACTTAAATGCTAATTCTTTTGAAGGTGTTAACTCTTCTATTTTCATAATATAATTCCTCATACTTTCTTATAAATAGTCTTGTTCCCAACAATCGACCTTTAACTCGCCGTTCGTATAATAAATATCATGATAATAAAATCCATTATGTTCATTTCTTACCCAAGCATATATAGGCAATTCATTTCTTATGTTAATCTTAACACAGAAAGCATTCTTTTGGTCGAATATACCATCATATTCATCTTCATCAGAGCTTATAATGCTAAAAGGAGGCACTACATCAATCTCAATAGATTCTACAAACTTCTCTACGTTAAAATCATAACCAAGCGTACAACCACATCCGAAACATTCAAAACATTGTTGAAAATTGTTAATTCCAAGAACAAAGTTTTCAAACTTCTTGTTCTTTTTTACTGGAACAATATTGATTGCTACATCCATACTATACTTGCATGGTGTAGGGTTGTTCGTGTTAATCCTGCATAATCTGTTAATCTTATATACCGTACTCATAATGTATCACCTCGTTGCTTGCACCTTTCTTTTCTATACTTTTATTATATTCTAAAAAGAAAGCAAAGTCAAGAAAAAAGAGCGATTAACGCTCTTCTTTTTGAATTTTCTTTTTATACAGCAATACAAAGCTAAGTCCAAGTACGGATAATGCAAACAATTTCAACGTGTTATTCATGTTATCACCAGTAGGTGCTGTATGATCTACAATTACCTTATTTTCTGTAATAGCATTCTCTACAGGATTGCTTGGGTCGTTATTAGGAACTTCATTCTGTTCGTTTATATGTTTCTTGTAAACGTGAGTTCTAATACCATTTTCTTCTGTAGTTTCAATATAGTCATATTGTTCATGGTTGTATATAATACTGTTTTCCTTCTCTACAAATCCTTCTACAATATTTTTTAACTCTACACCGTTTGTGTCGATAAATCTTGTAATCTTTAACTCTGGCACTTCTACAGTTGGACTATCATTAGGAATTTCTGTCTCAATCTTTGTGTAAACATGAGTTCTAATATCACTTGTTTCAGTTGTTTCCTTGAACACGTATCCAGAAATCTCTTTCTTTTCTACAAAGTTTTCTTCTAATTCGTGAATATCATTACCTTGTTCATCTACAAATCTTGTTACCTTTAATTCAGGTAATTCAACTGTAGGTGCATCGTTAGGAACTTCACTGTGGAATTTTTCGTATACATAAGTTCTGATACCGTCTAGGTCAGGCAACTTTTCCTTAAAGACATATTTCGTTCCGTTGAATGTGATTTCATCTTTCTTCTCTGTAAAACCTGTTTCGAAATCTGCAATAGGTTCATTATCTGTATTTACGAAAGTTGTGATCTTGAATTCTGGAATCTCTACTGTAGGTGCATCACCTGGGACTTCATGTTGCTCATTCCAAGTATTTGTTACATTGAAACCATTCTCCATATCACCTGCGATAGAAGTCATATAGAAATTCATTTCATCTTCCTTAATGGAATACTGAACCTCTTGAGTTCCGTTATACTTACGTAAGTTAGTAAAAGTATATTCCCAGTTATTTGAAGTATCTAATGTCACAGACTTACCCGTATCAACATTATCAGCATATAAATGCATAACCGCTTGTGTGCCAGTGTTTCCTACCCAAGTCTTAGATACCTTAATATCTCTTGTAATAGGCTGATCTTTTACTGTTACAACATTCTCTGTACTTACTGATGTTTGGATTGTATGTACAGTATTATCTACCTTGTATCCAAATGGGGCTTCGATTTCTCTTACTTCATAGTTAGCTTCGAATACTACATTAGGTGTTACAGCTGTTCCATCTTCACCAGTTACTAAGGTCTGTGTTGTGTTGTCGTCTAAATCTTTAATCTCAAACTTAGCACCAGCAAGTCCTGCACCCGTTTCAGCATCCTGTTTTACAACTTTCAGCTTTCCTACTGTTGTTACGCCTGTGTCTCCACCTACATCTGCTAGTTTATACTGTGCTGTAACATCCTTTGTTACTTCGTCACTTGAGATAGCAACATTGTTTTTCTGGAGCGTTCCACTTGTCATAGCTGTCTTTATAAACAACATATAACCTTGTGTTCCGATATCGCCTAGAGGTAGTGTCCATGACTTATAATCAGGGGCAAATTGAATTTTATCTGTTACATCAATTACTTCTCCCCAGCTAGAGATCCCTGCATTTTCTGTATATGTTACCTTTTGCAACTTGAATCTTTCTTTAGAGATATCGACTGGATGCAAGAACCAGCCGTTGTCTGTTACCAAGCTATCTGATAATACTACGTTATGTAGATCCATACCACTCTTGTTAACACGGATAATCCATTTTACTGTATTAGGTTCTGCAGGTAATCCCTGACCCCACTTAGCAATTACTTCACCATCTGTACTTGGTCGTGTGATCGTTGTTTCTGCTGACATTTGGTATCCATCATAAATACCATTACCCTTGATTGTTAAGGTGATGACATTCTTCTGGTTAGTTTGAATATGGTCCTTATTAAAAGGTACCCACAAATAAATGTTTCCGCTCAAATTAGAACGGTTATTAGCTTGTTCATTAAATACAACGCTGATCTTGCCACCTTCGTTACCGTTTGGATGCAATGTTCCTTCGCCAATAACATCTCCTGTATCTGAATCAATAATAGGGAAAGTTCTGTCTAATTTATCAGAACTCATATCGACTTGTTCTGGTACAATTACATCAAAATAGTCTCCTGTATGGACTGTTTCTGTTACATTCCATGTCAAGTTTAAAAAGAAACTTGACCCGTCATATAAGTTGTTTTGGTGTACGGTGTTACCACTATCTCTTAGTGATACCTGTACCAACTGTACGTCCAATCTGCGTGGTGATGGCGTTGTGGCTTCAGCCTCTTCTGCGTATGTAGGCAGTGCCATGCAAATCAATGTAAATACTACTGTTATAAGTGCCAATAATCTCTTTTTCATCATCTTCTTCCTCTTCTCTCTTTTCTTTCTTTTACTTCTTCGCAAATCCTTCACGCTTATGATTCTTATCATAGAATCCTGCCAGCTTTTCTGCGATTGAAAGCGTCATATTGTCTAACGAATACTTGCTGTTACGGTATTTTGATAACGAGGAAATTTGGATTCCTGTCTCCTTTGCAATTTCGTAAGAGCTAATTCCGCTCTCTAATACCTTCATTACTTTTTCTCTGATCTTTTCCATTGTTGTTTAAATTCCTTTCTTTTTTAGTTTGTTCCTGTTGATCCAAAGCCACCACGGTCTTCGTTGCCTAGGTGTTTAACTTCAACAAGATGGATGTCTGGTTGATTCTTCACGATTCTAAATTGGCATATTCGGTCACCTTTCTTGATCACAGTGCCTTCCTTACGAAGACAGAGTGCTGGCATTCGCCAAATATCATTATCACCACAATAGCTGCAATCAATGATGCCCATGCTGTTAGTCTGAACAATTCCCCACTTCTTGAATGTGGATGATCTAGGAACCATGTGGGCTTCGTAGCCTTCTGGCAACTGAATAGACACGCCCAGGCTAATAAGTGCAGACTCCATAAATTCTAGGTGGACATCCTCTGCTGCACGAAGATCAAGCCAGTCTCCGCCCTTGATTTCTGTAATGTGTTCGATGTCATCGTGATATTTTACTAAAATTGTTACTTCTTCCATTTTTATCCTTCCTTTTTATTTTCTAGTGTAATTGCTATTTTCATACGTTTAAAGCCTACTTCTTTGTCGATATCTTCTTCTACAATGTATTCCGTGTTTTTAACCTCTTTCTGCAATAGTTCTGGATCACTATTTTCTAGTTCTTTTCTTATTTCTGCCTCATTGAATCCCCTATGTGTGTAAAGTGGTAACAATGGTTGGGAAGATCCTTTTTTACTATTGTAGTTTACGTCTTCTGGCATTGCCTTTCTATCTATTACAACGAAAATCTTGTTTTGTTTTACGCAGTTGATATTTTTGATCTTTTTTAGAAATTTTCCAATTTCTTCTAGCTCCTTTTCCAATGTCATAATGTTTCTCTCTCTTTCTATCTATATTATATGCTTAAAAGAAAATAAAAGCAAGTAGTTTGGGAAAATAAAAAAAGGCTGCATACTGCAACCTTTTCTTTTAGTTCTCAAACACTTCTTCCGTAACTAGAAAATATAAGCCTTCATTTCTAGGTCAATTTTAGAGTTTTTCAACCCAAGGTCTTACGGTTAACCTATTCCACTCCAACTCACCTTATTTCAACTTATGCAGATACACAATAAAGATTGTTGCTGAAGTTTCTGGATAAACAACATCCTAAAGGGAGATGCTCAACTGTCTTGCGTTGATACATCTGTATAGGACTGATTGTGTTAAAGACTTTTAACGGTGTCTTTATAACCTTGTCCACGTCTAGCGATAACATACGAAGCTCCGACGTGAACATTGAGCTTCATAGTTGGGCAATAGAGCTGTTCTGCTAACCAAGATGTCCAGGCTGGGTTAACTTTTGTTAGTGTTACTTTGTTTTGATAGGCGGCACTTTCAATAATGTTAGTGAATTGCCGATAGGCTAAAGAATGGAGCATTTTATTATGCTGTCTGCCTTGTTTGGCTTCAGTTTTAAACCTTTTCGTTCCGAAGTCGAGATCTTCAATACAGATGTCTTTGCCTGTTTGATATGCTAATGCCGTTACATGATTCGCAATTTTTTGTAGGTCTGTTTTAGTTTTGTTGCCAGCTCTGAAACGATAAGGTAAAAATTGCGGTATCAAGTGACCGTGTTGGTTCGTTTCGGATAAGGTAATAAACCCTTTATTGAAATCTAGTCCAATCGTTCCATAATCAGGATAAGTGGTAAAGCCTTTTTCATCTACTTGAATTTCAAAGGTACAATATAAGTAATATCGACCATTCTCTTTGATGATCCTATAAGATAATGGACTATTCTTGTTTTTTAGAATGGATATAATCTTATCCTTGTGATGATTGAAATAGATCTCTCCATAAATAAACTTATCTCTAGTATTAGCTGATTTGCATTTTTTGAAATCCTTACGTAATTTGATTGAAAACTGATTATTCCTTCGGTTGTATGTTAACTGTAAATTCTGGTTACAACAAACCTCTTCCTTAGCCCCGACAAATGTTATTTGGCTGTCTCGTTGTTCAATGAATCTATTGTAATTTTGTTTAAGCAACTTTTTTGTGCCAAAGCAAAGTTTTAATCTACCTGATTCTAGTTGATAATTCAAATTAACAAGCTTCTGTTTTAGACGATTTAATTTAGCCTTTTTGGAAACAATTTTTGACCTTAGATTTCGTTGTTTGATTGGTGAAACGAGCGTTCCATCTTGAAGTAACCTTGAATTATTGTTTCTCTTCTCAACTAATTTAGGAATGAGTTGCTCTTCAAGATAACTAATCTTATGCCTTAATTGATTTACTTCATATCGCTTTAGTTCTTTTAGCGAATTAAAGCGTCCTTGAGCATCTAAAATAATTGAGTTCGCAGTCCTTTTAGTGATATCATAAGAACATTGTAAGTAAGCATTAAAATTGGACTTATTAAAATTTTCTGAAGTTCTGAGAGTATAGAAAGTTTCACGTACTGCCTTAGCGTATTCACTACGAGAAGCTTCTATGTATTTGATTAGTTCCAAGTTATTCTTTTCGTGTAGCTGTGTTACTACTGTAAACTTACGCTTCTGCATTACGGCTCCTTTCTATTTAATAGTATTATCTAATCAAATTTTATCAAATAAAGTATAAAAAAAGAAGAAATAATTTATATTTCTTCTTTTTCTTCTAATACATCTTCCCAAGAAAGGATATATCCATTCTTGTCTCTTCTCGTTTCCACCCACCACAATCTTTCGTATCGGGCGTAGTCGTCATCCAATTGTGAGCGGTACAAGCGTTTTCCGTTTTTCTTCTTGATGAATTTCATAAGTGGATTTTCGTCTGTAAAAGAGAAACTTCCATCGTCGTAAACATTATCAAGAATGTCTTCTTCACATTCGTTAATGTCTGTGAACTTTGCGTTGTATACTTTACCATCCAGATACTCCTGGAATACAGATAGATCTTCATCCACCAAATCGACAAACTCGTTTTCATCCATCTTTTCTGTAGTAAATGCAAAGCCAAGAACCTTTGTTTCAGGTTTTCCTGTTGACTTCATCACCCGCAACTTTCCTGAGAACATCGCAAAAGAAACCATTTGTAAATTTTCTGCGTCTTTTGGCAGTTCACGACCCATCATTTCGAAGTGATCTGAGATAAAAACAATGTCATTGTCTTCTCTGCAATGTAACGGGCAGAACTCTACGAAGTTTGCCATTGGATTGATTGGGGTTTCTTCCTTTTTAATGATTAGGACTTGCCCCTCTTGATTAACATAGCACTTTTCCATTTTCATTTTCCTCCTTACTTGTAGTATCTCTTGTTTTGTTCCATTGTTTCTTTAAATCTTAGATACTTATCTTGTTTTTTGATTTCCTTTTCAACTGCGATCGCCCACCTGTTTGAAGTAAAACCAAGTTGCCCAAATATATCGCTTTGTAATTCGTAATACTGCACTTGATCTTCGCCTCTTGGTAGTGCCTTCATGAGATCATAGTAGCTATTCCTTGTCTCGCTGTAAATCTCTCCCAAGGAATCTTCGGTTCCATCTGGAAGGTCTGCGATCGCCATAAACACGGAACCGTTGCAATACTCTGTGAACATCTCAAGTTGTCCGTTTACATACTTATAGAATGCTTCTTTGTCTTCCACAACAAGGGAATCATCCGACTTTTTGAGATATGCAAATCCTGCAAACATCCCGTTATTAGCCGTCGAAAACATCACTGAACCGTGTTCAAAAATGAAAATTGGAGCTGCCCAAAATTCGCTTTCTGAATTGATCCTGTTGAAAAACTTTATGAGTCCTGAATAGCTCATTTGGTCCTCATACTTCTCTACGATGCTATCGTATCCATCAAGTTCTTCTTCATACTTCTCCTGTTCTTCTTCTGAAGTAGAAAGATTTGGATACAATAGTTCGTCTAAGCCAGAATACTTCTGGTCTTCCGTCATTGTGTAATTGCAGCACGATGCAAATCGAATTGGAAGGCAATATTCTTCCAGTGGGTTAGTAGCGAATTGGTCGCACACGACTTCTAAAATCTCGTTGTTCTTGTTGATGTAAACTGTCATATTTTATTTTCCTCCTTAGCCTACTGGCTCTTATTTTTACCTTATTTAATAATATTCTCCATGATCATCAAATAAAGTTACATTTATTATGTGATATGATGGAAAATAAAAAAAACACCATGTAGGTGGTAAAAGAGAGTGTTTGGAGATTTTAACCAAACTTATTTGTCATTGGCAACTAAATTAATATTCGCCATGACATCAGAGTGAACTACTTGGTAACTAATTACCGAGCTTCCTGCTTCAACTACCACTGCATCTAGCCTACATGGTTCACATGTGGGATAGGCGTCTTACACGATATCCACAGGCGTTAAGTTTGGGCTATTCCATCCCTACTTGATGCCTTTTTATTAGGCATGCCTTTGACAACTTAAAACTATACAGCACAGAGGGCTTCCCCTTACTTACAATGCTACTACGGATTGAGCCATACAGAATAATAACCTGAGCCTGAAGATGTACGGTCTTCGACTTTTATTACCAACCCCCGAAGGGATCCAAGCTGCAACAGGATTGATACCTGCCATGTTCACCAACCATTCAGTCAAAAATAGTTTTTCGCATTCTACTTGTGCGGATCTTTCCATTCTAGTTTGAACTGAACACGCTTTAGCTACTTACACCAACTTTCTGACGATTTATTTCGTATGCATTTCTACATACGTTTTCTTGTGTTCTGCCACCTTGATTCGAATTTCCTACTTACTGCATGGTTTTCGACGCCATCAGGTTTTAGGATTCTAGGGTAATGCTATTCACATTACCTTTCAATTACGATTGGCACGCCTTTGTTGTGCTGTATCCTCATAGTACCTAGCACTAGATCCTTGATACTCCCACCTCTGTTTCGAGCGAAGAAGCTGTCTATACACTTCAATATATAGTATAGCCAACGATTGATTTGAAGTATCCTTCAAACTGAGCCGCATCATTCAGACCTATCCCAGAGCCATGGTCTTGGCTTTCGCTTTCGCACACTGGGTTCAGTGCTATATAGTTTAAAGTTGTCAAAGAACATTAGCAATTGGTGACGATATGATAAAGTAAATCGCTGGATATCGTCCCAAATTTCCGTCCACACGATGTGGTATCGGTGCTACATCTATTATATTATCATAACATCATTCGACTGTCAACATATTTTTGAAATTTGTTTTAAGCATTTTTTGATGTTTGAATTCTGATACCAGCATAAAATTAGACGCCGCACCGTAAAGCAATAACCATAAATGGTATCTAGTCATTCTATTTGATATTAGTCCTTGGATAGTATCAGATAAAATCAAATAGTATAGTCAATGGGTCAACTACCCACCACCTAAAGGTAGTGGGCTTGTAACTGCCTAGTCGTACTAGCGGTTTACACCTCCGACCTTTAACCCCGATGAGCATTGCTGCTCAAAGTGGCGTTACATCATAGGGTGGTTGACAGCACCCTTTACGATAAAGTTTACTCTACCGTAACTGTATTTGGTACTTGAGCTTCCTTTAGATAGCTGATTCCCATGTGATACAGATTCATGGCTCCAATACGATCATCGTTAGACTTGTAGC
>ERZ773051.975-NODE-975-length-16830-cov-4.170492_pt1 | contig 16830 bp, 13 predicted proteins | sample MGYA00580631_ERZ773051 | MGnify/ENA primary metagenome ERZ773051 (study PRJEB29015, sample SAMEA2738137) | human oral metagenome | biome: human oral; feature: human-associated habitat; material: saliva | place: China | collected 2204 ...
CTTCCACTTCGGCGAGGTGGACATCGTCGACCTCAAGCGCTTCCTGCATGACGGCGGCATTCCGATGCGACTGATATAGGAGGATGACATGAACCTGGACGATCTCACCTTCGACGCCGCGGGGCTGATTCCCGCGGTCGTGCAGGACTTCTTCACGCGCGATGTGCTGACGGTCGCGTACATGAATCGCGAGAGCCTGGCCATCACGTTGGCGGAAGGCCGCACCTGCTTCTGGTCGCGCAGCCGTCAAGAGCTGTGGCGCAAGGGCGAAACCAGCGGAAACGTGCAGTACGTCGTGTCCGTCCGCGCCGATTGCGACGGCGATGCGCTCGTGGTCGAGGTGGTGAAAGACGGTCCCGCCTGCCACTTGGGCACCGACAGCTGCTTCACGAAACAGCTGTTCAAAGACGAATCCGTTCAGCGTTTCACGCTCGACGCCCTCTATGCGCTCCTGTGCGAGCGCAACGAGCGGCGTCCCGAAGGATCGTATACCACGTATCTCTTCGCCGAGGGCACGGAGAAGATCCTCAAGAAGGTAGGCGAGGAAGCCACCGAGGTCATCATCGCCGCCATGAAGGGCGACGAGGGCGAGACGGTCTATGAGATCGCCGACCTGTGCTATCACGTGCTCGTGCTGATGGCGGCAAGCGGCATCGGCCTGGACGAGGTTCGCGCCGAACTGGCGGACCGGCACGTGGTGGACTGCAAGGAGAAGCAGGTCGCGATGAGTTCGGCGCTCGTCTGAGCGCACACGGGGAAGACGGAAGGGAATACGGGCTTGAACTGGGCGTGGCTTGACAAGAACCTGCATGCGCACACGACGTACAGCGACGGCGCGAACTCCATGGAAGAGATGGCTCGGCGTGCCGTCGACCTGGGATTCTCCGCATTCGGCTTCACCGACCATTCGCATACCTTCTTCGACGAGAGCTACTGCATGCCGCGCGAGCGCTACGAGGCGTATGCGGCCGAGGCGGCCGGGCTCAAGCGACGCCTTGCGGGCACGATCGACATCAGGTGCGGCGTGGAACAGGACTTCTATTCCGACGATCCGACGGATGCCTTCGAGTACGCCATCGGATCGGTCCATTACGTGCGCGTACCCGGCGCGAACCGCGGCACGGTGGTCACGATGGGCAATCCCCAGGGCGAGTACCTGCCGGTCGACGAGACGCCCGAGATCCTGGCGCTCGGATGCGCGACGTATTTCGACGGCGACTACTATGCGCTCGCCGAAGAGTTCTTCGCCACCGCCGCCCAGGTCGTCGAGAAGACGGGATGCGGCATCATCGGACACTTCGATCTGGTCAAGCGATTCAATGCGCACGGCAGGCTCTTCGACGAATCCCATCCGCGCTACGTGCGCGCCTGGCAGGCGGCGGCCGATGCGCTCCTGGACACGGACGCCACCTTCGAAGTGAACGCCCGCGCCTTTCGCAAGGGGCAGACCGCAGAACCGTATCCGAGCCGTGCAATCAGGGACTACCTGACGCAGCGCGGCGCCGTGCTCATCCCCTCGAGCGATGCGCATGCCGTCGAAGACCTCGAGACCTGGGATTTCCTGCGCGATCTTGACGCGTAGCCCTTCGGCGTCCGATCGGTTTTCCGCACGTTCGCGCCGCCGCGCGTCCAGCGCGCCCCGCTTTTTTCTCGCGTCCGAGGGTGCAGGCATGGTTAAATGGAGCGAATCGGGATGCGTGCGTGGAAGGAGAGACGCATATGAGCCAGAACCAGGGATACGGCGTCTTCGAGGACGACCGTCCGTCCAAGACGCCCTTCATCGTGCTCGCGGTATTGGCGCTGCTGGTCGTCGTCGGCCTTGCGGGGTTCGTCTACGCCGTCGGCGGTCCGGGGGCCCAGGAGCGTTCGATGGCCGACGGGGCTGCGCAGGCGCAATCTTCCGATCAGGATTCATCTGCGAACGACGCGGCCCAGACGAACACGGCCGCCACGCCGACGACCGTTCCTCTTGAAGACGGCCGCATCGTCATGACGCTGCATGGCAGCAAGGACACGTACGTGAAGACGGGCGAGAGCTATATCGAGTCCGGCGTCCACGTCCTCGACGTGGAGGAGGGCGACCTGACCTCCAGCGTGACGACGTCGGGTTCGGTGGATACGTCCAAGCCGGGCGACTACACGGTCACCTACACGGTGCGCAACGCCGCCGGCATGGAAGACTCGATCGAGCGCACGGTGCATGTGACCGATGACATGGCATGGGATTCCGACGGCATTTCCGTGCTCATGTACCACTACGTCTACACCGACGACGACCAGCCCGACGAGGTCAATTCCAACTACATCAACCAGAAGACGCTTGAAGAGCAGCTTAAATGGCTGACGGACAACGGCTACTACTATCCGTCCTGGTTCGAGCTCCGCGCCTATATCGACGGCACGCATTCGCTGCCGGCGAAGAGCGTCGTGCTCACCTTCGACGACGGCCAGTACGGATTCCTCGACTACGGCATTCCCCTGCTCGAGAAGTACAAGGTGCCGGCCACGGCGTTCCTCATCGGAGACAACGACAACACCGAAGAGATCATCCACGAGAAGGCGAGCCCCTACATCGATTTCCAGAACCATTCGTACGCCATGCATACGGGCGGATCGACGGCGATCGGGCACGGCGGACGCATCTACGACCTGACCGCCGAGCAGATCACGGCCGACCTTCAGAAGCTCTCGGATATGCTGGGCACGAACGAGGCTTTCGCCTATCCGTACGGCGATGTGTCCGATGCGGCACCGGGTGCCGTGAAGGACGCGGGGCTGCTCTGCGCATTCACCACGGCTTATGATCAGGTCCATGTGGGCGACAACCCCTATACGCTGCCGCGCATCCGCATCTTCGGCGAGTCCCCGCTCGACAGCTTCGTCTACCAGGTGCAGACGGGCGCCTAGGCTTTGGGCGGCTCTACGGTCCGGAGTCGTCGAATTCATCGAGGAAGCGATTCGTTCAGATAGAAACTCTTGGCGATATGCTCAAAAGGAAGCTGCGACGGGGCAATGCAAGGCCAGGCCGCCTGGCGTGCTGGGACGTGCGCAAGGCGGTCTGGGCGAAAAGCGGCATGCCGCCATTCAGGAGCGTAGGTTTTCTTCGGCGAAAGCGATAGCCTCGCGTACGGCGGCGCAGACGAGACGGGAATAGCCCGGATAGAATCCATCGTTCGTTCGTTTAAGGATCTCATCCCTCCATTTCGCGACCCAGGTGCTCGGGTGCATCAAGAGAAACGATGCCATGTCGGCCAAAGCTTCATCTTCGCGACTCTGGCCCTGGTAGGCGGTTTTCGCAAGAAACGAAACGAACATCAGCTCGGATGACAGGTGGTCATCGGGTTCGTGCTGGAAATTCTCAACCCGCAGGCCCCACTTTGCATAGGCGCGTCTGACGCTGTAGGTCTCCTGCTGAAAGACCATCCTCTCCTTGTTGAAGTATACGGATTCCCATAATGGCGCCGCGACCCGTTGCGCGCCGACGAACAATCGGCTGTAGTCTAGTCGAACGGCTTCGAAGTCTGCATCTCCGAAGGGCTTTCGGCACGATTTCGTCCATGCCTGCAATTCTTCCAAGGCATCGTTCGCTTCCTTCGACCGCACGAACGGGGTTTCCGAAAACAGTTCGTCATCCGCGACGGTGGCAAACAGATCCCTGTCGGGCATTCCCATGGTCAGCTTTCCCAGAATGGCGAACAGCGCTTCCGCTTCCTGAAGGCGACCAACGGCTTCTTTCTGAATCATGGCGTTCCTTCGTGCCGATTCGAGAGGGCGGCGAAGCGATAGGAACGCTTCGCCGCCGTGCATCATGGTTTACTGTTCTTCGAGGTGCATGGGACGGCATTGGCCGGAATCGTATACCGCGTCCGCATGGGGGGTGATGACCACGCATGGACCTGTGGTCGCCGAATCGGGCAGGGGGGCGACGTCCTTGAGACCATCGTGCTTTGCCACGAGGTTGTCATACGTGTCATATTCCAAGACTCGTTGGGGGCAGATTTCCACACAGGCGGGAGCCTCCCCGATGTCGATGAGGTTCTTGCACATGTCGCACTTCTTGGCGATGCCCAGAGTCTCTACTACGGCGGGGGCGCCGTAGGGGCAGGCCTTTGCGCATGCGCCGCAGCCGATGCATACATCGGGATCATTGGAAACGATGCCGGTGTCGGCGTCTTTGGCCATGGCTCCGGTAGGGCAGCTTGCCACGCATGCGGGGCTTTCGCAATGCCCGCAGGAGAATGAGATCGAATAAGAGAATACGCCTTTGGGCGTATAGGTGCCTAGTGCGGGGTCGTGATCCCAAGTTCCGCCGGAGACTTGGCGAACTTTGCGGAGCCGAGCGCCTACATCGAGGTTGTTGCGGTCCTTGCACGCCAGTTCGCAAGCCTTGCATCCGGAGCAAACGGCGCTGTTGATATAAAAGCCCATCTGTGCCATGGCTAGTTCTCCTTAAAGACTTCTCGGGGCTCCCACGCGTAGTCCGGGGCGAGGGGTGTGCCGGTCCACTTTTCAACGTTGACGATGCAGCTGTTCCAGGCTTGGTGCCCGCAGCCGACGGCATTGGGCCCGCACAGAACGTTGGTGCAGCCGGCAAGATCGACCCCGGTTTCTTCGTCGATTTCGGCCCATGCGCCTTGGCCGAGCGCAACCACGCCGGGCATCATGATTTCGGTCAGGAGCACAGGGCGCAGAACCTTGCCCCATCGAGAGGTGACGAGGACGGTATCGTTTGTCTTTAATCCCTTCGCCTCGGCATCGATGGGGTTCATGTACAGCGGATGGTCGATGGCCTCGCGCAGAGTGGGGACGTTGGCGAAAGAGGAATGAGAGTGCCTGGTGATGTGCACGGTCACGAGCTGGAAGGGATAGTCGCCTTTTTCTTTGCTGCCCCAGTCTGCGAAGGTCTCCTCGTAGCCCTCGATGGCGGGCATGTACTTGGGGATGGGCGGAATTTCGCTCCAGCCGCAGGCCTTGACGCGATCCACCGCCTGCTGGCAGTAGATTTCGAGCTTGCCTGAGGTAGTGGTGCCGATGGGGTTGGCTTCGGGATCGTCGCGGAATGCCTTGAGCACCACATGGTCAAGACCGTCGTCCTGCGTGCGCTCGTAGGTGTAGATGCCGTTGCGCTTCAGGTCGAGGATGGGCACGGCTCCTTCTTGGGGCATGCCCTTTACGCCGAGTGTGTCCAGGTCTTCCTGGGTGATGCTGACCAGGTTTTCCAGTTCCGATCCATCCTTCTTGGTGCGGGTGGCTGCGGCGACCCAGTTGAACACCATCTGCTTGTAGTCCAAAGGACGCACTTGCTCGGGATCGACCCCCATGTATTCGGCCAGTTCGGCGGCGATATCAAGGTCGCTCTTTGCCTCGAACAGGGGTTCGCAGACCTGGCTGGTCCATAGCATCTGCTCGCGATAGCCTGCGGTGAAGTCTCCGTATCGCTCCCACTGGGTGGTGACGGGCAGCACGATGTCGGCATATTTGCAGGCGGTGGTCATGACGATGTTCTGAGCCACGACGAATTCGACCTTGCGGTAGGCCTCGATGCCCAGCATGGTGCCCGGTGCCTGATTGAGGATGTTCTCATGAGTATCGTAGATCATCTGGACGTTGCAAGGTTTCTTTTCGCCGTTTCCTACGGTGAACTCGCCGTCGAGGATTCCGGTCCAGACCTCGTTGATGTTGATCCGGTAGTTAGGCTCCTCGGGTTGCTTGTACATGCCGTTGGGCACGCCGTACTCGATGGAGGCGCCGCCTATGGGATTCCAGATCATGTCGTATTGGCCGGAGGTTGTCCAGGAGGGCTCGCCAAGGATAGTACCGCCTTGGAGCAGGGTCAGATATCCGCCCTGCAGCCAGGAGTGGCCTGCATCGGAGCCGCAGCAACAGCCGGGCTTTCCAATGCAGCCGGACATAGCGCCCAAGGTCATGATGGCCTGGCACCAGGTCATGCCATTGGTGGTGCGGGAAGGGGCCGGGGACATGATGATGGAGACCTTCTCGGTCTTGGCGATTTCCAAGGCCAATTCCTCGATGGCTTTGGGATTCACGCCGCAGATCTCGGCGGCCCACTCTGGCGTTTTGGGCGTGCCGTCGTAGGCGCCGAGGACATAGTCCTTGAAGTTTTCGCTGGTAGTGGCATCATCGGGCATATGGTCAGCATCGAAGCCTACGGTGCAGCGATTGAGGAAATCCCAGTCGATCAAGGGATTGGAATCCGGATCGTCCTCAGTAAGGAGCACGTAGGCCATGCCCAGCGCCAGGGCGGTGTCGGTTCCGGGCCTGATTCCCACGTATTCCGCAGACAGGGCCTGTGCGGTGGCGTGGCGGAAGATATCGATCACGATGAACTTCGTGTTCGCATTCTTGCACTGCAGATAGTCGTAGGTAGGAAGACCGGTGCGGCTCCATGCGGGATTGGAGCCCCAGAGCACGATCAGATCGGCGTTGCGAAGGTCAATGCGGTCGTTGGTGTCCTCGGCCAGGCCGTAGACTTTTGCTAGGGATCCCCATGCGCCAGAGGAGCAAGCGCCCCAGTGCTCAAGATAGCCGCCGCGCAGTGCGAAGAGGCGACCGATGTCCCAGTTACCGAATAAGGATGCCACGTAGCCGGGAATGAAAACGGAGTCCAAACCGTAGGTATCTTGAATACGAATGGATTCGTCGGCAATGTAGCGATACGCTTCCTCCCAGCTGATGCGCTCCCATTCATCGCGGCCGCGCAGCTCGCCGTGGAAGTTTTTGCCGCCAGGCTGCCAGTTCTTGCGCTTCATAGGGTACTTGATGCGGTCTGCGCCGAACACCATACCGCGCAAGGCGCGGCCGCGGGCGCAGGATCGTAGCTGTGGACAGTCAGGAGAGTCCGCATGGGTCTTGTCGGTGCCCATTCTGACGGCCTCGCCATCTTTGACCAGAACCTTGTTGAACCCCTTGGATCCGCAGTCAGCCCAGCAGTTGCAGGGAATCCACTTCCCTTGGCTTTCGGGATCGGCGGTGCCTGCTGATTCTCTGTCGAATCCTGAACAGCCTGCTGTTCCCAGCGTGGCTCCGCTTGCGGTCAGCGCGGCGGCCCACTTGACCGCTCCTCGCCTGGATACGCAGCTTGCGTCCAAAGATGTCGACGTAGCATTCTTCGTCATGCCCAATCCCCCCTTTTTCTATTCCTCCATGCCTGGAATCTTCCGAGGATATCTAGATTTCTTCGGAAGACAACGTGAACATTAGATGAATCGGTTCTTGTTTTCCCAGATAAATACCGTTGTTTCGAAAAAAAGGAAAAATCGAAGCATGAACCGCCCGTCGTAGGGAGGGGGAAGCACATGTGGGAATTTCCGCATCGCAGGATTCTTCTATTTCGAGAAATGCCTTAAACCGAAATATGGAATCAGGGTTTCGGGCAGTCGATTTTGCCGATGGTAAAATGCGGATGCTGAGGGGTTCTATCAAGGGGAAGTGGGACCCGATGCAGTTTTTCTCTAGACAGCAGAGTCATGATCTATTCGCTCGAACCATCGAGAAGATCGCTGCCACTAGCGAGACCGCTTCGTCCAGGAAGCGCGCAAACGCTGTGGGGGCTGCGGCGGTGCCGTTTTCTCCAGGTCCCTTGTGCCAGCAGGAACTGGTTTTAAGCAGCGAGACCCTGGCGGCCGTCTCTCGGGCGGAAATAGCCATAGCGCGATTCGATACGAGTCTTAATGGATCGTGCCTGCTTGATTCCCTGCGACAGGGCCTCGCCCGTATCGAGGGCGTTTCTACCATCAGGACTATGGGAGTGAAGCCTAGCTATCGGATGTGCTGCATCCTCGAGTTCGCCTCTTGGGAGTGCGGTGGGGTTGCCGCATTCTCCCCGGCCGCGGCTGGCATGGCGAATACCTTGGCGAAATGCCCGCCGGATGTGCTTGAAGCCACCATTGCGGCCGCCCAGATCAAGGATTGCGTGATTGATATCTTGGATGGATCCTTCGGGGAGGGGCCTGTCTCGGCTTCAGACCTGCTGGATATCAACAGGCGTATCACCCTCGGCACTCCCTGGGAAGCCGAGGCAGGGCTTCGCGCCGTGGATTACCGTACGTTGAAGGAGGTCCGGCAATCGGCCGTTGACCTCGACCTGTATGCCCCCACCCCTCCGAAGAGGCTTCCCCGGCTTCTGAACGACTTGGTGTCCTTTTGCAATAGTGACAGGCATTCTGTCGTCGTCCGATCGGCCTTGGCCCATTTCCAGATGGAGGCGATCAAAGCCTTCGAGGCGGAGTCCGACCAGACCGGCCGGCTTCTTGCCGTCTTGATTTGGCGTAAGCAGGGCCTTGTCCGCAACGTCATGCCCCCCTTCTCCATCACGCCCGCCATGGCGACCAATCGCCACGTCATGAAGCTCGAACCCTATCTTGCCACCAGCACGTTCAGGACCGATAAGGCGATGCTGGCGATGGACGAATGGGTTTTTCACAGCGTCAGGGCCTGCGAGCTTGCGGAGTCCGTATCCAGGTTCTGCTGCGCTGAGCTGGCCCGGGTGTACAATAATTGGCTTACGCGTCTTGAAGGAGCAGGAAAGCATGCCACGAAAAATCTGAGGCAGGCCATGCTGGCGCTTCTGGGGATGCCGGTGGTAAGCGTTGGCATGGTGTCATCCGTGACGGGGTGCAGTTTCTCCACGGCTTCGTCGATGGTTGCCGTGCTTGAGCAGGCGGGCATCTTGCGTCGGGTCAAGTCAGGGGAGAGAAACAAGGTATATGAAGCCAAGGATGCCGTAGACCTGTTCACGAAAGTTGAGAGGGCCTTCTTCCCGGCCGTGCCTCTCTCGCGGGACGAAGCGCTGAAACGCTACGTCCAAAATCCTTATGATGGCTTTCCTAAGGCCGAACGACCGAACGGCCTGTGCCTCTGAGGTTGACGTCTATCCGCCCCCCGATGCGTTTTCGCTGCGTTGCGGTCGTCTTGGTGCTACGATGCTCGCTAGATCTCGTCCTTCCCGTGCGAATTCGCACGGGAAGGAGGCGGTTGCGCTTCTGTTTCGCCCGTGGCATTCATCCGGTCTTTTCCTTGCGACGACCGGCCTTCATCGAAAGGATTTCACATGCTTCCTTCCCTGCGTCGAAAGAACCAGAAGCTTTCGGATGAGAAGGTGCAGGCCGTCATCGCCCGCAACACGCATGGCGTGCTGGCGCTCGCGGGCGATGATGGATATCCCTACGCGCTTCCCATCAGCTATGCATACGCGGACGGCGCATTCTATTTCCATAGCGCGCCGGCGGGACACAAGATCGATGCCATCGCGCGCTGCGGCAAGGCATCGCTTGCGATCGTCGATGCCGACGAAGTCGATGGGCCCGGATACACGACGCACTTCCGCAGCGTGATCGCTTTCGGGCGTATCCGCCTGATCACCGACGCGCGCGAGAAGATGGAGACGGCGATGATGCTCGGTGCGCGCTACAATCCCGGCGTCGACCAGGAGAAGGTGCTGACCGAGCAGATGGCGGCGAGCTTCGCGCACATGCATATGATCGCGCTCGACGTTGACGAGATGACCGGCAAGGAATCGAAGCATTTCGCCACGCAGCGCCGCATCGAGAAGGGCGAGGAACGCGCATAGCATCGAGCGTCTCGGCCCATGCCGGCAAGTTCTCGCTCTCGCTGGCCGTGCGGCAGACCGTTGCGAGGGAGCCTGCGAGCCCGTGCGGTGCCGTCCTTGCACCGACCGGACTGGGCGCTTGCGCTCAGCTGCTGTAATCGGTGTCTAGGGTCAGCTTGATCACGTACTCGGGGAAGGCGGCCTGGATCTCTTCGCGGATGGCTTCGGCGGCCGATGCGCGATGAGGCTCGTCGAAGGAAATGACGACGTCGAGGCTTATGGTGCGGGCATCATCGTCCAAATAGAATCCATGCACCTCGAGGATGTGCTCATGCTTCCAGACGATTTCGTTCACGTGCGAGCGGATAGATGAGACGCGGCTTGTATCGTCGACATTCGTGGAATAGATCCCGACCGCGTCGATGACGACGTTGCAGGTGCGATAGACGGTCGTGGTGATTTCGCGGGTCAACGCGTCGATGCGACGGGCGGTCATGGTCTCGTCGACCTCGATGTGCACGCTTCCCATCTGGCGGTTCGGACCGTAGTCGTTCAACGTGAGGTCGTAGGCCCCTCGCACGCCCTCCACGCCCTCGACCGTCTTCCTCACGCGATCGGCGAGATCGGAATCCATGCGTTCCCCGAGTATCTTGTCGAGGGATTCGCGCAGGATATCGATGCCGGCTTTGACGATGACCAGGGAGATGACGACGCCCAAATAGGCCTCGACGGAAATCCCGAACACGAGGCTCACGCCCGCGACGACAAGCGTGGTGGCCGAGATGGCGGCGTCCATGGTCGCGTCGGTGCCCGACGCCTTGAGCGAATTGGATTCAAGCGCCCGTCCGCGTGCCGTGGCATAGCGTCCCAGAGCGATCTTCGCGACGACGCCGAGCGCCACGATGACGAGCGCGGTCTTGCCGTATGAAGCGGGCGAGGGGTCGATGATGCGGCTGACGGATTCGGAGAGGGAGGTCACGCCGGCCCAGAGCACGATGGCCGCGATGATGATCGTCGTAAGATATTCGATGCGGCCGTGGCCGAAGGGGTGCGCGCGGTCGGGCTCCTTTTCCGACAGGCGCGTCCCGACGATGGTGATGATCGACGAGAGCGCGTCGGAGAGATTGTTCACGGCGTCGAGGACGATCGCGATCGATCCCGTCATGGTGCCGATGGCGGCTTTCATGGCCGAAAGCAGCATGTTCCCGACAACGCCGACGATGGATGCGCGTACGATAAGCGCACCGCGCCTCTGGGCGCCTTCCGTAGCCGAGGCGTTTCCCTGCAGCGTCTGATCGGGTCTAGGCATCTTCTCACGTCCTTTTTCCTGCGGCATCGGAATGCGGCGCGGTTTCCTGCAATGCAGGAATTCCTGTCGAACCGGCGCTCTGCAATGCTGGCATTCTACAACGTCGGTCTTCTGCCGCGGATGCAGGCGCAGGCGCGATGCCGACGCTTCGCGGCATCAGCGCCGGCATTCCACGGACTTGGCTCCTTGCAATGCCGGCGAGGCGTAGGAATCGGCGGCGGCAGGCAGGTCTACCTCGGGGAGCTGCAGGTAGCGGACCGTGCGGCTGTCGAAGGAATGCACGTGTTGGACATGAGAGGCGCGCACGAGGCGTCCCTGTCGATAGGCGACCAGGCGGCGCTGAGGGATGGGCGTCCAGTCTTCGAGCGTGAGCGGCACGGTGCAGAACATCGCCGCGTCGTCGTGCTGGCTTACATAGAGCGTGGTGTCGAGCGTGTTCGTGTGAATGAAAAGCGTCTGTCCGTCATCGAGGATGAGATTAAGCTTGTTGCCGTTCGACAGCTGGTCGAAGGCGCTGCCGAGCACTTCGAACTTCTCGTCGAAGGAAAGCTCGTGCCCACGCCGCCGCATGGCTTCGTCGATGACGTCCACGAGGAACATCAGCACGCATTCGCTATCGGTTTCGCCCACTTCCCATGAATCGTATCCCGCGAGCAGCGCGTCGTTGACGATCACGCCGTTATGGATCATCGTCCAGGCGGTTTCCGAGGAATCGGTCTGGACGAACGGATGGCAGTTGTCGTAGGCGCAGGTGCCGTGCGTGGCCTTTCGGATATGGGCGAGAATATGGGTGGATTCGATCGCCTCATCGAGGGTATGCCGCACGAGGGTCGAACGGTAGGCGGGTATGGGTTCCTTCACCATGCGGACCTCGTCGCCTTCGTGCCAGGCGACGCCCCAGCCGTGCGGGTTGTCCACGCTGTTGCCGAAGAATTCGGCGAGCGCGGCGGTCGCGGTCGTGGGATGAAGCGAGCTATAGGCGAAGAGCTGGCACATATCGGGATCCTTCAAGCGGTTTCGCCGGGTCGCGAAGGGTGCGGCGCAGCGCGTTATGCGGGGATATGGTAGGCGAGTGCGCGCGCGATCGTCCTGCATTCAGGAAATCTGCGTCGAAAACGCAGGTTGGAGGATTCGATATTCGAATAGGGAAGGGGTTCGGCGCCGATGGCGGATCGAAGGTCGGCGTCAGGAGGCCTGAGGGCGCGCCTCGTTGCCGAGCCCTATCCGTTGTCGATCCCTCGTTCGGCCTTCTCCATGCCGCGGCGTCGCACGTTGGCGAAGATGGAGCCGGCGATATTGTGCCAGATGCTGAAGATGGCGCCCGGCAGCGTGGCGAGGGGATTGGCTGCGAAGTTGGCGGCGGCGAGGCTCACGGCCAGGCCGCTGTTCTGCATACCGACTTCGACGGCGAGTGCGGTGGTCTTGTCATAGTCGAGTTTGAACAGGCGCGATATGCCGTAGCCTGCAGCCAGCCCGATGCCGTTGTGCAGCGCGACGACGGCCAGCACGAGCACGCCGCTCTCGATGATCTTCGATCCGTTGTTGGCGGTGATGCCGGCCACGATAAGCGCGATGGCCAGCACGGATACGAGCGGCATGATGCCGCCGGCGCGCTCGATCGCCTCTCCGCCGACGGTCGAGACGAGGATGCCTGCGATCACAGGGAGAAGCACCACCTGCACGACCGATGCGAACATGGCCCAGAACGACACGTCGACCCACGCGCCGCCCAGGCAGAAGACGAGCGCCGGCGTGACGATCGGTGCGAGCAGGGTGGATGCGATCGTCATGCCGACCGACAGCGGCACGTTGCCGCGCGCGATGTAGGTGATGACGTTCGACGCCGTGCCGCCCGGGCAGCATCCGACGAGGATGACGCCGATCGCGATATCGGCCGGAAGGTCGAGCGCCCACGCCAGAAGCCATGCGGCAAGCGGCATGATCGTGTACTGCGCTATGACGCCGAGCACGACTTCCTTCGGATGCGTGAAGACGACCTTGAAATCCTGGGCCTTGATGGTCAGCCCCATGCCGAACATGATCACGCCCAGAAAGACGGTCGTGTACGACGTCGCCCATGAGAAGAGCGAGGGCATGAAGAATGCCCAGACCGAAAGCGCCACGATGATGACGGCGACGTAACGGGAGAGCGCGGTTCCGATGGCGTTGAGCGTTTTCACGAGAAATCCTGCAGGTCGAAGCTGAAGTTGTCGATCAGGCGGGTGCAGCCGATGCGCACGGCCATGGCTACGAGCGCGTCGCGGTCGAGCGCCTCGATCGGCTGCATCGTGAGCGCATCGACGACGGTCACGTATTCGACGTCGGCGAGCGGCTCTTCGGCAAGCACCGCCTTCATCGCGCTTTCGAGCTCGGTGGCTGCCATGCCGGCGTGCGCGATGCGCTGCCCCTCGAAGATCGAGCGCGAAAGCACCGTGGCCGCTGCGCGCTCCTTGGGCGAAAGGTAGACGTTGCGCGAGGATTTCGCCAGGCCGTCGGCCTCGCGGACGATCGGGCAGCCGACGACTTCGACGTCGAAGTCCAGGTCGGCCGCCATCTTTTTCACGATGGCAAGCTGCTGGGCGTCCTTCCGCCCGAAGTAGGCGCGGTCGGGCAGGAAGATGTTGAAGAGCTTGGAAACGACGGTGCACACGCCGCGGAAATGGATCGGGCGTGCGGCCCCGTCCATGGTTTCGGACAGCAGATCGATGCTCACAAACGCGTGCGGGTCATGGTACATGGCCTCGGGTTCGGGATGGAATACGAGGTCGGCGCCGATGGTTTCGCAGAGCGCGACGTCTCGGTCGAAATCGCGGGGATAGGAGGCCAGATCCTCGTTCGGAGCGAATTGCGTCGGATTCAGGAACACCGACACGGCCACGCGGTCGTTTTCTCGGCGCGCGCGTTCGATCAGGCTCGCGTGTCCCTCGTGCAGGTATCCCATCGTGGGAACGAGGCCGACCGTCTTGCCCGCGCGCCTCCACGCTCGGGCGATCGCCTTGGCGTCTTCGACGGTACGTGCGATCTGCATGACGAATCCTTCTTTCGATTGCGCGGACGAAAGGCCTCGCGCGTCGTCTCGGGCATATCGCACGATGATACCGTGCCTTGCGCCGTTTCGCCACGACGCCTTCATGCGCCGTGGCCAACGTGCGAATATTCCTGACCGGCGTTTACGTCTATGCGATTCGCCTTCTTCTCATGGATAGGTTTCCGCATGACGGTTTCGTGACGTTTCGTCGGCAAGGTGTGGGGATTGTCTGCGCGCGTCGCCGAGAGGAGCACATTCGTATTCCAAGCCTTTTGGCTTTCAAACTATTCGCCGCAACGGACAGGAAGGCCTGTTTCGCAATGCGGCACCGATCGGAGGCGCGCCCGCGCTCGAGAGCGGGGACTACGACGGGTGCGATGTTGCCGTGGCGACGGGCAAGTACATCGGCGACTGCCGCCTGACGCATTACGCGGCGTTGCTGCGCCGGGCGCTCGACGACGCCGGCTACGAAAACGTGCCCATCATCACGAACGACGACGTGGATTATCACGACATGCATCCCGGCTTCAGGATGAATCTGGCAAGCGCCATCCGCATCGCGATGGGTCTGCCGATGATCGATGCGCTTGAAGAGATGCTGCGCAAGATCCGTCCGTACGGGCTTGAAGCGGGGTCTGCCGATGCGGCGTTCGACCGGGCGATCGATGTGCTCATGGATGGCATCGAGGCTCATGGCGTGCGCGGCGCGGCACGCGGGTTCGCCCGCGCGGTCGATATCATGGATGCCGTGGCCTACGATCGCAGCAATCCTCGTCCGACGGTGCTTATCGTGGGCGAATACCTGCTCAACTTCCATCCGGGCGCGAACCACGAGGTCGAACGCTATCTGGAAGCAAACGGGCTCGAGGTGGTCGAGGCGCGGATGACCGACGTCATCCGCAAGACCTACTTCTACAAGCATGCCCAGGTGCGCGAATACCGGGTGGACAAGCCGCTCGGCGAGAAGACCTGGTATGCGGTGGCGGACGACCTGTTCAACGTCGCACATGCGCTGACCGACCGCATCGCGGCGAAAAGCCCGCTCTACGAGCCGGCCACGCGCATGCAGGATCTGGTCCGGGCGAGCGACCCGATCATCCACCATACCTTCGATGCGGGCGAAGGCGTGCTCATACCCGGCGAGATCCTGCATCATGCCTCGCGCGGGTGCCGCAACTTCGTCATACTGCAGCCTTTCGGATGCCTGCCCAACCATATCGTCGGGCGCGGCATCGCGAAACGCCTGAAGGAGATGTATCCGGACGCGCAGATCCTGCCGCTCGACTACGATCCCGACGTGAGCTTCGCGAACGTGGAGAACCGCCTTCAGATGCTCATCATGAACGCCCGCGGGCGTGCAGAGTAGGAGGCCCCGTCCGCTTCGGTGCTCGCTTGGGCGCGTGAACGCCCGCGGGCGCACGGGGTAGGAAAGGCGCCTCCCGTCGCGCGGGCGAATGCCCAGTTGAATGCCCGCGGGCGCGCGGGGTAGGACTATCCAGGGCGGATCGAGGCGTAGGCGTTGCGAACGCCCGTTGCCGCGAGGGGCGGGGCGGGAGGCAGGATGAGCCGCCTGTGAACGGCGCAGGGAAAGAATCGGCTGCGGCACCCATTGCCGCGAGGGGCAGGATGGATTCTACGGTCCGGCTACCCGACATATAGCGAGCGCCCGCAGACGCTAGGGGAGGGGTAGGACTATCCGGAACGGATCGAGGCGTAAGGATGAATCAGGCTCCGGTCGGCTCGTTGGGCGATGGCATATATGCTCTTTTCCCCTCCAGTGTCAAAAATACGGAGCTTAGTGGAGTTTTATAAGTCGAATCAAGAAGATCCTCGACCGATTCTTGGCCAACGTTTCAATATATAGTGCATGCATGAGGCCTATGCGGCATATAGGGGAACGCTAAAAGCGTAGATCCGCGCAAGAGCAATAGCGTACGATGTAAATTCCCCACTAAGCTCAGATATTCTGGCAGTTGAGCCTGAAACACCCCCGTTTTTTCGCAAAGCTCCGATTTTTCGGCAGATTGAGCTCATCCGAACGTTCCGGTCTGATAGGGAGAGGCCTGATAGGAAGTTGCCTGATATCGAGCCGCCGTTTGGAATCGATCGGGAGCAGGGCTTGCACGCCTTCCCGAAAAGGCGAGTCGGCGGTAGGATACGCGATACTGCATCATATGCGCCGAAACTCGAGGAGCCCCCTCTTCCATGAAGACCGCCTTTAGGATACTCGCGCGCGACCTGGGGCATCTTGCGCGCAACCCGGTCGCGCTCATCGTCATAGCAGGACTTATCGTTCTCCCTGCGCTCTATGCGTGGTACTGCATCTGGGCGAATTGGGATCCGTACGGGAACACCGGGAACATCCGGGTGGCGGTGGCGAATGCCGATGCCGGCACCGATACCGAGGCGCTCGGGCATATCGACGTCGGATCCCAGGTGGAAGCGAACCTGCAAGACGACGATCAGCTGGGTTGGGAATTCGTGTCCGAAGACGAGGCCGTACAAGGCGTCGAGTCGGGCAGGTACTATGCCGCCTACGTCATCCCTGCCGATTTCAGCGCCGACTTCGCAAGCGTGCTCACCGGCAAGCCCGAGCACCCTACGATCACGTATTACGCGAACGAGAAGCACAGCGCCGTCGCCACGAAGGTGACCGATTCGGGCGCGACGGCGCTTGAGCGCAAGGTCAACGAACAGTTCGCATCCGCAGCGAGCGAGGCGGCCTCGTCTGCCGCGCGCGACGCCGCAAAGTCTGTGAAGGGCGAGGTCGAGGGTGCGAACGCAGGCGTTGCGGCCGGGGTCGCCGGCGCAAGCGACGACTTGTCGTCGGTGCGGGAGGCCCTGGCATCCGCTTCGGAAGGCATCGACGGCTGGAAGGGTTCGGTTTCGTCGGCGCGCACGACGCTCGGCGATGCGAAGTCTCTC
>ERZ773051.979-NODE-979-length-16803-cov-20.130762_pt1 | contig 16803 bp, 14 predicted proteins | sample MGYA00580631_ERZ773051 | MGnify/ENA primary metagenome ERZ773051 (study PRJEB29015, sample SAMEA2738137) | human oral metagenome | biome: human oral; feature: human-associated habitat; material: saliva | place: China | collected 2204 ...
CAGCAGCCTTAACCTCTTTGATAAGGTTTTGGATATTTTCTTCGAAGGAACCACGGTATTGAGTACCAGCTTCCAAACCGGAAATATCGATGGAAATGATTTCTTTATTTTTAATCGCTGCTGGAACATCGCCATTTACAATGGCTTGTGCCAAGCCTTCTACAACAGCTGTTTTACCAACACCAGCATCGCCGACTAGAACTGGGTTGTTTTTTGTACGGCGTGCTAAGATTTCAGCAGTTTCTTGAATTTCTTTGTTACGACCGATAACAGGATCAAGCTTACCATTACGAGCTTCGTCTGTTAAGTTCGTACCTAAACGAGCAAGGATACCATCCTTTTTCATTTTGCCTTGTTGAGCTGCAGCTTGTGCTGCTTGGATTTCTTCATTAGTAGGCAAATGACCTGTTTGACGATAATAAGCAAACTCTTCAGGAGTTACTTCACGACCATTAATTTTATAACGACGATTTTCTGTGGAATAACCTCCCATATTACTCATCAATTGATTGAACAAATCATTCATGCTACCAAATTCGCTACCAAAGTTATTGAAGTTGTTGTTCATATAAATTACCTCACTTTTTTACTACAAGTATATCTATTTGACCTTTTAAGTCTCTTTAATTTCTTGCTTTATTTCTAGGTTTCTTCAACCTTATGTCATTATAATAATCCGATTAAGTCAAAAAGTCAATAGGTCAAATTAAATATTTTTGACTTTTTTTGACTTTTATTTTGAAAAATCAGATTTATACGATAAGAATATAGATAAATGCTGGGTTTGTGAGAGATAATTAAATTTGAACTTTTAAAATATTTACTATAAATTAGATTGTTTAAATTGATTTATTCCCTATATAATAGATATAAAAGTCAAATATATCAAAGGAGATCAAACTATGGCACAAAATTCTTCACCCCATACCGATTCCACCGCACTCCACAACACACCTATCATGACAAGTGCTAACAACAAAGAACTAGCGAAGCGTATTAAAGACATTTCCCAGCAAGTACTAAAACGAAATTATGAACTCTATAAAGCATTGGAGAACAAATGAATACAGCTAATATCCAATTCACCTTACAAGATATCTATGAACTTCATACCCAATTAGAAAATGCATTTGTACTTTCATCAGGCGTACGCGATAAAAACCTATTAGCGTCAGCCGTCAATACGCCCTTCCAAACCTTTATGGGGAATGATCTATACCCATCCCTCTACGACAAAGCGGCACAATTATGTTATGGCTTAGCCAACAATCATCCTTTTACGGATGGAAACAAACGAACAGCATTGCATAGCATGTATGTATATTTAATTATTAATGGATTCGATATTATGGCAACACAACAAGACGTAGAAAACATGATCATCGATGTTGCTGCAGGTAATATGACAAATACAGAACTGGTGCAATGGTTACAGAAGAATACCGTAGAGATAGATGCGAATTAATAATTTAACAGAGATACATAGGGTTCTATAAATTAGAACAGGCCTGTTTTATTTCTAACAAGGCACATATATAGAGTCCTTTAAATTAGTACAGACCTGTTCTATTTCTAACGCGACCTATACATAGGGCCCTTCAAATTAGTACAGGCCTGTTCTATTTCTAACAAGGCACATACATAGGGGCCTACAAATTAGTACACGCCTGTTCTAATTCCATAAAAGTATATATAGCTCTAACTCTTTTATATACAAAAGGGACTGTAACTAGAATGCGGTAAAACCGCATTCTGTTACAGCCCCTATATTAACAATATTACTTTGATCTTTTATATTCTGCTCTAAACCCATCACGAAGTACAGCATAACGCAACAAATTTCTTATAAAGGATTGTACATTAGAATCTTTCCATTCTAGCAAACGAGAGTTATTCAAACGACCAAGATATATTTCATCACCATGAACAAGCTCAGGTGCCCGTTCCTTAATATATGCGATAACATCCGCTCTTTTAGCTGCTCCACCTTTACCGCTTGTTAAAGAACCATTATGTGTAACATCTACTATATTAGTAAGCGGATTATATCTACAAGCCCGATCCAAGTTTAATTGTAAAGAGTGATGTCTCGATTCTTTATTTGTTATAGATACATTTAATTGAGTAGTACCAGTGCGATTACCCCAATGCGGATCATTCTCTGTATGTGCTGTAGCACATATACTAATACCTAGAACTTGGTCTCTATTTAGATAGTCTTTTGCAATAAACATATGAGACCAAACTTGATAATTACCACCTCCACTATTACCAAAATGTGGCATACTTACACGGCAATCTTCGGAAACCTCTATTTTTTCCAAAAACTTACTATTATTAATCTCTGTATAAATAATTAGATTAATCAAGTTAAGAGCAAAGCCTTTTATATATTGAGGCGTATATTCACTAATATCCCCATTCTCTGCAAATGCCTCTTTAAACTCATCTGACATAAGTTCTTCATATCTAAATTCTTCAAACTCTTCTGTCTCAACAATTGAAATTTTACTTTTCAAAAGCTCCTCGAAGGAAGGAATATCCTTAACTTCAAAATATTTCCCTTCATTATAAATATAGACAATAGCCTCTATACCATTAATAAGCATTATATAATCAGCATTAAGTATCTCTCTATATCCGCAAGCCTGCTTGAACACCTCATCACCAAGTACGTTAATATGAGGTGCCTTACACTCTATAATCATTAGTACATCTGTGCACTTATCATCACGATAGACAACAATATCTGCTCTTCCACGTGCGCCTTTTTTAGTATGCGCCATTGATTCTTCCACAAAAATCCGATTAATAGGTATCCCTAAGTCCCTTTGCAAGTATACAATTGTTTTTTGGCGAACGCACTCCTCTGGTGTAGCAACCAATAAAAAGGAACGTATCGGATCATATATACTATCACCATCCCGTCCAAATTTTTCAAGTTTTATATTGTCAAAAATTTCTTCTATATACTTCATTAGTATTATCCATATCAGTAACAATTTATCTCTATTTAATAATTTTAGCTTTGTAGATATTATTTCTTTTTATATTTTTTTCGCACTTCATCTCGTAGAATAGCATAAAGGAACAGGTTTCTTATAAAATTTTGCACATCTGGCTGATTCCATTCCAACAATCGAGAATTATCTATAGAGCCAAGATAAACCTCTTCAGCTCGAATTAAATCAGGCGCATTATTTTTTACATAATCAATAACGGTAAATTTACTGATAGAGCCACCTCTACCCGTTGATAAGGTTCCATTATGTGTAATAACAATCTTATTGCTGCGATAGTCATACTTACAAAACTTATCCATATCTAACTGTAATGAATGATGACGTCTTTCCCTATTCATAATAGATACGTTCAATTGTGTATTATATTTACCAAAAAGACTAAGTCCCAAAATTTGATCTTTATTCTTCCTATCCTTAGCAATAAACAAACGAGTCTTAATCTGATAATTATACCCAGCACTATTACCAAATCTAGTTCGACCAGTTCCTCTATCCTCATAAACGCCTATTGACTCTAAAACAGACTTTTTATTTATAGTTTTAAGTAAAATTAGGTTCAAGAAATTAAGGGCAAACACTTTTATCGGTTTTGGTGTCTCACATCCGACATATATTTTAGTAAACTTATGTTGCAACTCATAAGACATGATTTCTTTATAGGTATAAGGTTCAAGAAGAACATTTTCAACAAAAGAAACTTTTGATTCTAAAAGTTCTTTATATGAAGAAATATTTACAAGCTCAAAGTTTTTCCCATCCTGATATTTATATATGATGAGTTTATATCCATTAACCAACATAATGTAGTCTGCTTTAAGAATATTTCTATACCTTTCGGCCTGCTCACGCACTTCATCACATGATATATCCACTTCAGGAGATTTACATTCTATTACCATTAAAGGGTTATTTTTTTCGTCATCACGATAAACAACGATATCAGCTCGGCCTCGTGCCCCTCTTTTTATATGTGCCATAGCCTCTTCTACACGCATTCTATTAAGAGGTACTCCCAATTGTGTTTCCAAGAACTCAATAGTTTTTTGTCGTACCTCTTCTTCAGGTGTTTTAGGTACAAAATATTTGCGTACAGGATCAAAATAAGAGCTTGCGCTTGGTCTATATTTATTTAACTTTATAGCTTTAAATGTTTTCTTTATATCATTCACAATAAGTTTCCTCTACCAAAACGCAACCAACATAATTCATCTATTTTTCATTTTCACCATTATAACACATATAACTTTTACTGTCTTTTAAAGGCATTATATACAAAAAACGGATAGCCCATTACGAGCTATCCGCTTAATTTCTTTGGTGATCCAGGAGGGATTCGAACCCCCGACCCACGGCTTAGAAGAATTAATAGTTTTGTTACATACTATATATAGTATCTACCCATGATTTTCTTTGTTTTATATAGTATATATTATAGATATTTTACACGAAAACTATTTTTATTCTGTTTTATTCCATACTAAACTACTAAAAGCTAGTTGACAACAATTGATCTAAAAAGATCTTGTAAATATCGCTCAACACAGGCTCTACCTTCCACGGGATAAGTCTTTAATAAAGTAATAAAATCTGCATCTTCTATAGGGAAAATAACATTACCTGAATCCATGTAAGTATCTTGGCATCGTTTAAGAATTAGTTGTTTATTTTCAAATTTTCTTGATGTAGATATTCCAAACATGCCTCTTCTAGCACTAAATCTGCCTATAAGCTGATCAATTTCAGGGTTTTGAATATCATTAGAATAATTCTTACATTCAATCATAATTATAGGTGCTGAAATGCCATATGTCGTTTTCAAACGATAAAAGAATCCTGTCTCTGCACAATTATCAAATGTAATATCAATGCGTTTACGACCATCATGAATTTTATTTTCTAATTTAGGATATGTGATATCTGGATATAACAGCAATTCTAAAATACCTAATACAATATGCTGATAAGTACTTGCACAATTAGTGCCTGTGGGTAATTCTTCCAATACATTAGAAAGATATAAACATATATCTGAAAGCTTTATATCTGTAAGCTCTTCATTTGAAACAGGTTTCATCGCCTTTATAGCATTTTCTTTAAAATCAGCAAATACTTCTCTGTGGCGAGAGGTAAAATCAACCAACCAATCCTTTTTATCACTAATGTGTTCCTCTTCTTCAATACTTTTTTTAGTAACAAAAGGAGTACCATCCTTTCTATTCTCTACTAAATGTGTATTCAAACGTAAATGCTCATTCTGTAAAAAGTTAAGTGCAAAATTTCTCAGATATTTTTCTGAACAATATTCATTAGAATATGAAACAAAGCGTTTCGGTACTAATAAAATCTTCCTGTCATAACAAATAAATGATTTGCCATATCTATTCTCCCAAGAGTGAGTATTTAAGTCCCAATAGTATCCTGTAGGTACACCATCAATCAGAGGTATCCCTAATAGCTCACATTGATCCTGTGTATATTGTAATAATAAAGACTTAATAATATTACCAGTCATGTCAGAAATTTTATCTCGATCAACATTTCGAACAAAAAGTCTAAAATCTTCTATATCGCTTAATAATCCCGAATATAAAGCTTTACTGTTAAGAAGTTCTTTAAAAATTCTCTCAGAATCCTTAGGTCCCATACCTTTTCCCGATGGAGTCCCTCTAGACAACCCAAGACATAGCTCATTATTTTCCCCCAAATAGCTAAATAACTCCTGAGCTCGTGCTATATTCCCATTATTTAGTGATGATAACAAAGTTGAAAAGAAATCATTTAATAAAAAATATGCAGCTCTCCCAAATTCAGTATCCGATTTTGAAATAAAGTAAGGATCTAAAAATAAAGGCGTATCTACTTCTGGATCAATATCAACAAAATCTAATTCAAATTGACTTTTATTTAAGTTGAATATCTCACTAATTTTCATCTTATTTTCCCCTATAATTACACTAATAAACACTCTTCTACAATATGATTACCACAAAGTTAATCTATATTCATCTAAAAGTCGGCTTTCTAATAATTGTACTAGTTGTACAAAGTCAACTTGAGGAGTAGCATTTAATCCTAGTGATAGAGCTATGCCTTTAGCATCTGTACTAGTCCGTCTTTTCAAATCAAGCCTCATTTTTTCATTAGTATCCCAAAAATTGTATGAATGAATATGTACTGAATCTCCTAATGAAGCATTCTTATTAAAATGACTGAATGTAAATTCACTTGCCATATACTGATAAAAAGGATCTTGAATAATTAAAACAAGATGCTTATTCAACGCCTCAAAAGTTTCTGCTTTATGATGCATTTGAATTAGAATAGTCTTTGCTGTCATTTTCCAATTCATTCCAAATGCTCTATCTTTAGAAAATTCATTGGGCTCTACATTAAAACCATTTTCATACAATAACTTTTGTCTCTCGGGCCATACAGTACCTGTCGTATCCATTGTTTGTAATTCAATACCCAAAAAATCTTTGACCTTCGAATTTTTAGCAGACACAAGGAAATAATCTACATGTCCGCCTGGTATAGTTACCTCAGGAATTATGTACAATTCATTTCCTGGTTCATGATTAGTCAACAAGTGTAAACAATCAATAAAAATTTGATTATTTTCTAGTAACCGATATGGGCAGATAATTATACTCTCATCCTTATATTGAACTGAACATGTCCCTATCGAGATATCAGGATTGCTTTTTCTAATTTTATAACACTTCTTCTTAGAATAAGGACACCACTGCGTCTCTATATTATCCAAATGATTCTTTATACACTGATAATAAATGCCAAATAATTCTTTTACTTTACTCATTTATTCTCCTCAAACAAATTATCTTCTACAGTACATTGATCAATACGATTATTGGCAATCTTTAAATAAGAACTTGATAAATCAATACCAATGGATTTATGTCCCATTTTATATGCCGATAAGTTTGTTGTACCAGTCCCACAAAAAGGATCTAATACAACACCTTTATAAGGAACAGTAAGTTTTAATGGTCTAACACAAAGTTCTTCCGGGAATGGAGCAAAATGTTTTTTACGACCTTGGGTATCCTCTGGAATTATCTCCCATATATCACTAGGTTTGCTTCCCCCAGGATGATATTTCAAAAAATAAAAGCCTTTTTCTTTAAGTTCTTTAGCTCTGCCTGATAGTTTTTCAGAATCAGAATGAGTCACACGCCCTTCTCCTCTTATTACCATTCTAAAGTCTTCTAATCTACCATTTTTTATGTCTTCTAAAATATTATCTAAAGCCAAAAGAGCCGCTTGCTTTTCAGAATCAGATAAAACTAATGAGGCTTGAATTTTCTTTCTATATTTTACTCCACTAACTCCGGTAGCCGATATTACTTTACCTGTTCTTGATAACGCAGACTTAGGAATGTTTCTACAAGAATCAATATTATAAAAGTACTTCTGCTTTTTAACAAAATGGAATATAGGTTCATATATATTCCTTAGTTTATCTTTAGAATTATCTGGCGCACCTTTCAACTTATTCCATATAATAGTGTTTCTAAGTATATACCCATTATTTGTTAAGTTAATTGCCACCCTCCATGGTATATTCATTAGGCTTTTTTTATGATATGAATCTCCTATATTTAACCATAAAGAGCCAGTATCTTTTAAAACACGATATACTTCCATCAATACTTTACTTAAGTTCTCTATATAATCTTCGCTTGATTCTTCTAGTCCAAGTCCTCCCCCATCGTATTCTCTCTTATTCCAATAAGGTGGACTCGTAATACAACAATCAATTGAATTATCTGGTATTTGTTGAAGTATTGCTAATGCATCACCAGTAAAAAACAAGGGCTTTGCCTTTGTAGAATTTATATAATCATTGAATTCTTTTTTTATTTTTATCATATACAACCCCTTATATAATCTCTATTAACTACAATGATATTTTTATCAATTGAACAATGTTTACCTATACATATTTTTTTTAGAAACTCTTTCGATATATAATCAGTACCCAAAAGTAAATATTAATACAGAAAAGCTCTAAAGAACTCTTATATATTACTGAGATTTTAATGATATTCAAATCACTTTTCTAAGTAAAATTACTGTTTATGCATATTCTTCATATTTAATAAAAGGGTCACTATATACAACATCAAATTTGTATATAATGACCTATAAATGATTTAGCTTTTTATTCTCCGCAAACGATTCATTAATAAATTCCGTCTATCCCTATCACTTAATGCTAACCAAGCCTGCATATGAGGCATTGCACCACTTGTAGACAAATAATTTAAACGTACCTTTTCATTTGGAGTTGGAATTAACAAATTTGACATATATTGAGTATCAAATGGCTTATTCTCACCTATGGGTGATTTAATTCCGACCTCATTCCAAACTAATAAGTTCGTAAGATATCTGGATTGTTGTGATAGTATTCCATCATAAGGCTTCGTGAAAGGAAGCCCTATTGTTCTTGCCATAACCTCTAAAAAATACCCTACATTAAGCGCATCATTCAAAAACAAACTGTCATATAATTTTTGATTTTCCTCAGATCCGTCAAATTTAAAGCACAAAAATTGATTAAGTGCCCCCTCATCTTTTGGCAAGTCCATATTCCAAATTGTAAGCCCAAAAATATATTCTAATTCACCTTTTAATCTGTAATCTTTTGATAGTAAAAAAGTATAAGATACTTTTCCAATTGGATTAAAGTATACATAATCTTTCTCCAAACAAGGCTCTTCCGTTTTCCCTACTAAAAAGTCCGTAGTTACATTAAAATAGTTTGACATTCTAATTAAAACATCTATAGATGGCATAGCTAATCCTTTTGTATATTTTGTAATTGTAACAGAAGATACATCCAAAATCTGTGCCAAATCTTTTTTTTGCAATTCAAATACATCTAATAACAACTCTAATCGTCTAGAAAATGTTTCACGAAAGGATAGCTCATCACTATCTTTTCGTGTAAATAGATTCAAAAAATCCATAATTCTCCTTTATTTTTATATTAGCTATTGATTTTATACATTAGTTAATTTATAATAACTATATAGTTAACTATAAGGTAATTTTTAAATATTTTATTTTACTATAAAGTACTGTTTTATCAATAAAGTTTTATCCTTAGGTTATTTTTATTCATGGTAATATTACTTATATTATATTAGATTTTACTATTTAATACAAGAAAGGAGCGGATTTATATGGAACTATATACTGTTAAGGAGGCGTCTGAAAAGTACTTTGCTAAAAATATTAGCACAAGCCATATTTACAACCTTGTTAAGAGCAAAAATCTAAACTGTATACATATTGGTGGAAAAATTCTGATTCCCAAAGAAGCATTAGATTCTTACTGTAAATCCAACTATAATTTTTAGGAGGTTCTTAAAATGCAACCACAAAATATCGAAATCTATTTTCAAAAACAAGAACGAATCTGGATTAAAAACCCCAATCCTAAAGGGAAAAGAAAATGGATTAGGCAGTTAAAAGATTACAAAAAGAGTAACTAATAAAATGAACTATGAAGCGTAGGCTCTAGTTCCTAATAGATACCCTATTAGGATCCTAGAGTCTTTTATTTTTTTGTCCGAGGGCACTACTCGTTAGTGCCTTGGGAGAAGAAAATAAAAGCAACATAGAAACGTACCTATCAATTAAGCAGATATTTCCTTAGTTTTATACAATAATATCCATATTAAATAATAGAAATTGTTCCTATTTTAGATAAAGTACGTACCTATCCGTAAATGAGTTAAATACTACAGTTATAAGAAGTTACATGAGCTCGCATGCAGTGCGTATCATGTATGAAGTAGATTAGGCACTATCTACTCTACTACTCCACCCTAAAACACAAAGGAGACCTTTATGGCAAATACAGAGCTAAATGAATCTATTAAAATCTATTGCACATCACAATTGAAGCGACAAATAAAGAATATTGCAGCTTTAGAAAATAAGAGTATATCAAGTTATATCACAAATCTAATTGACCAGCATTTTCAACAAAGTACTTGTATAGATTCAGAATCCTATAACTCTTTAAATCAAAATCTAGATCGACTTGAAGTTCTAACATTAAGCCTTTTTAAAGGATTATATGAATTATATAGTGCAGAAGATAAATTTGAAGAAATCTGCTCTACAATTTACAGAAAGGACTAACAAAATGACGAATATTAATAATAATATTGCTTTTAAAGAACTCAAAAGAGGAAAAATTACGTTTACCATCTGGAAAAAATATCTAAGAAATATATTAATAGGCCTATTCCTTCTTCAAGCAATTGCATCTACAGGACTATTTTATGGTTTTCTGTATCAATCAGAAAATATCATATCCACTCAAAATATTTATGTTACAAAAGAAGTAGCATTAAATTATATTAACCCTATAAAGCCAGATAATTATAAAACTCAAATAGGTCAATTTATTGCAAGTCATACATTTGACTTTGAGGTAAATCCTAACAATAGAATCCCATTCAAAAATTATAAAGATATAATCGACCATTTAACCAATAATCAGCTTTATATTTTAAAGGAAAGTTACAAAAAATACTGGCTCATAACGCTTTTATTAAGTTTAGGAATATCACTATATTGGAATTATAGTCAATATTTAAAAGATACTTCTATATCTAAAAAAGCACTCCATAAGCGTGGTATGCAACTATTGTCTCAAAAGCAAATGAGTTTATATACCAAAAATAAACCTCATGTTTTATCTATTGGAAATATAAATATCCCTACGGATACCGAATGTAAACATATTCTTGTCTTTGGTGCTAGTGGCTCTGGTAAATCTGTATTGCTCAGTCAATTTATTAATCAAATTAATACATATAGCCAAAAATATAATGATAAGCGCCATTATATTATTACAGATGTAAAACCTGAGTTCGTAGGAAAATTTGCAAAACCCGATGACTACATTTTTTGCCCTTTTGATAAACGTAGTATTAGTTGGTCAATATTTAATGATATTGATGATATTTCAGATTACGATACTTTCGCCTCTATTCTCTTTGAACAGGAAGGTGCAAAAGATCCATTCTGGGGATTAGCTGCAGGGGCTATATTTGCAGATGGCTTAAAGTATCTTGATTTACAAGGGCGTAAAACGAACCAAGACATTCTAGAATTTTTTAAACAGCCTGCAGAAGATTTAACAGAAGCTATTAACTCCCTACCACCAACATTAATAACATCTAAGCAGTACTTAAACGCTCCAGAAAATACCTTTGCCTCTATACTTGCAACTCTTGCAAGCGGTCTAAAGCCTTTTATGCACTTAAAAGATTCAACCGATAATAATGCTCCATTTTCTTTTAAACAATACATTAGAGAAGAATATCAACGAACAGATGGAACTATTCCAAACTTATATTTATTAGTTCCTGCTAACCGCCAACGAATCATGGCACCATTATTATCACTAGTCATGGATATTATGATTAGCGAAGCACTTATTTTACCTGAAAGTCAAAATTGCAGACTTTATTTTATTATTGATGAAATTGGTAGCGTCAACAAGATTCAATTACTTCCTGATTTAATTACAAAAGGTAGAAGTTATGGCATTAGTATTCTTGCTTTAACACAAGATCCTGGTTTATTAAGGGAAAAATATGGGCCACAAGTAATGCAATCATTCTTAAATAACTTTGGCACGCAAATAGTATTACGGATTAACGATGCAGCTACTGCAAAAGAACTGGCGGATAACTTTGGTGTAGAGGAAATTATTGAATACAAAGAATCAATTCAACTACCTCAAAACGGTAGTCCTATTCCCTCAATTAGCCAGGATACAACAACTAAATCGCTTATTCTTCCAAGTCAATTACAGTCGCTACCACCATTCAAAGGCTATGGAAAAATATTAGGTTTTAACCCTTTTAATTTAATAATTCCTCAAGTATTTTTTAATGAAAACCCTAATACCAAACACTTTGACCCTATTGATAAAAAAACAGTAAATTCATTTAAGCCAAATATGTACCCCCATAGAATAAAGTTTAATGAATATAAAGAACATCGTTATGGAGAGGATTTAATTAAAAAGTATAAAAAAGGAGAATAATCTACTATGGTTACAACATCCAATGTGTCCACCATTCAAGCAGGACAATACTATAATAAAGATGATTATTATAGTCGCACAATTACACAAGAGGACTTTTGGTTCGGTAATGGATTGTTATCCCCTATAGGAGATGATATTCCGAATCCATATAAAAGTACCATAACATCTTTATCACAAGATAATTACGAACAAAAAGTAAATACATTAAAAGATGAATTGACTCCCGATGCAAAAAAATTGGCAATAGATTTAACCTTCTCTCCACCAAAATCTATCTCAATTGCAATGTTAAATCCTGCATTAAAATATGATCTTCTCGATGCACATAATCAAGCGGTTAAAAATGTCTTAACTTTCGTTGAATCTAATTATGTAGTATGGCGCAAGCATACAAATAAAGATAATCGAACAGAAAATGTAAAAACTAAAAATGCTTTATTTGCATGTTTGCAACATAGGGTATCTAGAGAACAAGATCCGCAATTACACACCCATTGCTTACTTTTTAGAAAAACAATGATAAATAACAAAATTATGACGATTGAGGACCGATTTATTCACTCAAACCAATATCTTTTCTCTTTAATGTATGACAATGAATTATCTAAAGCCTTGCAAGAAAAAAGGATTCCCATTCGGGAATCCTTGAGTAAAGATCAGAAAAACATACATTTTGAAATTGAAGGTATAAATGATACTCTAATCGATCATTTTTCAAAAAGGAAATTTCAAATTCAAGATTATCAAGCCAATCAAGGCTTTTCTGATACATGGGATGGCGCACACGCTGCAGGTTTGGCATCTCGTCGGCCAAAACCACCAGAAGATCTTGTAACTTTAGAGAAGGACTGGCATAAAGCTATTGATAATTTAGGCGGTTTTGTAATAAATAAATCTACACATAATAAAGATGCATCAAGACTTTTAAAAATCAATGATATATTAAAAAAATCCATTGACCATTTACAAGAAAAGTCCTATGCATTTTCTAAATCAGACTTAATGATTGAAGTATATAAACAAGGTATAATGCTTGGCGTAACTGTATCAGAATTTGAAAATATATTTGAACACCACTTACAAAGTACTTTAATACAAGTTGGTTTTCGTCAACTAAATAATGAGATATATTTTACAACTCCTAAAAACTTGGCTCGTGCCAAGTATATAGATTCGCTCCTTTTAGGCCACAAAATTGAAAATTATAGTACCTTAGACCAGAATGATGCTAACACAAAAATTGATATACTTTCCAATAATCTCAAACTAACTCAAGGTTGGGAGCTTTCAAAAGGGCAAAAGGAAGCTATTAATTTAATGTTATCATCTTCTAACCAATATATTGCAGTAGAAGGTATAGCAGGTTCTGGTAAAACAACTATGCTTGAACAAGCTAAGTTACTATACGAGGCTCAAGGAGTTAATGTAATAGGTATGGCATTTACAGGAAAAGCAGCAGAGGCCATGGAGTCAGAAGCTGCAATTTCCTCTCAAACTATTCATAAATATCTAAATCACCTTTCACCCACTACGACTCATAACTCCTGGGATTTTTCATCTGTAAAGAAAGCAGAAACACCAGAAGTCTGGGTAGTAGATGAAAGCTCCATGTTAACAGATCACCTACTAAGTAATATTCTAGAAGCCTCTGAAAAAAGAAATGCTAAAGTAGTCTTTCTTGGTGACCCAAACCAATTACTTCCAATTGGTACAGGTAATGCATTTGCTAGAATGACTAGAAAAGATAATGAACAAGTACCTACTGTTCGTATGAGGGAAATCAATCGACAAGAAGAAGGTTCTAATCTTAGAAAAACAGTAGAAGCTTTATCTGGTAAATTCGAAAATATAGAAAAACAATCACCACTATCTTATATTGACGACAGTATTAAAGAAATTCCACAACGACAATATCGCTTGAATTCTGTAATTCATGAATACTGTAATTACACAGTTGAGCAGCAAGATAAAAGTGCTATTTTAGTAGCTCGCAATAATGATCGTAATGAACTCAATTCAGAAATTCATAACAGACTTGTAGAAAAAGGTACCCTAAAAAATGAATGTTTACTAACTAGCGTCAATCAGTATGGTATAGAAAGTTCTAATCCTTATGCTATTGGTGAAAAAGTAATTTTCACTAAAAATGACTATAAACTCAAAGATACTAATGGTGAAATAGTAGGAATAAAAAACGGCCAACTTGGCAAAATCATAAACATCAATGGGCCTAAAGTTACCGTACAAACCAACACAAATCAAAACGTAATATTTGATACAAGAGAGTATAAACATTTTGATTATGGATATGCAATGACTACATTCAAGGCACAAGGTATTACTGTTGATAATGCTCTAATCGTACATGATAGTACACAAAAAAACTCCAATACACGCAATAAAATTTATGTAGATGTAAGCCGTGCTAAAAAAAGCGTAAAAATTTTTACTGATGATAAGGAAGCTCTAGTCAAACAAGCTAAGCGCTTTCAACAAAAGATTACTTCATCAACTTTCCCCCCATACATTGCTAAAGGCAAAGAAAGGAAAACTATACATGTCTCAAAAGAAAAGTCTAAGGAGATCTAATGGAGAAGGCACATTCTTTCAAAGCCAGGGAAAATGGCGAGGTCAATTTAGTATTACTAAGGATAATAAGCTAATTCGTCGTGCTTTCTCTGGAAACTCAAAATTAGAAGTATATAAATTAGGAAAACAATGGATAGAGGCTACACAACAAAATACTTCTATTTTCTCATCTAAAAATACAAAACTAAAAGACATATGTAACTACTGGCTACAAGATGTAAAGAAAGTTAGTGTAAAGCCTAAAACCTTTCAGAAATATGACTCTACACTGAGGCTATATATACTTCCTCTCTTAGGTGAAATAAAAATAGCTTCAATTACACCGCAACAAGTACAAACTGTCCTAAATAATTGGAGTAATGGAACATTGAAAGGTAAAAAAGGACATATTATATCTTCTAGTACAATACGTTGCACTAGACGTTATCTTTCAGAACTATTTGAATATGCAGTAAATATCGGTTTATTACTAAAAAATCCTATTAAATTAACTAAAGCACCTAGATTAATAACTACAGAAATTCATACCTTATCAATCAATGAGATTCATCAACTTACAAGCACAATGAAACAACAAGTCAGTAATAATATAACCTCTCCCTATAGGATTAATTATTACGCATCCTATATCGCAACAAAAATTGCCTTAGGCACAGGGATGCGACTAGGTGAAGTATTTGGACTATGCTGGGACTGTGTCGATTTAATTCATGGAACCATTTCAGTACGGCGAACAATACAAACAGGTACTAAAGGGCAAATATTTCAAGATACAAAAACAAAAACTTCTCGTCGTTGTATCCCTATCAGTCAAGAGTTACAAAGTGAATTGACTACTTATAAAGAATTCCAATCTAATTATGTCAAAGAATTAGGAGATAAATGGACTGATTCCTATGGAGTTGTTATCTCAGGTACCTTTGGAAAAATTCTATCAACAAGTAATTTCAAATCTAGATATTTTATACCAATATTAAAACTACTAGGCTTAGAACATATAACATTTCATGATCTTAGACATACCCATGCTACACTTCTACTATCTCAGAAAATAAACCCTAAAATAGTGCAAGAACGACTTGGACACTCTACAATTACATTAACCTTAGATACATATTCACACTTAGTACCAGATATACAAAAAGAAGCAGTTAAAGCTTTAGATAATTTAGGTATTTAAAACTGTTCATACACTGTCGCAACATCCTTAATATTATATAACTCATATTCTACCTCTTGCCCATTGAAACCTTGTTTGATTATATTTTTTATTTCATCAAAATCTCCTGTACCTAATGCATTACACCACTGACCGCTAAGAAAGCATGGTTCACTCATGAATCCACTATCATCAATAAATATTGTTTTTATAGCTGAAACTTCTTTAACAAGCAAAACATATTTAACATCTTCACTTAAACATTTACCATTAAATTCAACTCGTTTTGTAGTTATCCTACCTAATTTATTAATAGTAATAGAAGGAGATTTTTTTAATAGTCTAAAAAGTCTATAATTCTTGACCCAGAATGATATATAACGCTTCCATCCACACTTAGAAATCAATGATATAGAATTACCATCAGTAAATGTTACAAATATACATTTACCTTCACATGTAAATTTCCTCAGTTTGGGAAGAGAATTAGAAATAGCCTGCATTTCAATCTGAAAACTACGACGGCCTTCTATTAACAATGGTACTTCATATTTTTTGAACAAGAACTTCGAATTATCATCAAAAATTAAATAGACCTCCTTAATACTGATTGATGATAACGCTTCATTTTTTAATTGGAGAGTAGCCTTTTCTCCATAAAATTTATTAGTAGTATATGTGTATCCCAAATACTTGACTGACTTACACCAAAATTGTAAAAAAGCTGTATAAAGTGTAAGCCCAACTATACATATATTACTAATAATCTGCAAAATAACATTGATATCATTAAGAAATTCCATATACTCTCCCCAAATATAACTACTAAAATAACTACTAAAAACTATATCAAAAGCGGATAGTTCAAATCGAACTATCCGCTTATTTCTTTGGTGATCCAGGAGGGATTCGAACCCCCGACCCACGGC
>ERZ773051.983-NODE-983-length-16780-cov-3.324723_pt1 | contig 16780 bp, 14 predicted proteins | sample MGYA00580631_ERZ773051 | MGnify/ENA primary metagenome ERZ773051 (study PRJEB29015, sample SAMEA2738137) | human oral metagenome | biome: human oral; feature: human-associated habitat; material: saliva | place: China | collected 2204 ...
CCAAGATTGGTTGATTTTATGGGAGAACCTTTTCCAGCAAGTGAAGTTATAACAGATTTTGATTTTATTAAAAGAGTATTTATTGAGTTACTAGAAACCGGAAATGTTTCTTATGAGTTAATGGATATATAATTTAAAACATCTATATTATGTATGGCATTCATTCGATTGCCTATTCGCAACTGGAAAGCTATTTTTACCTGTTTGCAGTCCGCCGTAGCGGACATTGGCTTTCAAAAGCTGGTTGAGGATTTTCGATTTATCCCTTCTGCCCGACCCTTCTGTCTATGAAGTACAGGCAGTATTTTGGCGGCTCGAACTCTCCTCAGTCGTCGGCGTAGATTATTTTACTGCCCGTTGAATATCGTGTCCCTCATGAGGCAATGTTCGGATATTGGTTCATAATTTGCCTATGGAAAGCGGGCTTGCCCAAACTGCCGTTGCCCACGCTACAGCCTGCATAGGCCTAAATCAAAGGTCGTCTGAAACCGCATTTTTGAGTTTCAGACGACCTTATCTATTTACTTTTCCCCTTCCCTACCCATGCGACGCCATATTGTCGCGGTGGATGACTTCGTCTTCTCGCCAAAAAGTTCGAGGTCGCCTAAATCATCTTTGATTTGCTGCCATCGTTGCAGCAAAGGTTTATCCCACGGATGCTGGGTAGGCGCAGCATGACTACGGGCATAGAGGCCGTGCGCAGCAAAGCAGTTGTTTTGCCCATCTAATTTTTCGGTTAAAACCAATTTCGGCAGTGAGGCAAAATATGAAAGAAAGCCGCGCGGCATAAAGCGGTCGTCAGAGGTGGTACCGAGGCTGATGGGTGCGTGCAGGCTGCGGGCGTATTTTTGAGGTTCGGTTGCCGTCATAATATTTTTTCCTTTTTATTTATTTTTTAATTTTCTTTTCAAGTGTTCCCAGCAACCCGTTACATTTTCCCCGCCATATTTCCTTGTTTAGAAACCAAAAGTTGGTCGATTTTCAAATTTTCAGTATCGATGATTTCAAATTTATAACCGGCATAAACCAGAAAATCTGTACGCTTCGGGATTTTGCGCAGGGAATACATCATAAAGCCGGCGATGGTTTCGTAGTTTTCCGAATTGGGAAACTCTTCGATATCCAGCGCGCGCATGACATCGGTAAGCGGCGTGGCACCGTCCACCAACCATGTGTCTTCTGTACGGCGGATAATTTGCGGCTCTTCTTCGGTATTGACCAGCTCGCCCATGACGATGCTCATCACGTCTTTCAACGTTACCACGCCGACCACCAGCGCGTATTCGTTCACCACTACGGCAAAGTCTTCGCCGGAAGTTTTGAAGGTTTCCAATACATCGTAAAGCGACAGCGTGTCGGGGATGAACAAGGCTTTGCGCAACACGCGCTTGTCGGTCAGGCGGACGTCTTTTTCTTTTAAAAACAAGGTCAGCAGCGTATGCGATTCGATATAGCCGATGACGCGTTCCAAATCGCCGTCACATACGAGGAATTTGTTGTGCGGTTTGTCCGACATCATTTCCAACACGGTATCGCTATCATCGTGTTTATCGAAATAGGCGATGTATTCACGCGTGCTCATGGTGGAAGTGACCGTGCGCTCCTGCATATCGAAAATGTTTTCAATCAGATAGTGCTCTTGTTCTTTCAATACACCAGCCTGCGCACCGGCATCAACGACGGCATAAATATCTTCCGAGGTCAGCTGCTCCTGACGGACGGTTGAGATTTTGAAGAGTTTGAATATTGCGTTTGCCAATCCATCAAAAATCCAGACAAGGGGTTTTAAGATAAAAATCAAAAACATCATCGGACGGACAATGCGTACCGCCACCGCTTCGGGATGGGTCATTGCCATGCGCTTGGGCATCAGGTCGGCAATTAAAATAAAGCTGCCTGTAACCAGCGAGAAAGTCAGCAAAGAGGCAACTGTGCTGCCCCAACTGCCTGAGTTCTCCAAAAGTTTGCCAAAATACGGACGTATTGCCGCCTCACCGACGATACCGGCAAGAATGGCGACGGCGTTCAAACCAATTTGGACAACGGTAATAAAACTGCCCGGCTGCTGCTGCATATTGATTACGTCAAGCGCACGCGTATCGCCGCCGTCTTTTGCCATGACCTGCAATTTGATTTTGCGTGCCGAAGCAAGCGCGAGTTCGGAACAGGATACAAACGCGCTAATAACAATCAGCAGGCACAATAATAGTAAGGCTTCAAAAATATTCATGAAAATGTGTGTATATGCTATAGGTTAAAAATATTCAAACAGCAAAGGCCGTCTGAAAAATTCAATTTGATCTTAGATTTGTATTATGTACATTTATTGTTTTAATCATCCAGCGCATCTTCATCCAAGGATTTCAGCCATTTCAATTTTTCGCCAATTTTGATTTCCAATCCGCGAGGGACGGGTTGGTAGAAATCGGGTTCGTCCAAGCCGTCGGGCATATAGCTTTCGCCGGCGGCGTAGGCATTAGGCTCATCATGGGCATAGCGGTATTCGCGTCCGTAGCCCAATTCCTTCATCAGCTTGGTCGGGGCGTTGCGCAGGTGGACGGGCACTTCGTCGCTGGCGTTTTCTTTGACGAAGCGGCGCATTTGGTTGTATGCCTTGTAGCCCGCGTTGGATTTGGCGGCTGCGGCAAGATACAACACGGCTTGTGCCAAAGCGAGCTCCCCTTCTGGCGAGCCTAAGCGCTCATAAGTAGCGGCAGCATCATTGGCAATCGTTAAAGCACGCGGATCGGCCAAGCCGATGTCTTCCCATGCCATGCGGACAATGCGACGGGCGAGATAGCGCGGATCGGTGCCGCCGTCGAGCATACGGCAGAACCAATACAATGCCGCGTTAGGATGCGAACCGCGCACGGATTTGTGCAACGCGGAAATTTGGTTGTAGAAACTCTCGCCACCCTTATCAAAACGGCGGATTTGCGCACCTAAGCTGTCGGCAAGAAATTCGGCGTTTAAGGTTTTCAGACAACGTGTATTAGCAGCGCGTAAAAGCTGCTCGATCAAATTCAACAATCTGCGCGCATCACCATCGGCGGTATTCACAAGCAATTCTTGCGCATCCGCTTCAATCGTAAAATCTTGGTATTCGGGCAAAGCCAATACCTTGGCAATCAGCTTTTTCAGGTCGTCTGAAGACAAGGATTGCAAAACATACACCTGCGCGCGGCTCAACAGCGCGGGATTGACTTCGAACGACGGATTTTCCGTAGTCGCGCCGATAAAGGTCAGCAAACCACTTTCGACATGGGGCAAAAACGCGTCCTGCTGCGCCTTGTTGAAGCGGTGGACTTCATCGACAAACAAAATCGTCGCACGTCCCTGCTGCAAAGCGATTTCAGCCTTGTCGATTGCCTCGCGTATGTCTTTCACGCCGGAAAATACGGCAGAAACAGGCAGAAACTGGGCATTGAAACTCTGCGCCAAAATCCGTGCCAGCGTGGTTTTGCCTACACCCGGCGGCCCCCACAGCAACATAGAATGCGGCTTTCCTCCCTCGACCGCCACGCGCAAAGGTTTGCCTTCGCCGATTAAGTGCTGCTGCCCAATGACATCATCTAAAGAATGCGGGCGCAGGCGTTCGGCTAAAGGGGCTTCGGGTTGGCGGGCGAAAAGGTCGGACATAGTGGCTTTCGTACTGGCTGATTGAAAAGAAAACTCTCTAGCATTATACGGCAGTTTCGCAAACGCACATATCGAGCCGCATTACGGTATAATACATGCTATTTTGAGAACTCTTCAGGCGTTTCAGACGGCCTTGCTTACAGGAAACATCATGACTTCAAAAACTCTTTTGGCAGCTGTTACATCAGCTTTCTTATTGGGTGCATGCGCTACCGGCGGCGAATCTTTCGGCGGTTTGGGCAGCGGTACAGGTATCGGAAGCAGCGTAGTGAAAATGGCGGTAGACAGCCAATGCCGTACCGAATTGAACAAACGTAACGAATGGCGCGTCATCGCTTTGGCCATGAGCGCGGAAAAACAAGCCGAATGGGAAAATAAAATCTGCGGCTGCGCCAGCGAAGAAGCGCCAAACCAATTGACTGCAACCGAAATGATGCAGGTATTGAGTCCGGCAACCCGCGAGCAGGCCATTGCTTCCGTTACCGCGAAAACGGTTACCGCCTGCTTCAAACGACTCTACAAATAATCGTTCAGACGGCCTTTTTTAATATCGAGGCCGTCTGAATTCGTTTTGACTTTCTATTTGAATTTTAAATATATAGAGAAGAAACCATGAAATACATCAGCACCCGCGGTGCAACCGCACGCAAGCAATTCAGCGAAGTTTTATTGATGGGTTTGGCTCCTGACGGCGGTTTGATGCTGCCTGAGCAATACCCTCAAATCGACCGTGCTACTTTAGACCAATGGCGCACACTCAGCTATCCTGAGCTGGCGTTTGAAGTCATGAGCCTGTTTGCCACCGACATCCCTGCTGATGATTTACGCGACATCATCAACCGCACCTACACCGAAGAAGTATTCGGTACCAAAGCCATTACTCCGGTGCGCACACTTTCAGACGGCATCAAAATCCAAGCCCTGTCCAATGGCCCGACTTTGGCATTCAAAGACATGGCCATGCAATTCTTGGGCAATGCGTTTGAATATGTATTAAACAAAGAAGGCAAAGAGCTCAATATCTTGGGCGCCACCAGCGGCGACACCGGCTCTGCCGCCGAATATGCCCTGCGCGGTAAAAAAGGCGTCAATGTCTTCATGTTGTCACCAGAAGGTAAAATGAGCGCATTCCAACGCGCACAAATGTTCAGCCTGCAAGATGCCAACATCCACAATATCGCCGTTGAAGGTATGTTTGACGACTGCCAAGACATCGTCAAAGCCGTACAAAACGATGCCGAATTCAAAGCCAAATACCACATCGGCACAGTCAACTCCATCAACTGGGGCCGCATCGTCGCCCAAGTCGTATATTACTTTGCCGGTTATTTCAAAGCCACTTCGAGCAATGATGAAAAAGTCAGCTTCTGCGTACCAAGTGGCAACTTCGGCAATGTCTGCGCCGGCCATATCGCCCGTCAAATGGGCCTGCCTATCCACCGCTTGATTGTTGCCACCAATGAAAACGACGTATTGGACGAATTTTTCAAAACCGGCGCATACCGCCCGCGCAACAGCGAACACACCCACGTTACTTCCAGCCCGTCTATGGATATTTCCAAAGCCTCCAACTTCGAGCGTTTTGTGTTTGATCTGATGGACCGCGATGCAGACGAAATCAAAACCTTATGGGCTGAAGTAGGCTCCGGCAAAGGTTTCAATTTAGAATTTGTGTTAAACAAAGTACATCAACAATATGGCTTTGTTTCCGGCAAATCGACCCATGCCAACCGCCTTGCCACCATCAAACAGGTTTACGAACAAGACCATGAATTGATTGATCCGCATACAGCCGATGGCATCAAAGTAGCGCGTGAAGTACGCGAAGCCGGCGAAACCATTGTCTGCCTCGAAACCGCGTTGGCTGCTAAATTTGAAGCCACCATCCATGAAGCGGTCGGCGAAGTTTCCATTCCCCGCCCGGCTGCATTGGAAGGCTTGGAAAACCTGCCGCAACGTGTCCGTGTTGTCCCCAATAACGCAACGACAGTAAAAGACATCATTAAGAAAGCTTTGGCTTAACCGGTTGTCTTTGACGACTGAAGAGGCCGTCTGAAACTTTTTCAGACGGCCGCAACTGGTGTTTGAGAAGTGGGCAGCGTTATTAACGACCCCACCGCATCACAGTCGTTCTCATTATAAAATCAAGGCGTTAAAATAATACCAACTCCTTTTGACTTTCAATTGCAAACATTGTAATGACAGATATTTTCGTTTAGAATTGCATGTTTGCTCTAAATCTGGATTGATATGCAGACAACACAAGCCACATCCAACTGGGAGCTGTACAAGCGTTTGCTTGGATATTTAAAAAGCTATTGGAAGATGTTTATCGTCTCCGTAGTGGCCATGCTGATTGTCGCCGGTACGATGCCGGCTTTCGGTTATTTGCTCAAACCTTTGATTAATGAAGGTTTTGTCGATAAAAACATGAAAAGCATGTCATGGTTGCCGCTGGCAATTGTGGCGCTGTTTTTCGTTCGCGGCCTGTTCAACTTCATTAACGAATATTGCACGACTTATCTGTCCAGCCACTTGGTGCAACGCTTGCGTGGTGAAATGTTCAACAAAATGATGCACTTGCCGACTTCGTATTTCAGTAGCAATACCGGCGGCCGTCTGATGTCGCGCATTTTAAACGACGTCAACCAAATTACCGATGCAGGATTTAACGTCATTACCGTGATCGCCAAAGACGGCGTGAGCGTGGTCGGCCTGTTGGGCTTACTGACTTATCTAAACTGGCGTTTGACCCTGATTACTTTTATTATCTTGCCGGTCGTCGCCGTATGTATCCAAACGGTCAGCAAACGCTTACGCAAATTGTCTGCCAACAACCAAATTTACATCGGCCAGCTGATGCAAGTTTTGGGCGAAAGCATTAATGGTGAACGCGTTGTAAAAATCTACGGCGGTCAAGATTATGAAAACCGCCGCTTCAACCGTATTGCCGACGATGTGCGCCGCAACCTGCTCAAACAGGTTTCCGCCAGCTCTGCCGGTACCGGCATTACGCAATTAATGGCTTCGGTTGCACTGGCTGCGATTATTTACGCAGCGGCACGCCAAGCAGGGCTTTCGGGATTTAGTGCAGGCGATTTTATGTCGTTTTTGTCCAGCATGATCATGATGTTTGACCCCATCAAACGCATGACCGGCGTGATGCAGTCACTGCAACGCGGTTTGGCGGCGGCAGAAAGTGTCTTTACCTTTTTGGATCAACCCGAAGAAAGCAACGAAGGCAAACAGATCCTCAGCCCAAACCCTGGAGATATTGAATTTTGCGATGTTGTACACCGCTATCCTGAAGCCGAACGCAACAGCTTGAACCACATCAACCTGCTTGTACCGCAAGGCAAAGTGACTGCATTGGTCGGCGCATCAGGCTGCGGTAAAACCACTCTGGCCAATATGTTGCCGCGCTTCCTCAATCCGGATGAAGGCAAGGTTTTGATTGGCGGCGTCAACATCAAGGAATATACACTCGAAAGCCTGCGCAGCCGCATGGCATTCGTCAGCCAAAACGTTGTCCTGTTTAATGGTACGATTGCTGAAAACATTGCCTATGCTCAAGCTGACAAATTCAGTGAAGAAGAAATTATCAATGCTGCAAAAGCCGCGAATGCTTGGGAATTTATCCAAAAAATGCCGCAAGGCTTGCACACTGAAGTTGGCGAAAACGGTTTAAAACTGTCCGGCGGCCAACGTCAACGCCTCGCCATTGCGCGTGCGCTTTTGAAAAATGCGCCGATTTTGATTTTGGACGAAGCCACCAGCGCATTGGATAATGAATCTGAACGTTTGGTACAAACCGCATTGGAAAACCTGATGCAAAACCGTACCACATTGGTGATTGCCCACCGACTTTCAACCATCGAAAAAGCCGACAACATCGTTGTCATGCATGAAGGCAATGTAGTCGAACAAGGCACTCATCATGAATTGATTAGCGCAGGCGGACGCTATTCCGACCTGCACAGCCTCAGCGAAAAATCAGCCAAACCGGCAAGCAAGTAGCTGAACACCATATTCCATTCTTTTTATTAACCTTGGCCGCCCCGACCTATCCTTTTCAGACGGCCTTATCCGACAGGAAATATCAATGGCAGCATTCAACACCCAGAAAGTCTTGTCCGTACACCACTGGACCGACGCTTACTTCACTTTCACCTGTACCCGTGACGAGTCTTTGCGCTTTGAAAACGGCCAATTCGTCATGGTCGGCCTGATGGTAGACGGTAAACCGCTTATGCGCGCATACAGCGTGGCTTCTGCCAACTGGGAAGAGCATCTGGAATTTTTCAGTATCAAAGTACAAGACGGCCCATTGACCAGCCGCCTGCAACACCTTAAAGTCGGCGATGATGTCCTCATCAGTAAAAAACCGACCGGCACATTGGTTGCCGGCGACCTGAATCCGGGCAAACACCTCTACCTCTTGAGCACCGGTACCGGTATCGCACCTTTCTTGAGCATTACCAAAGACCCTGATGTTTACGAGCAATTCGAAAAAATCATCTTGGTTCACGGCGTACGCTACAAAAAAGACTTGGCATACTACGACCGCTTTACCAAAGAATTGCCCGAACACGAATACTTGGGCGACTTGGTTAAAGAAAAACTGATTTACTACCCGATCGTTTCTCGCGAAGAATATGTACATCAAGGCCGTCTGACCGATTTAATGCGCAGCGGCAAACTCTTCGAAGACATCGGCCTGCCTAAAATCAATCCGCAAGACGACCGCGCCATGCTGTGCGGTAGCCCTGCCATGTTGAAAGACACCTGCAACGTCTTGGACGAATTCGGCCTGACCGTTTCTCCGAAAACGGGCGTTCGCGGCGACTACCTGATTGAGCGCGCATTCGTCGATCAATAACGTACGTTAGCAACAGGCCGTCTGAAACCCTTCTTTCAGACGGCCTAAACCTTAATAAATTATCCCACACTATGCCTACCCTACTCATCATCCGTCCGTCCAACCGTCCACAGCAAGATATCCAAACCTGCCATGCAGCCGGTTGGCGGGCTCAGGTATTGAGTCCGATTGAAATAGAGGTGGATCGTTCGGCGTTAAAAAAACTTCCCGAGCAATTCAAGCAAGCCGATGTCGTGTTTTGGGTCAGCCCGACCGCTATTGAAACCGCAGCGCCTCATCTGAACTTTTCAGACGGCCACAAAGCACACATTACCGTCGGCCAAACCAGCCAACATACTTTGGCGCAATTCTCCCCCTATCCCGTCTTCTCCCCCGAAGATGGCAACGACAGCGAAGCCGTCTTGAGAATGCCTATTTGGAAAAACCTACCACCCAACGCCCGAGTTTTAATCATTCGAGGTCATGGCGGCCGTGATTTTCTGGCAGACAAACTGACCGAACTGGGTTTCCAAATCGACATCGCCGAAATCTATTTCAGACGGCCACACCCCATCGATTGGCAGAACTTTAAAACTGAAGACATCGCTGCCGCCTACGTCACATCCGGCGAGCTCGCGCGCGAATTTTTCCATCAGATTCCGCCGCAATTTTCCCGATTCTTCGAATCCTTGCTATACTTTACCCATCATCCGCGCATTGCCGATGCGCTTCGCATTGTCGGCGCCAAACATGTAGAAACCGTCACTTCTTTATCCGTTGCACTTTCATCCATGCCACAAAGGAGCCAAGCAGTGAACCCAGTCGAAGACAATAAAGATACCCAACAAGTTGCCAATACGGCAGCTCCGGGGCCTGAACGTTCTGAAAACACAAGGCCGTCTGAACAAATCAAACCTACCCAACCTCAGCAAGTGGAGGCGAGCATGCCCGAGTCCAACAATCTCCCACAAAACAACGCCCCTGTTATCATCAAACAATCTGGCGGCAAAGCCTTGGCCGCAGGTGCAACCGTCTTGGCACTGCTTAGCTTGGGCGCGAGCGGATTCCTGTTTGTACAGGGCCAAAATGTTTTAAAAAACCAAGAGCTCGAATTCAACCAAAAAATCGACAAAGCTGCATTGGGCGAGTCTGAAAACGCCAGCCTTTTAAAAGACAACCTCAACCGCCAAACCGCTATTCAGGCCGAGTTAGACCGCCTGAACAACGGTCAAAAAAACAATAGCGATCAAATCCTGCAATTGCAGAAAGCTTATCAAGAGTTACTCAAAGGCCGTATCAACTGGCTGGTCGACGAAGCCGAATCGATGTTGAACACTGCTTCGCAACAATTGATGCTGTCAGGCAACCTCCAAGGCGCGGTCAGCGTATTGGAACACATTGACAGCCGCTTAAGCCGTTTTGAACAGCCTGAGCTTATCCCCATCAAGCAAGCCATCAGCAATGATTTGGCCGCACTGAAAAACCGTCCTTATGTCGATATTTCCGCTACTGCCTTGCGTATCGACCGTCTGGAAACCGGTATTTCAGGCCTGCCTTTGGTTTTGGACGGCGTATTGAAACCAGGTGCTGCGCCTGTCGAAGCCACTAATTCAGGAACTTGGTGGGAAAACACATGGGAAAAATCCCTCAATGCCCTCAAAGGCTTGGTTGAAGTCCGTCATCTGGACAGCAACGACGCCATGTTGATTTCACCCGATCAAACCTACTTTATCCGTGAAAACCTGCGCCTGCGCCTTTTGGATGCGCGCATTGCCCTGTTGCAACACAACGGCGAAGTGTATCAAAGCGATTTGAACAACGTTGAAGCAACCGTGAAGCAATACTTCGACAGCAAATCCCCTGCTACCCAGTCATGGCTGAAAGAGTTGGCCGAACTCAAAGCCCTTGATGTCCGCATGATTTCAGACGACAGCCTGAAAGCCAGCTTGAGCGCCGTTCGCGCTTATCAAGAAGGTTCGCGTACACAAATGATGACCGAAGAAGCTGCACAAACCCAAGCTGCCGAGAAAACCGCTTCCGCTCCGGCTGCAACTACCGAGCAAGCCACAACTTCCGCACCGGCTGCCACTTCCGCTCCTCAGTCTTTAGAAGCACCTGCATTGCCGTCTGAAAACAAAAAAGAACCGGCCGCCGAAGCTGCCAAACCACAAAACCAAACCAAGCCTGCTGCCAAAATTAAAGGAGAGCAAGCATGAAAACCGTCGTTTGGATTGTCATTCTGTTTGCCGCCGCCGTCGGTTTAGCCTTGGCTTCCGGCATTTATACCGGCAACGTGTACGTCGTGGTTGAGCAAACCATGCTGCGTATCAATCTGCATGCCTTTGTTTTAGGCCTGCTGTTGAGCGTATTCGTCTTGTATTTCCTGATTAAATTCGTGTTCGGCCTCTTGAACATTCCGGCGCGTATGCAACGCTTCGGCATTGCCCGCAAAGGTCGTCAGGCTTCTGCCTCTTTGAACAGCGCAGGTCTGGCATATTTTGAAGGCCGTTTTGAAAAAGCCGAACAAGAAGCCGCCAAAGTCTTGCAAAACAAAGAAGCAGGCGACAACCGCACCCTGGCTTTGATGTTGGGCGCGCACGCGGCCGACCAAATGGAAAACTTCGAATTGCGTGACCGCTACCTGCACGAAATAGAACAGCTGCCACAAAAACAACAGCTTTCCCGTCATCTTTTGCTGGCCGAATCTGCACTGAGCCGCCGCGATTATCCGACTGCCGCACAAAACCTTGAAGCCGCAGCAAAAATCAATAGCAACTTAAGCCGCCTGGTCCGCCTGCAATTGCGTTATGCCTTTGATCACGGCGATGCTGCAGATGTCTTGGCAAAAGCAGAAAAACTGGTCAAAGCCGGCGCCATCAACGATTACGAAGCCGAACAGTATCAAAATTGGGCATATCGCCGCCTCTTAAGCGAAGTAACCGATGCACGCAGTCTGAAAGCTTGTTTGAAACACATTCCAGAAAGCTTGAAATCAGGCGAATTGTGTGTCGCGATTGCCGAAAAATACGAACGTTTGGGTTTGTATGCCGATGCAGTCAAATGGGTTAAAACCCATTATCCGCAAACCCGCCAGCCCGAGCTTTTGGAAGCATTTGTCGAATCCGTACGTTTCCTAAGCGAGCGCGAGCAACAAAAAGCCATCGACTTGGCAGACTCTTGGCTTCAGGAACAACCCGACAATGCACCGCTGTTGATGTATCTTGGCCAACTGGCTTACGGACGCAAACTTTGGGGCAAAGCCCAAGGCTACCTCGAAGCCAGTATCGCCCTGCAACCCAGCGTATCCGCACATTTGGTCTTGGCCCGCGTGTTTGATGAAACCGATCAACCGCAAAAAGCGCAAGAACAACGCAATCTGGTTTTGGAAAGCGTGGCCGAAGAAGAACATCCCGCAGCCCTTACTCAACCCAATTGATGTGCTGATTTCGCACTAAGCGACAATATGAAATCTAAACAGAACCAACCATTTAATCATTTCAGACGGCCTCAATACATATCTAAGGCCGTCTGAACTTTGTCCAACACACCAAATCAGAAAGCCTATTTATCATGACTGCTCTGAAAAACGACACTTTCCTCCGCGCCCTGCTCAAACAACCTGTCGAATACACTCCCATTTGGATGATGCGCCAAGCCGGACGCTATCTGCCTGAATACAAAGCCACACGCGCACGCGCAGGCAGCTTTCTCGATTTGTGCAAAAACACCGAGTTGGCAACCGAAGTTACCATCCAACCTTTAGAACGTTTTGATCTAGACGCGGCAATTCTGTTTTCCGATATTCTGACCGTTCCCGATGCCATGGGTTTGGGCCTGTATTTTGCCGAAGGCGAAGGCCCGAAATTTGAACGCGCCTTGCAACACGAAGCCGACATTGCAAAACTGCAAGTTCCCGACATGGAAAAACTGCAATACGTCTTTGATGCAGTGACTTCCATCCGTAAAGCACTGGACGGCCGAGTTCCGCTGATCGGCTTCTCCGGCAGCCCGTTCACACTCGCCTGCTACATGGTTGAAGGCGGCAGCAGCAAAGAATTCCGCACCATCAAAACCATGATGTATTCACGCCCTGATTTGCTGCATAAAATCCTCGACACCAATGCCCAAGCCGTTACCGCTTATCTCAACGCCCAAATCGATGCCGGCGCACAAGCCGTACAAATTTTCGACACTTGGGGTGGCGTGTTGAGCGATGCCGCATTTAAAGAATTCAGCCTGAAGTACATCCGACAAATCGTTGCCGGACTCAAACGCGAAAGCGAAGGCCGCCGCGTGCCTGTTATCGTATTTGCGAAAGGCGGCGGCTTATGGCTGGAAAGCATGGCAGAAATCGGCGCAGACGCATTAGGCTTGGACTGGACCTGCAACATCGGCGAAGCCCGCCGTCGCGTCGGCGAACAAGTTGCCCTGCAAGGTAACTTCGACCCCTTTGCCCTCTTCGGCACACCGGAGTCTATCCGCACCGAAGTCACACGCATCCTTGCCGACTACGGCAACGGCAGTGGCCATGTATTCAACCTCGGCCACGGCATCAACCAACACACCGATCCGGAACACGCCAAAATCTTGGTCGATACCGTACACGAATTATCCCGTCAGTATCACCGTTAATTAAAGCAACTCAAAGGCCGTCTGAAAATTCCTAAAACAGGTTTCAGACGGCCTTTTAGCCGGGATTAACCGCAAAACAATTATTCTTCTTTACTCGACCCTATTTTTTTAGAAATAGAGAAATTTATTTTACATATTTCAAAAGATGGGTATGATATCGTTCTTTTACATTCATATATTCATTTTCAAATAAAATCTATTTTTAGGAACATACACCATGACCTTCCAAGACTATTTGGTCAATCTGATATTAAGCGGCGTGATGATTATCGGCGCTTATCAGTTTTACTTTTATACCCAACGCCATCCTTTACGCAAAGAGATTGTCTGGAATTCTCCAATAGACGAAAAAATCCCATTCCGCCCGCGTTGGTCGTGGGTATATAGTTTTCTTTACTACCCGGCTATCCTCTATCTCAACCTTATCGCCACCAACCACCGCCATTTCAACATGATGGCATTCAGCTTTCTGATGTTGCTGTTTATGCAAATGTTGTTCTTCTGCTGTTCCCTGTTTCTACCCCACCGCATTGGCGCAGCATCAATACCGGCAAAACACCATCCGAATGGTTTTTAAAATTTGTGCAAAAGTTCGACCAAGCCAGCAACTGTTTCCCCAGCATGCATGTTTCTGTTGCCATGCTGACCGCATTGCACGCATTGCCATCTTTGGGCATTGTCGCATTCCTTTTCCCTATCCTTATCGCACTATCCTGCGTGTTTACCAAACAGCATTACCTGATTGACTTGCCTGCCGGTGCGGTACTGGGTGGATTTGCCTATTGGCTCTATCTTTTAGTGGTTTAACGTAAAAAGACTATCTACTCAAAAGGCCGTCTGAAAACAAATTTACACGATAATCGTGTTTTTGCTTTCAGACGGTTTTTCTATATACTTAATATCTGAAGCTTATCAGCTGACACCTTCAAACTTAAAAACACATCCACTCCCGCTACCGAATATGAATTTTTTAAAAGACATCACCTGGACCGAAATTTTCATCTTCGCCCACACCTGCGCCGCACTCGTCTGTATGCTGCGCGTGTTGTACAAACAAAAAAACATCGGCTCAACCTTTGCCTGGCTGATTATCCTATTCCTTTTCCCCGTATTCGGAACCATCGCCTACATCCTTATTGGAGAGCCTCGTCTAGGCACCGCCCGCGCCAAACGTACCGGCGAAATGAACCGCTTCTACCGCAACTTTGCCGCCACCCATCTAGCCGATATCTATCTCGACATTGCCGACCAAGTCAAATCACGATACCACGGCATCAGTAAAGTTGCCGAAAAAGGAACGGGGCTGGGTGCAACCAAAGGCAACGCCATGAGCCTGCTCTCGACCACCGATGCCATCATCGACAGCATGCTTGCAGACATACGCGCCGCAACCCATTCATGCCTGCTGGCCTTTTACATTATCGAGCCCAAAGGCCGCATCGAAGAAATTTTAAATGAAATTCTTGCCGCCGCAGATCGAGGCGTTGACTGCGCTATTTTGGCCGATGCCGTCGGCAGCAGGAGTTTTTTTGAAAGTGACTGGGTAGAGATACTGCGCCAAGCAGGCGTTGAAGTACATACCTCATTACCTGTCGGCATTTGGCGTACACTATTCACGCGCACCGACCTGCGCAACCACCGCAAAATCCTCGTTATTGACAGCAAAATCGGTTATACCGGCAGCTTCAACCTCGTCGACCCGCGCTATTTCAAACAAAACTCCGGCGTCGGAGAATGGGTGGATGTCATGATGCGCTGTACAGGTCCTATGGTTTTGGAACTGTCTGCCGTCTTCTTCGCCGACCTCGCCGTCGAAACCGATGAAAACCTCCAAAACGTACAAACATACCTCAACCAAGCCCAAAGCCTGCTACCCCAAATCCTTCCTGAAAAAATGCAGCAAGGCGATATTGTTGCCCAAATCATTCCATCCGCCCCCGAGCAAGGCAGCTTTGTTATCTACGAAACCATCATCAGCGCCATCTATACTGCCACCAAACAAATCACGATTACCACCCCCTACTTTGTCCCCGACGAGCCGCTTCTCATGGCATTAACCGTTGCCGCCAAACGCGGCGTCAAAGTAACCCTAATACTGCCTGCCAAAGTCGATTCACTGATGGTTCGCTACGCCTCACGCGCCTACTACCCTATGTTGCTGGAAGCCGGTGTCAAAATCGCCATGTTTGAAGGCGGTCTTCTACATGCCAAAACCATGACCATTGACGAAGACTACTCCCTCTTCGGCACGGTCAATATGGATATGCGCAGCTTTTTCCTCAACCTCGAAATCAGCCTTGCCATCTACGATCGCGACACCACCAAACAAATCTGCCACCTACAGCGCAGCTACCTTAAAAACAGCAGCTACATTGCCATTAAATCATGGCAACAACGCTCCAAACTCCGCGGCCTCGTGGAAAATGCCGTCCGCCTGATGAGCCCTTTGCTGTAAAACATAAATATTTAGGCCGTCTGAAAAATACTTTTCAGACGGCCTTTTTATATGGAAACAGATTAATCGGCCATACAAACTTATAAAATCTAAGTCCGGTTTATTTTCAATATCGGTTCGAGATATCCCATTATGTTTTAATTACTATAAATAATTTATCTTGTTTTTACAGCCCAGCTTTCTACCCAATTAGATTAATAGGATAGAATACGGATAATTTTCATATTATCTAACGTATTCAAATTGTTAACCCATTAAATTATCTCAGGAGCGATTATGTTCAAAATAAAATTTAAATTGTGGCTGCCAATGCTGTTGGCTGCAATTTTGGCTGCTTGTTCTCAACAATCCCCCTCGTCCGAAGCTCCTGCCACAGCCGAATCAGAAATGACCAACCAAAGCGTAGAAACAGCAGAAAAACTAGGGACCAGCTGGGGAGATGAAGTACAGTCTTCCGTTCATTCCGTAGATTTGCGCCGTGTTACTAAAAACCCTTTGGCAGAAGGTGTATTGAATTACTCTGCTAAAGATTATCGCGGTAAAAAAATCAACTCGATTTCATTAGCCGCAGGTAAAGTAGAATTATCCGTGCAATCTGACAATGGCGACCTGTTTCCAATCTTCCGCGACGGCAGTAACTACTTTTTACAAGGAAAAGACGGCCAGTCATACCGTTTGGTTTATAAGAACAATAGTAATAAAACTTTGGAAATCATAGCCAGCGTCGATGGTTTGGATGTCGTCTCAGGCCAAGCTGCCAGCAGATACTCAGATGGCTATGTTCTGTACCCACATGATTCACTGGTAATCGAAGGTTTCCGTAAAAGTGACGATGCTGTAGCATCTTTTGTATTCAGCAATCCAGAAGACTCTTACGCCGCAAACTCGGATAAAGGTTCCATCAACAACACCGGTGTAATTGGTACAGCAATTTTTGAACTGTACGACCCAACACAAAAAATCAGCGAACCCGACGCATTTCCAGCCGATAACGGATATGCCCAACCACCTTCCAAATAAAAAAGCCCCCCTCGTTTACATACTCACAAACTGTATAACCGAGCTTGTTAAAACCAAAGGCCGTCTGAAATTCAGTTTTCAGACGGCCTTTTTTATATATGAAACTTTAATCGTTCCTTTATTTTAAATCAAATACTTAAACCATCATTTATACCAACCAAACAAACCAATACCTA
>ERZ773051.985-NODE-985-length-16775-cov-30.266089_pt1 | contig 16775 bp, 17 predicted proteins | sample MGYA00580631_ERZ773051 | MGnify/ENA primary metagenome ERZ773051 (study PRJEB29015, sample SAMEA2738137) | human oral metagenome | biome: human oral; feature: human-associated habitat; material: saliva | place: China | collected 2204 ...
AAGAATCGGACAAACAAGAAATATTCCGCATTGCAGAAACCTTTGACCTTAAGGTCATCGACTACAATAGAAAATCCGTACTTGTACAATGCGTAAAAACAGTGTCTAAGAATAATGATATGATTGCCTTGTTTAAAGACATGTTCGTTAATCGCATCGAAGTCGTCCGCGGTGGTAGTGTCGCAATCGAAGCATTGGCGACTCCGGATAGATAATTTTAGTAGATGTAAAAAGAGAGTACATACTAGCACAGCGACTTTAGTAGGTCGAGGCCCTAGGCCGAAGACCTTAAGCTAGCTGGAGCGAGCAAGTATGTACTCTCTTTTGGCAACGTAGAAAATAATGTATTGGAGGAAACATGAGTTTATTAGATGATATTTTGAAACATAATAAGGAATATGTAGAGGATCAAAATACAGGATATGTTGATGTAGATACAAAATGCAGTAAGATGCCGAGCCGTCAGATGGCGATTGTAACGTGTATGGATACGCGCCTTGTGAATTTCTTAGAGGATTCCATGGATATTGGTCGTGGTGAGGCTAAGATTGTTAAGACAGCAGGTAACTGTATTACAGGGCCTTTTGATGGTGTTGTTCGTAGTTTGTTGGTTTGCATTTATGAGTTAGGTGTTAATGAAATCTTTATCATCGGTCATCATGAATGCGGTATGGCTAAAACAACAGCTAAAAACTTAACAGAAAAAATGTTAGCTCGTGGTATTGCACCAGAAGCGATTCATATGGTTAAAAAGGAAATGGAACACTGGGCGGATGGGTTTACACATCCTGCTGAAAATGTAGAGGAAACAGTGGACGAATTGCGTATGAATCCGTTGATTCCAAAAGACGTACCTGTTCATGGTCTTATTTTCCATCCTAGAACTGGTGAAATTGAGGTCATCGTCAATGGCTATACACAAATGAAACAATATTACGAAAAATAAATGGAGCTGTAGTAGTATGCGTTACATCAACGCATGCTATTACAGCTTTTTTTGTACTTAGAAATTCATATAGTTTATAGCTTATAGTTCTATGATTAAAATTAATGCATAGTATAACAAATAAAAATACAAAATATATGTATAAAACTTGAATAATATAAGTGAGAGTATTATAATACGTACATAGGTCATAAAAATACATATTAAATGTATAAAATATACACGATGTGTATAAAGGAGATAACGTCATGAATACATTACAAGATTTAATAAAAAAATATGCAGCACAATATAAAGAACAAGTTATAGCATGGCGTCGACATATTCATAGTCATCCAGAATTATCTGGTCAAGAAAAAGAAACATCTTTATTCATTCAAAAGACTCTTGGAGAACTAGGGATTCCATTTGTCAATGATGTTTCAGATTATGCAGTTATCGGTGAAATACAGGGCGCTCACACAGGCCCTGTTATTGCGTTACGGGCTGATATTGATGCATTGCCAATCCATGAAGAGACGGGTCTACCTTTTGCATCACAAAACGAAGGTGTTATGCATGCTTGCGGACACGATGGTCATATATCTATTTTGCTTGGTGCAGCTGCTATTTTGCAATCTATAAAAAATCAATTACATGGCACGATTAAACTTGTGTTTCAACCTTCTGAAGAGGAGGCTTTAAATCCAGGTGCACAAGGTATCGTAGATAGCGGTATTCTTGACGATGTTGATGAAATCTTTGGCCTTCATGTATGGCCACAATTGCCAGTAGGAACAGTAGGTCTAAAAAAAGGTCATCTAATGGCGGCATCCGATCATTTTCTCGTTCATATTCACGGTAAATCTACGCATGGTGCAGAACCTCACAATGGTATCGATGCCATCGTGGCTGCGGCCAACTGGATTGTTAATGTAGAATCCATGGTGGCCCGTGAGACGAATCCAATGGAAAATCTCGTATGCACCATCGGAGTAATCAATGGTGGTGACCGCTATAATGTAGGCTGCGGCGATGTATACCTCGAAGGGACTTGTCGTACCTATGAACCAGCGAAACGTGACTATATTGAACGTCGTTTAGGTGAAAGCTTACAAGCTTTGGATATGATGTACAAAACAAAGAGTACCTTAGATTATAAACGCGGCCACGGAGCGACAACGAATGACCCAGATGCCATCGACTATGCTACATCCATCGTAGAAAAATACCTTGGCAAGGACGCCGTAGTACATCCAGAACATCCGTCTATGGCGGCAGAAGATTTTTCTGCATACTTACACAAAATCAAGGGCGCTTTTCTTTGGTTGGGAACCGGTTTTGAAGGCAATCCGGCACTTCATAATGCAGGGTTTACCATTGATGAAAAAATTTTAGAATCCGGTATTACCATGATGGCGGCACTAGCTGCAGAATATTTACAACCGAAAGAGTAGCTTTCACAAATAACAAAAATAAAATTGTATAAATATATACCGTATAGATTGAAGGAGTTATCATGAAAAGTTTACATAATAAATCATTTAAGACAATGCTAGATTACACACCAGAAGAAATTAAATATTATCTAGATCTAGCTGCTAAATTAAAGGCAGATAAAAAAGCAGGCACAGAAATCAAAACGATGGAAGGCAAAAATTTCGTACTCATTTTTGAAAAGGATTCTACGAGAACACGGTGTGCCTTTGAAGTAGGGGCGGCAGACCAAGGGGCGCATACGACATACCTTGGTCCTACAGGCTCTCAAATGAATAAAAAAGAATCCTTAAAGGATACGGCGCGTGTTCTTGGTTCCATGTATGATGCCATTGAATTCCGTGGCTTTGACCAAGAAGATGTGGATACATTGGAACAATATTCAGGCGTGCCTATATGGAATGGCCTAACCGATATGGATCATCCTACACAAACATTGGCTAATTTCCTTACATTGCAAGAAAATATCGACAAGCCATTGAACGAAATTTCCTATGCTTATGTAGGTCATGGTCAATCCAATATGTGTAATGCTTTGATGAGCGGTGCCGTAAAAATGGGCATGGATTTCCGCCTCATCGGTCCTAAACAATTCTGGCCAGCTGGTCCGTTCTACGAAGAATGCTTAAAGGTAGCAAAGGAAACAGGCGCTACGATTACATGCACAGATAATGTGGCGGAAGGCGTGAAAGGCCTTGATGTAATTTATACCGGCGTATGGGTAACGATGGGCGATACTTACGATATGTGGGAAGAACGGATTAACCTCTTTAAACCATTCCAAATCAATGCGGATATGATGGCTTTAACAGGCAATCCAAATACGAAATTCTGTCACTGCTTGCCAGCATTCCACAATACGGAAACGCAAGTTGGTAAAGATATCTTTGAACGATTCGGCATGAATGGTATCGAAGTCACAGAGGACGTATTTGAAGGTCCAAACTCCTTGGCATTCCAAGAAGCAGAAAATCGCTTGCACACCATTAAGGCGGTTATGGTTGCTACATTTGGCGATTATCCAATGAAATAATAGTTAGAATACAGATGACGGGAGAGGTCATCTAGCACGTATAGTAAAGAAGGTTATCATATGAATCCATATAAGGTATTTATCGTAGGTCACGAAGGAACGACGGGCCTTAGAATTCACGAACGGCTGTCCGGTCGGAAGGATATTACATTATTATCCATTTCCGATGAGGACCGTAAAAATATTGATGTCATTGCGAGCATTGCAAAGGACGCGGATATCGTGTTCTTGTGCTTGCCTGATGCGGCCTCCAAAGAGGTGGTGGCTGCTATTGGCGATTATCCTTGCAAGATTATCGACACATCTACAGCGTTTAGAACGGCTGATGATTGGGCCTATGGTTTTCCCGAACTTAGTGAAAGCTATAAAAACGATATTAAAATGAAACAACATATCGCAAATCCTGGCTGTCATGCAAGCGGCATGATTGCTTGCATTGCCCCTCTTGTGAAAGCAGGTATTGCTCCAGCAGATTATCCTTTCACCATTACATCCTTAACAGGCTATAGCGGTGGCGGTAAGAAGATGATCGGTCAATATGAATCGGAGCCAAAGGATTATTTCCTCTACGCACCACGTCAGTATGGCCTTAGTCAACAACATAAACATTTGCCAGAAGTAACCCATGTATGTGGCCTTACAGAAGCACCCATATTCATGCCCATCGTAGACGATTACTACAGCGGTATGGAGGTCAGTGTTGGCCTACATACACGTCTATTAGCAAAACCTGTTACCGTAGAAGATGTGCATGCTGCACTCGTAGATTTCTACAAGGATAGCACCATCGTCAAGGTAGCACCACTTAACTTAGAAGAAGACAATAAACAATTGTTAAATGCTAATAAACTAAGCAATACGGATGGCATGGTCATATCTGTTACTGGCAACAATGACCGCATGGTCGTTCACGCTATTTTTGATAATTTAGGTAAGGGCGCTTCTGGTGCAGCCGTACAATGTATGAACATCGCACTTGGATTGCCAGAAGAAACGGGGCTTTCACTATGAACAGTGTAACAAATGCAATGCGGGCGCACATCTTAACGGCGGCCGTTCCATATATTAAACAATATACAGATAAATACGTAGTCGTAAAATACGGCGGCAATGCCATGACGGATCCGGAATTAAAAAAATCCGTTATGAATGATTTGCTACTACTCCAATTAGTGGGGGTGAAAGTAGTCCTCGTTCACGGCGGTGGACCAGATATTAATAGCACCTTGGAGGCTATGAATATTGAATCGAAATTCAGCAATGGCTTGCGTGTTACCGACAAAGAAACGATGAATGTAGTACAAATGGTGCTTGCTGGCAAGGTCAATAAGGGGCTTGTAGCAGACCTCATCGGCTTTGGTGGACGTGCTATCGGCCTTTGTGGCGTGGATGGTGAACTCATTCAAGTACACAAGAAAAATGAAGAACTTGGCTATGTGGGGGAAGTCGATAAAATCGATCCAAAGGTTATCGACGATGTCATCAGTAAGGGATATATTCCGGTCATTTCTTCCGTTGGTTGTGACGCAGAAGGCAATGTATATAATGTCAATGCCGATACTGCGGCTGCAAAGATTGCAGGTGCCCTCAATGCGGAAACCATGGTGGCCATGACGAATATCGATGGTGTACTACGGGATGTAAATGATCCTAATTCCCTTATTTCAAAGATTACCCTTGCTGAAGCGGAACAGTTGAAAAAAGAGGGCGTCATCGCTGGTGGCATGATACCAAAGGTAGACTGTTGCTTGGAGGCTATCAATGCAGGGGCCCAAAAGGTTTTCATCATCAATGGTGAAATACCACACGCCATCCTCATCGAACTATTAACCGATGAAGGTCTTGGCACAATGTTTGTAAAGTAATATAGTAGATATAACGATGGTAACATCATTTGCCATCGTTACATTGCATATAGATTGACGGCGGCTAGGCCGTACGTTTGGAGGATATGATGAGTAAGACACAAGATTTTGAACAACAAGATAAAGAGTATATAGCCAATACGTATGGCCGGTTTAACGTTTGCTTTGAAAAAGGCAAAGGTTCTTTGTTATGGGATGTAGAAGGAAAAGAATACATCGATCTTGGTTCTGGCATTGGCGTTACAGCATTTGGTGTAGACGATGATGAATGGTCCAAGGCGGTGATTGCACAAACTCATGCATTAAACCATATTTCAAATTTATATTATTCCGTACCACAAATTAAATTGGCTGAAATGTTATGTAAACGGACAGGCATGAAAAAGGTGTTCTTCTGTAACTCTGGTGCCGAATCTAATGAATGTGCTATCAAGGCAGCTCGTAAGTATAGCCATGACAAATACGGCGATGGCCGTAATGTCATCGTTACGCTCGTTAATAGCTTCCATGGTCGTACAGTAACAACCTTGTCCGCTACAGGTCAAGATGTGTTCCATCAACATTTCTTCCCATTCACAGAAGGGTTCGTTCATACTCCTGCTAATGATATTGATGCGGCTTTGAAAGTCCTAGCAATCCCAGCAGTTTGCGCCATCATGATGGAACCAATTCAAGGTGAAGGCGGCGTTATGCCTCTCGATAAAGAATTCGTTCAAGCGGTTACAAAATACGCTCACGAACACGATCAACTCGTACTTATCGACGAAGTGCAAACCGGTAATGGTCGGACTGGCAGTCTGTATGCATATGAACAATTTGGTATCGAACCAGATATCGTATCTACGGCTAAGGGCTTAGCTGGTGGCTTGCCTATGGGCGCAACCTTATTCAATGAAAAAACGCAATTCGTATTAACCGCAGGTGCACATGCTACTACATTTGGCGGTAACCCAATCTGTGCCGCTGCAGGTTGCACTATCATTGAACGGTTAACACCAGAATTTTTGGCTACTGTGAAAGCTAAAGGTGATTACGTAAAACACGCCTTAGAAGGTAAACCAGGTGTCGTTGGCGTTAGCGGTATGGGCCTCATGATTGGTATCGAAACAACAGTAGATCCTAAAGAAGTCATTGCTAAATGTCTAGAAAAAGGCGTTGTATGTTTATCTGCTAAAAATAAGGTTCGTTTGTTGCCAGCTCTTAACATCCCTCAAGAACAATTAGAAAAAGCAATTACCATCTTGGCCGATGTAATTGGTGAATTGAATAGCAAATAGTCTTACGTTGACAGATCCATTTATTTGGTATGAACAATTGATAAATATATAGATAAAATCCGATGAATATGTAGACTTTATATTCTATTCGTGATAACCTAGAATAAATAGTCTATATTGGAGGAGTAAATATGAATACAGAATCCTTACGTAATGATGTATTGGTTCCTGCTGTTGCTAAAACATTAGACATTGCAGCAAAAGCAAAACCAACAAAAGATGAGCTCTGCACAACTGCAAAAATTACAGCAGCTGTAGCGGTAGCAACTGCTGTTGTATCCTTGGCGGTACAAGCAGTATTGCGCAATCGATAAGAAGCATAAAGAAAACGACATGGCATTGCCTGTCGATTTCTTTTACATTTACCCTGTTATTCCCATAAATATGGGGATTTCCAGTATATTTTATTAATCTGTGCTGAAAGCTAAGGAGGCGATATCATGCATAGTCGCGATTTAATTGAACAATATAAAACCTATGTACAAGATTGGCGTAGGTATTTTCATAAACATCCAGAACTCAGTAATGAAGAGTTCGAAACAACTAAAACACTAGCCAAAGAATTAGAGTCCATGGGCGTAGAGATTCATGTAGATACGGAACGTGGAACAGGACTTATCGGCATTATTCATGGCGCTAAGCCTGGTAAAGCGATTGCCCTTCGTGCAGATATCGATGCCTTGCCTGTACAAGAGCATAATACATTCGATTTCAAATCCGATGTAGATGGCAAGATGCATGCCTGTGGTCATGACGGCCATATGGCGATATTACTCGGTGCGGCTAAGATGCTTATTGCTATGAAAGACCGCATCGAAGGTGACGTATACCTTGCCTTCCAACCGGCCGAAGAAACTGGTGCAGGCGCTCCTGATTTCATGAAGTTTGACAATTGGTTTGAAAAAATCGATGCTATCTTTGGCGGTCATGTATGGATTGATTTACCGGCTGGTCTCATTTCCGTTGAAGAAGGGCCACGCATGGCGGCTAGCAGTAAAATTACAATCCGCGTAAAAGGCAAACAAGGTCATGGCGCTCAACCGCATCAAGCCATTGATGCCGTTGTCGTAGCCAGTGCCATCGTTATGAATCTACAAACAGTAGTGTCTCGCAATGTGAGTGCCTTAGACTCTTTTGTACTTACCATCGGTAATATTCATTCTGGCTCAGAATGGAACGTTATCCCAGGCGAAGCACAAATGGGTGGTACAATCCGTTTCTTTGATCCTGCACAAGAAGACTATTATGTAGAATCTATACGCCGCGTAGTAGAACATACAGCATTAGCTTATGGTGCTACGGCTGAATTGATTTATGAAAAGAAAGTGCCGCCAACCATTAATGACGCAGCAGCCAGTGAACTGGCTGAACGCGTTGTTATCGATACACTTGGTAAGGAAAAACTGTCTAAGATGCGCAAGGTGATGCCAGGCGAAGACTTTGCTTGGTACTTACAAGAAAAACCAGGGTGCTTTGCCTTTATCGGTATTCAAAACCCAGCGGTAGGCGCCACCTTTGATCACCATAACAATCGATTCACCATGGACGATAGCGTACTATCTGATGCATCAGCGGTGTATGCGGAATATGCTGTACAGTGGTTGAAGGAAAATAAGTAGAATTATAGCTTTATTGGGAGAAATAAAATATTAATATAGCCTGTATAGTAACTATACAGGCTATATTAATCTATAGATAGGAATGTGTTATAGTTATTCTAGCGAGGTAAACTATTATGGATTCTTTAATATCAATTAGTTCTATGGCTAGACTCCATAGTTTGAGTCGACAGACATTAATACATTATGACCATATTGATCTTTTTAAACCTGTTGAAGTTGATGAAAAGGGGTATCGCTATTATAGTAGAGCTCAAATTCCTTTTTTACGAAAAATTGTTTTTCTAAAATCTTTAGGTTTAAGTTTAGATAGTATAAAAGAAGTATTATCAAATACAAATCCTAAAAAAATTCTTGAGTTTTATTCAGCATATAAAACTAAGGTTAATCAACAGATTGCAGAGTTGAATGATGTTAGAGAAGCGCTAAATCAGCAAATAGCTATACTTAATGATGCGGTTGATGGCTATGAAATGAATTTAACAGAACCATTTATAAAATATTATCCATTGAGAAAAGTGATTTATCAGGAATTTCCTGAAAATGTGACAAAAGAAAAATTACATCTTACATTGATGAATTTATGGAGACAATTAGAGCCTCTACGAATTAGACCAGCTGCAGGGTTTGGAACTATTTTGACACTTGGAACTAAGGAGTGTTTAGGCTGTGAATCGAGTAATACAGCATGTGAATCTGATGGTCGATTTAAGAGTGGTAGTTGTATATTTGTTCCCGTGAATATGGAAAATTTAGATAATTTAATTACAATTCCTGCAGGGGAGTATATTTGTCTTTATAAATTTGGTATGCCATATGATATTTCAGATGCACAATATTTGCTTCAATGGATGAATGATAACAACTATGAATTGACAGGAAATATTATTGATGTATGTTTGTTAGATACAACATTTTATCAGCAAGATAGAACAGAAGATTTTTGTCTTTTACAGGCCCCATTTAAAAGAAAATAAAAAATTGTATAAATAGCCTCTTGACTGTATAGCAACTATAAAGCGTATTCTTATATCAAGCAATAAATAGCTGTTATGAATATGAATTAATTCAGTATGTTAGGAGGTTATTTTTATGGGAAACTCTGTTATTGATTTACGTTCTGCACTAAAGTTATTGGAAAACACACCTGGACAATTAATTAGTACAGATGTAGAGGTTGACCCTTCAGCTGAGTTAGCGGGGGTTTATCGCCATATTGGTGCCGGTGGTACTGTAGCACGGCCAACAAAATTAGGCCCAGCCATGATGTTTAACAATGTAAAGGGTCACCCTAATTCTAAAGTTGTAATTGGTATGTTATCTGACCGTGCTCGCGTAGCATTACTACTTGGTACAACACCAGATAAACTAGGTCAACTACTTAGAGATTCTGTAAAAAATCCAATACAACCAATTGTAATTGATAATTCAAAAGCTAAATGTCAAGAGGTTGTTCATTTGGCAACAGATCCAGATTTTGATATTAGAAAAATATTACCAGCACCTACTAATACACCAGAAGATGCGGGCCCTTATATTACATTAGGGATGTGTTATGCATCAGATACGGAAAATGGTGACTCTGATGTGACGATTCACAGACTTTGTTTACAGTCGAAAGATGAAATCACAATGTTCTTTACTCCAGGTGCACGTCATCTAGGTGCTTTTAGAGAAAAAGCGGAAGCTCTCGGTAAGCCACTACCAATTTCTATTAGTATTGGTGTAGACCCCGCAATTGAAATAGGTGCATGCTTTGAACCACCTACAACACCTATTGGATATAATGAATTAGCTGTTGCGGGTGCCATTCGAGGGAAGGCTGTTGAACTAACACCATGCTTAACAATTAAAGAGAATTGTATTGCGAATGCTGAGTATGTTATTGAAGGTGAACTCTTGGTAGGGAAACGGTTACGTGAAGATATTAATACTAATACAGGAAAAGCAATGCCAGAGTTCCCTGGTTATACAGGACCTGCAAATCCCGAGGTTCCTATTATCAAAGTAAAAGCTGTTACAACACGTAAAAATCCAATAATGCAAACTTGTATTGGTCCATCTGAAGAGCATGTTAATATGGCGGGGATTCCAACAGAAGCTTCTATTATGGATATGGTTGAACGTGCTATGCCTGGTCGATTATTAAATGTTTATGCTGCAAGCCCTGGCGGTGGAAAGTTCTTGGCAGTAATGCAGTTTAAAAAATCGGTACCATCTGATGAAGGTCGCCAAAGGCAAGCGGCTTTGCTAGCATTTTCTGCATTCTCTGAATTAAAACAAGTTATTCTTGTCGATGAAGATGTTGACATCTTTGATATGAATGATGTTATGTGGGCTATGATTACTAGAATGCAAGGGGACGTTGATATTATAAATATCCCAGGCGTTCGTTGTCATCCATTAGACCCGTCTAATGATCCATCTTGTAGTTATACTATTCGTGATCATGGTATTGCATGCAAAACAATTTTTGATGCTACTGTGCCATATAGTGAAAAGAAACGATTCCAACGTGCTAAATTTATGGATGTAGATCCCACACATTGGGTTCCTAATCATAAAGGATAAGTTAAGAAGGTGATTATATGGGGAAATATAAACGGATTATAGGATTCTGTTTAGGGATTTTATTAGGGCTTTTAATTTGGTTTGTACCATTAGCCGGATTAAGTCCACAAGGTCATGCTTGTTTAGCATTATCTTTGGGAACCGTTATATTTTGGGCGTTTGGTGTTGCTCAACCAGGTTATGTTTCTGGGCTATACCTATTAGGTTTAGCAGTGTTTGATGTAGCACCTAAAACGTTGATTTTTTCTACTTGGACTACATCAATGATGTATCTTATTATTGGTGCATATCTCATTGCTACAGCAGTACGTGAGTCAGGGCTAGGGGAAAGAATCGCCTATTGGTATATCTCTAAATATGTAACTAATTACAACAGTATTATTATTTCTATATTTGCATTAACTTTTATATTGTCGTTACTAATTCCACATCCTTGGCCACGGGCATTTTTAATTATGTCTGTTATGGCTGTGGTTATTAAAAGTGCTGATATGCCTAGAGATGATGCTGTGAAAATTGGATTTACAGTGTTTACGGCATCGATTCCGGTTTCAATGATTTTTTTAACTGGGGATGCGTCTATTAATCCATTGGCTGCACAGTACTGCCTACCAACAGAGGTGGGTTGGATTGAGTGGTTTAAAGTAATGGGTATCCCAATGATTCTAACTAGTATCATAACTATGTTTATGCTTATGACGATGTTTAAACCTACAAAAGAGGTTTCTATTAATCAACAAGCTATTTTGGAAAAGCGCGAATCATTAGGTGCGATGACAGGTAAAGAAATTCGTACTGCATTTTGGGTTATCTTAGCAATTATTTTATGGATGACTGATAGTATTCATGGAATTGATATTGGTTGGGTAACATTGTTTATTGCTGTAATGATGGCTATGCCAAAGATTGGTGATATTTTAACACCTGCTAGTTGGTCTGCTGTGCCTGTACAAACATTACTATTCTTAACAGCTGCTGTTGCAATTGGTCGTGTTGGGGGCCAAACCGGGATGAACACATGGTTAGCACAAACATTGTTGCCATCTGCCGTTCCTGAAAATATGTTCATTCTCGGTGCATTTATAACTGTTATCTCTATTGCTATTCATATGTGCTTTGGTAGTGTAGTTGCAGTTATGGGAATTGTTATTCCAGCAATGCTTGCTTTCACGGAAACACTTGGAATTTCTCCAATTATTCCGGTAATGATTGCATATACAGCCATTAATGCTCACTTTATTTTACCATTCCATAATTTAGCAATATTAGTGGGTGAAGGTGAAGATAATGGTATGTATAGTGAAAAAGAAACCATACGATTTGGTTTACCATATACGTTAGTGTTATTTGTTATTACTTGTGCAATTCAATTACCATGGTGGAAATTTATTGGCCTTTGGTAAGTAAGGGTTAGTGCTATGAGGTGATTGTATGCGTTTAATAGTTGGTGTATCAGGTGCGAGTGGCGTAATACTTGGCTATTATGTACTTAAAGCATTACGTCAAATATCTGGAATGGAAATTCATTTGGTCATGACTGAGGGTGCAAAGACCACTTTGCAATATGAGAGTTCTATTACCGTAGAAAAAATGGAGGCATTAGCAGATATAGTTCATGATAATAAAAATATGGCTGCCACTATTTCTAGCGGATCGTATAAGACCGATGGGATGATTGTAGTTCCTTGCAGTATGAAAAGTATTGCTGGAATGGCTTGTGGATTTGCAGATAATCTATTATTGAGAGCTGCAGATGTTTGCTTAAAAGAGAATAGAAAGATTGTGCTTGTACCGAGAGAAATGCCGTTTAGTCGTATTCATTTGCGTAATTTAACTACACTATCTGAATACGGATGCTCAATTATTCCTCCATTATTAACTTTTTATAATGACTCTAATTCGGTTGAAAAACAAATCAATCATATTGTTGGAAAAATTTTAATGCAGTTTGGGTTCGAGACAAAAGATTTTGTTTCTTGGACTGGGCGTAATATGATAAAAAGCTGAGGAGTATTATGAATAGTTATGATGAGATGAAAGTAAAACGATATACTTATGGGGTTACACCATATTGTATTCAAGCTATAGTCACATTTGTTGGGCAGGATATATCTGTTACGATTGGTGGTGGTAATAGATATCATATAGGTGCAGTAGCTATTGCTACTCCGTCTGAAAGTATTATTAATCCAGGAAAGACTACAATTACCACATCTGTCATGGCTGTATTAGGACATAAAGATGATGTATTAGCCAAGGACGCTGCGATAAAACTATCAAGGCATTTTAATACTACTGTAACTGTAAGTGTTGGTGTTCATGTAGATGATGCTGATATATTAGATATTGAAAAGTTACTTGAAAACAGTAAACTGTTAGTTGAACAGATTATACAAAACTAAATAGTAGCTATTAATTCGCTTGATAAAATTAGAGCCTATAATGATTGTTTTACATCATTACAGGCTCTTTATTATTTATTCAAATATCGATACACGCTTTTCTTTTGCAAGTAGTACAGACAGTATTTGTCTTGTGGCTTGAGAAATCACTAGATTGCTACGTAAAATAATTTTTTGAACATGTTCTTCCACTTCTTGTATTGTCAGTTTTCCTTGGTATGCATGAATTTCATCTAGAATTTTCATTTGGCTTTCTACTTTATCTTTCGTTTGTGGACGGCGCGCAATACAAGGTTTAAATGTAAAGCAAAAGTCACTTGAAAATTGCTCTGCTCTGGTATGAAGCTGCCCTTTAGTTCCAGCTAGCCTCGGTTGTACCATCACAGTCTTCATATTGTCTGTTACTAGTACATGAGGAACACCTTCAACTTGCGCATGTTCAGCTGGTGCAGTTTCAAAGCGAATCGTATGCTGCGTACTAGGCGATGTATGTTTTCTATCAAAATAGGATTGAAATATTGATATCTTTGAAATATAACCACGAAATGTAGAGTAAGCAGCTGTGAGTCCATGGTTGTCTACCAAGTATTGCCATAGAACACACTTGTAATAAAACTGTTGGGGGGATCATCAGATAATAAAGTCTGTATTATGTCATAAAATGCATCAATCATAGATGGTTTATGACGATGTGAATCAGGCGTTCCATTTTCATAATGAGATTTTATGGTACGTCTATCATAGCCTAATTCACGACCTAGTAAACTATAATTAGGTTTCAAGTTGCAAGCCTCCAGAATGTCTCTTAACATTGGTAAATCTAATAATGATGTTACAGTAAATGAACTGTTAATACCGTATACGTATTGCATGTTGGTATCACCTCAACTATAGTATCGGTGATACAATCAAAATTGTACATTCTTATATCATCATTTTTGTACATTCTTAGAGTATCATTTACAAATCTTTGGGACTGAAATAGCAACACTTTTTGTCCTATAACCCGATTATTTGGTATATGCTATCTGTGTCTATACGTTAGTAATGCTACTTTTATTCTGTTAAATATTTTATTACTTTAATTTCGTTAGATATGCATTTAGCATGTCTAATCGCTCAGCAAATAATGTTTTCATCATAGTAAGACGATCTTCCGTAATATTTGAATTTTTTGCATATATGGAATCCATCAATTCCATTGCTGTTTTAGACAATGACTGCGGAATTGTTAGTGGTGTTGTTACATACTTTATTTGCTTATCATGTTTCGATTTAAACGGTAATGATGGATACGTATGGAATGGTCTATGTGGATTAATCGTCATTTCGTTGTACCATAGGGTATTGCCATTATCGAAGATTGGGGCCATGCCAAGGAATTCAAGTGTTGTAGAATTCCGTAAGAATCCAAAGTTACCGTAGTGACGGTCGTCATTTAATGTTAGATAGTCCAAAGCAAGTGTCGCATCTAAATGGGCTTTCACATTTGGAATTGAAAAATGTGTACACAGATCTAAGAACGCTTGGTATTTATTATCGCGTCGTTTAAGTGGCGCTGCTATGTGCCATACAGGGATGTATTCAATGTCTCCGCTCGTAAATAGTGGGCAAGATGACACGATTTCACCAGATGCGATTGTTTCTAATTCATATGGTACATGGTGAAAGTTTAGTTCTTTGCATAATTTTGACACAAATACTTCATTAAATGGTTGTTGATTGAGGAAGTTTCCAGCTTTTAATAGGCGAATACCTTTTTTTTGTTGCACCCACATCTGACGAAGAGAACCGTTTACAGATGAATTCGGTGTAATTAAATCGATATCGATATCATCAGAATCAGATAAGAATAAAGGCGTGTCAATTATAGGATGGTCATAAAAATTGATAGTATCCCAATCTAAATTAGAGTGTATTGGTTTCATCCAATAGTGGTCAGATAGATTAAGTTGATATGATTTTAATGAAAATTCTAATGCATCTGATGCGTGATAGGCCTCTAGTAAATCTTCTAAATTAGGTCTAGAGCTTGGTATAGCATGATACCTTAAAAAATCATTAAGTGCGATTTCCTGGTTGTCCATGACCATCATATTCAATGGTTTGTGGTTTGGATTTATGATTTCAGCAACCTTGGTTACTGTTAAAGTATCATCTAATATTGCTGTTAACACAGGAATATTTTTATGCATTAGGATATACTTACACATAGCATCACCTCCTTTATTGTCAAATTTTATAATTACATACATTATAATGTAAAATATAGCTATAGGTATACATTTTACATAATAATCTAATATTTTTTAATAAAATGACTATTAGCAAAACAAAACGCCCCCTTCACAGCAACCATCTAAGGTTGCTCATGAAGAGGGCGTTTTGCATTGTAGTAAGAAAGTTAGTAAACATTTAGACGGAATCTAAATGTATGTATATAAGGCCATATAGTTTACAATAAGGGGGGGAAGTTAGCATCCTATGGGAGTAGTATTGCATAAAAAGGGGAAATATATTAGGATGCGTCTCTCATAGATATGCAAGGGATATACAGGGGAGATATCTATGGTTGTACAACTATATGGCCGTATATAACGGTATGTAATATAAATTAGAATTTATGAGTAAATCCAGCGTTTACGCTCCAGTCAGCTTGGTAATCACCAGATAGACCGGTAGTAACGTCTGCATATACACTGTTGTTCGTATTGAAACCATAACGGCCACCGAATGCGAGTTCAGTCCAAGTGCCTTTGAGGTCTTGTTCTGTCAATTTTACGGCATTACTGCTAGCATAGGTAGTTTTCACATTGCCTGTGAAAGTATGACCTGCAGCAAAGCGTGTATATAGGTTACCGTTGCCGAATTGTTTACCTACTTCGAGACCTAGTTTGCCAGATGTGCTATTTACGCTAGCTTGGTTAACGGATAGATTGCCTGCTGTAAAGTCACGACCACCGAAGTGTGTATAGTTTAATTGTGCTTGTGGTTCTACATAGAAACCATTAGCAGATTTTATAGTTTTGCCGTAGCGAACGCCGATGCTATACGCATTGGATTTTACATCGCCAGATTTAGCTTGGCCGATTTCATTACGCGCTGTAAATTCATTAGAGATACGACCTACTTGAGATTCTACATGTACGTATTGATCCTTACCAAGGTCTTTCAATCCATAAGCGCCAACAGCATAGGATTTTACCTTGCCAGAACCATTGAATACATAATCTTCAGAACCGCGTAGGTAAGAAACTTGACCGCCTACGGTCCAGTCACGGCTAGTTTTAGTATCATAGCCGCCTTGGATGCTTGTGTAATCAGTAGCTGTATTGATACCGTCATTAGAATAATTATATCGACCGCCACCAATACGAGCCCAAATACCTGTTGGGGAACCTTGTTGTAATTGGTTAGCACGATTCATATCGCTCGTCATTGTACGCCATGCGTTGATATTACCAACTACAGCAGAACGAATGCCGCGCATTTGTGGTGTATCATAAGTGCCAGGCGTTACTACAGGACTTGGTGTTACAGGAGTAGGTGCTGGAGTAACCGGAGTAGGTGCCGGAGTAACAGGAGT
>ERZ773051.992-NODE-992-length-16677-cov-3.254302_pt1 | contig 16677 bp, 31 predicted proteins | sample MGYA00580631_ERZ773051 | MGnify/ENA primary metagenome ERZ773051 (study PRJEB29015, sample SAMEA2738137) | human oral metagenome | biome: human oral; feature: human-associated habitat; material: saliva | place: China | collected 2204 ...
ATTGTGGGCATGTCAAAACAGGTGATGCCAAAATTGGATTAGACGGTAATAAAAAACATGGAACAAAACATAACGAATACATTTGTTATTCGTGTGGTTTTGTTGCTGACCGTGACCAAAATGCTGTAGCGAATCTACTAGCATTAGCTTAAACTATTTTATCGGAGGCTGGCTCAGTCTCTGAAGATAAAAATTATCTTCTTGATGTGTTAAGAGATTACCTCTGTCATTACCTGCTTCTTGCAGATATGGGAATGTAATTGATGACGAACATGAGAAAAAAGAATCATCTGCCGTTGTTTAGAGATGATTTGTCTATATTCGACGACTTTTTTCAGAGCACTTGCAAAAGCTCTTTTTAGAGACACCGTCAAATCAATTAAGTTTGTTTGACATTTTTAATCCAGTTGAAGGTACCGCTTATAATAATCTTAAAATTGGCCCTTCTGTAGACGACGCGTATTACAAAAACGCCATTTTCAAACCGATTAAGCGAAAATTTATTAAAGATAGATTAGACACTATCGTTAATGAACCTTTACAATCCCCCAACAATGTTGCTTTGATGTCTATACCAGACCTCAAAACTATGATACAATAGAAAGGAAACCTCCATGGATCCCTTATACGACTTAATGCCTGTTTTAAAAGACCAAGGCTTTGGCCTTATGGTTGACGACAAGCAAAAGCGCATTTTCGCCAATAGTAACAGTGTCTTTATCACTTTTACAGGACGTAATGCGACCTTTGAACATGCAGGCCTTGAATTGACACGCAGGACTCGCGTACAAAATAAAAAACACTTAGAAAAACTCATCAAAAGCTTTATTAAAGCGTCACATGATCTCATTAACGCTGGCTTTGGACAAGACTTTCGCAAGCTGTCCAAAGATAACAATCTCAAAACATTCTAAATAGAAAGGAGCTACTACCATGAATTTACTTGGAGAATACGGCCTTCCATGGTTCACATTTCTTGGTCACACCTACACCAAGGCGGAAGTGATCGTGCTTAGCATCATTGCTATTCACGTGGCTTATAAGGTACTCAAACACGATATCCCTTGGGATAAACGTGTTCATAAATATGATAAACCAGAACCTAAGAAAGAAGAGAACGCTAATGTTTAACCTATCCTTGAAGACCCACACTGACAACCATTTAGAAATTATAACCACACCAGATGATCATTTTAAAAACAATCAACCTGCAATCGATCACATTTTAACACAGATTATCAAAGATCATTTTAAATTTCTTTATATTCGTAAACATAAACAAGATCCTTTTATTAAATTACTCGCTAATAGTTACACAATAGAAGATTTAGTTTACACGGTCGATAACAACTTGTCAAAACAACTTGAGTCATTTATTGACCATTTGGTTCCAGAAACATCTGTCATCACTTTTTATAAAGATAATAATACTTATAGTTACCAATATCTAGGTGAAAAAGACAAAATTATATTCTTTAAACAGCTGCGTTACGGCAACGATTATGAACCTGTTATTAAAATACCTATTTTAAAATAAAGGAAGGTTTTTTACATGAAAAGTCCATATTACATTCCTGAATTGATTGAAGATGGTGATATCCTCTTTAACAAAAACAGCGACTACCTCAAACAAAAGAAACAAGAAAAGAAAAATCCCATTTTCAAACGATGCACTAAAAAAAGGAAATGAAGCAAATGACCATCTTAGAAATGCGACAAAACATGAAACTTAAAGAACTCATTCACAGCACTATCAAAGAAGGTGGCTGCGGTATTATCATCACATCAGGCACATCCTATGGCTATGATATCCGAACCATCTTTACTAAAAAAAAAGACACACTTCTTAAAATTATGCCTCAAGCAACAGGGGAATCCTTTCTCACACACATCGAAAAACTAAGCAGCCTATCCCCAAACAAGCGTCAAGAAGCAAGACGAGGGACAATTACGATTTCAGAACCAGACTTTTACGCCAATCTTACCGTTTCAAGCCTTCCCGTTACGTCTCATCGAGTCCCATCCTTACGCAACATTTCCATTACCATGCGTATCAACGCCGTTAATTTCAATAACTATCATAGTTATCAAGGGAACGCTTACGATAAGCTCTTAAATGACCTTGATGATAACGGTCTTCATGTTATCAGTGCCAATGATAAACACATTGCCAAAGATTTTGCTTACCATCTTTTAAGAGATTACGCACCGTTCGGATCACTCATTGTCACTATCGAAGAATCTATTAGTCAAGATATTGCAGGGGTTACACAATTTAAAATCAATCCCTCACAAGGCATCACCTACGACATGCTACTTACGTTTTTCCCCAATCGTCTCCCTTCCGGGGCAACAATCTTCTTTAGTGAATCGGAAACAGCTGAACAGATAACCGCTATTTACCACGCGCTTCGAAAAGGCTATAACGTTTTAACAACGACAAGCGATAAAAAAGCTTTCCAAAAAGCCTTTTCAGCCATTGATGAACAAAAGCGTACCTATCATAATATCCAGTTATCTGCTGAAAAAACAGAAATCTTTTTCAAAAACGACCAAAACTCCCTCAAGATTTAAAAACGTGTCGACGCGTGCTTCGACACGCTTTTAGCATAGTGCATTAACCTATTAGTGGGTTATACTAAAAGAAAAAAACAGTTAAGAAAGACTTAGACAAAACATTTAACTTAAAGAAAGGACCCTCTCCAATGCCGACACATAAATCCATTAAAGCTCTCTGCCGCAAACTCATTGATGGCGATATCTATCACGCTAATCGTCTCATCACGCTTGAGCGTCATCTGGAACACGAATTGACTCCCTTACTTTCAACCTCTGGAAAAAAAGATGTCTATCATCAGATTCTAAACATCAGTAAGGTCATTAGTGAACTAGCAACCTCAAGTCTCATGCAAGACACCCACATGAAACTGGCAACGGCGCTTCGTTTAGAAGATGCCCAACGCCAACTGAAAAAGCTCTATGAGGACTTGTGATATGATTTTCCACTTTATATAGCCACAGAGCGAAGAAGACCCCCGATTTTAATCGGGGGATGAATTCACGAAGACCGCGGCCTCAATCAATTAATAAATAAACGTTCATCTCATATGTACGCTTTTTTCTTAATTAATGTTTGTAAAAAGTGTATGATAAAGATAATCTCAATAGAAAGGAGGACTCTCAAATGATTATTTTATCGGGTGTCAAATTAAAACTCTATCCCAATAAAACACAAAAACAAACGATTGAACAAACCTTTGGAAACAGTCGTTTTGTTTGGAATCAATTTAAAAACATGCAAGAAAACCGTTATAATGCAATGATTGATGAATATAATTCTTACAAAAAACAGGCCAAAGAAAACGGTAATAAAATCATCAATCCTATTTATATCGGGGATTACGATATGCAAAAATTGTTAACAGAATTAAAAAAAGAAAATTCTTGGCTTCATCTTTCAGATGCAACCGTTTTACAAAAAACACTATCAACTCTTGATCGAGCCTACAAAAACTTTTTTACAAAACCTGACCAATTTGAAAAGCCAAAGTTCAAATCACGTAAACATCGCAGTCAGTCATTCACTGGTAGAACAAATAAACAAAAATCAGGAAAAACAAGCGTTTATGTTGCAGGCCCTCGTTATGTTTATATACCAAAATTAGGTTTCATCAAAACATCTAAAACCGCCCGAATCAATGGTCAAATTAAAGAATATACCATTATTCGAGAGTCCTTTGGAGATTATTATATTAGTTTTCAAATCGAAGAACCCAACCGTGAATTACTTGTGAAAACCAAACAATTAATGGGTGGAGACCTCGGTTTAACTAACCTTTTAACTTTATCAGATGGTCTTAAATTTCCAAAATTTAGTCCTGGACAAACACTTGCACTTAGCTTAAAAGCTCAAAGTAAAGCTTCTAAAAACATGGACCGTAATTCAAAAATCTTAAATACAAAAGAACTTATTTACCTCATTGAAAAAGGTATTTTTGATGAAGATAAATATGAAGCGTCTGACTTATTTGAATTTAAGAATCATGAAAAACGCATGAAGAAAAGTGCTAAAACTCAACGAAAAGTCGCCAATAAACGTCATGATTATTTACACAAGCTGACAACAGCACTTGTTAAAACTTATGACGTTATTGTTTTGGAAAATTTAAAAGTTAAAAACATGCTAAAAAATCACAAATTAGCAAAAGCCATTTCTAATGCCTCTTGGGCTACCTTTGTTCGTTTTTTACATTATAAATGTAACTGGTACGGAAAATTATTTATTCTTGTTCCACCACATTATACCTCACGTATCTGCCACCAATGTGGTTGGGATAGTGGCAAAAAACCCCTTGACATTCGTGAATGGACGTGTCCTCACTGCCAGGAAACACATGATCGCGATATCAATGCAGCTATTAATATTCTTTATCGCGGTCTTGAAACCTATCTTCAATCACAATTGATACTCTTAAACGAACAAGCTAAGAATGGTTATTTCTCAACTGTTTTCTTTCAAGTAGCCTCTCAATGGCTTATGCAAACCATTACCTATTTTAATCAAGCTTTAAACATAGCTTAATAACATATCAACAGGTCAGGGACTGGCCTTGGTAAATAGTCGAGCCTCTATCATCACGATTAATACTCTTATTAATCACCGTATGACAAGCTTACAGGAGAATACTTATCGAACTCTAGCGGTTCGTTAGATATTCGATCATTCTTCTATGATGTTCCCAGAAACCGCCCACTTCAGTAGGCGTGTAGTTCATCTTTAGATACCTTCCAATCATGCCATTCAAACTTGAGTGCGACCCTATTCCTAACGCTAACCAAAATGCAGACACCGTCATTGAAAAACTTGAAACATTTAATCAAATGATTTATGTCGCTGTCAACAAACTAACAAAACGTAATAATAAATAATACCTACATTAAACATGAAAGGAAACACTTATGAACCCAACCCTTAAAAACAACCAACGCGTCACCTATTTGCGTGACCTGCCATCAGCCGTAGCTCTCCATGACTACATTCAAAAACTTGACGCTAAATATAATGTCAACTCTAAAGATCACGAAAATAGTTTTGGAGATATCATCCTCGACAACCCCATCATCAAAAATGGCGTTAACAACACCTTATATTTCGCTAAAATCAGCACTAGCGGTTTCTTTTCTGAAAGTGACCTGTTGCCTAAACACGAACAAGTGCCACCTGCAAACTACGCCATCGGTATTGCCAAAAATGGAAACATCGCCATGCTTGAAAGCACTGCACACACTACAGCCAAACCTAAACCAATCACTATTGACGAAGCGGATTTAGTCACCCTTCGAAACTTACGTGACACCTTCCAAAAAGAAATTGAAGCAAATAATTACGACACACCACGCATCATTAAAAATGACACCCTCATCAATCCCACTGATTTCTTTGACGTTACTATCGACCATCCAAAAGCCTTCAAAGACTTTCCAAGAAACGCTCAACAACGCATCTGCGAAAGCATCTATACCGACCAAGGCTTCGCTAATAACTCCAACTACGCATTCAAAAGTGCTATCCCTATCACCTATAACGAAGATGGTAGCCCAAAAGATCTCTTTGAAGTTAGATACTACCGCCTAAATCAAAATCTAACCTTTGACTTTTCAACGGCCTACAAAGGTTGGCAAAATCAAGAAGATATGCCACATGACCATCCCTGCTACCTCTTTTGGAAAAAATGGGACATCTTCCATCTAACAACCTTAACTATCGACGAATGGCAGGAAATGCATAAAGACCTTCAAACCATTGAAAAAGAAATAGCTAAAAAGACTATCCGAAGATAGTCTTTTAAGAACGGTCAAAGAGATGCGGTTGTGCGCCTTCATAAGACGACCCTTGAAGCCACAAAACAACCGTCGCAATCGTTGGGAAGAAAACCGCAAAAACACCAAAGCCTTTTGTCCGACCAAATGCACGCGCCCATGTATACATCATGTAAGAAACATAAATCACGTTAACATAAGGCACAAAACAAAAGAACCAAAACCACTTATTGGATTCCCCAAAGGTCAGTTGATGTTGCACGAAGGATCCATAAAACGGAATCAGCGATTTCCATGCCGCAACACCCGCACGCTCAAACAAAGCCATCCGTACAAACATCTGAAGAAGACTAATGACTCCAAAAATCACAAAAAACACGCCATAAACAAAAAATACCGCATAGGCTTCAGCCATGTTATCCATAAGATCACCTCATTTCCTGTACTATATTATTAGTATAACAAAACAAGTCAATTTTGTAAAGAAAACACAACACCGAAAGGAAACACCATGTCATTTAACAACCTTATCGATTCCTTATCAACAACTCCAAAACTTTTTGAAATTATAGGAACAACATCCTTCATTTGTTTTATTTTATTTCTCATTCTTACGGTAATCCTAGTAATTATCGAAAAAAATATGCTAGCTACTTTTTCAGCCCTATTATGCGTTATCTCAATGGTTACAAGTTTTTCCACAAGCATCTACACAAGTGGCCAACAAGAAAAACACGCTAGCGAATACACCCTCTCAAAAGACAAAACCTATTTCTATGTCAATAGTCGCACCGACTATCTAAAATCCGCCAAATTTAAAATTCTAGGCGAAAATAAAGACTATATCTACGTTCAAAAAGACCAAGATACCTATAACATTCCAAAAATTCAAGAAAGGAAGTAATCATGACATCCTATCTCTATTTATCAGACATCCATGGTAATTTTGAAGCCCTCAAACACCTCAAAGACTTACCTGAGATGATTGATCCTGACTGTCAGATTCGCTTTGGCGGTGATTATATTGACGGCTTTGACCTACAACCAAAAGCCATCATCAAGACCTTACGCTTCATCAAAAACCTTTGCGACAACGGTAAAGCCAAAGCCATTATCGGCAACCACGATGACTTTATCTTAAAAGCTACCTTTAAGCCCTTTGAAGACAACTGGTGGTACCTAAATGGTCAAAAAGAAACCCTTGAAAATCTAGGCATTACCTACAGCACGCCTGAAGACTTACATGAACAGCTCATTCACTTCTACTATGATGAGCTCAACTGGTTAAAAAACCTACCCCTTTATCTTGAAGACGGACAAAACATCCTCGTTCACGCAGGCTTTGACCTAGACTTAGCGCTACATAATCAAGACCGTGAAACTATGCTTTGGACGCGTGAAGCTTACATCAATCCACCCGTTGATATTCATGAGGACTTTAACGGTAAAACTATCGTCACAGGACATACGCCAACAGGTCTTATCAAGAAACAAGACAATTCCAATCAAAATCATCCTATTTTATCAGGCAACGTCACAAACATCACAGGTAACCACATCACCCGTTATTTCATTGACGGTGGCTCTAAATCAGGACATCAAAAAGGAACTATTAACATGCTCAAACTTGATGACAAGGGTCAAGAACTTTGGCGTGGTTACTTAGACGCTAATGGCATTCACGAGGTGAACTAATGTGACTATTATTCCAAAAATCCTACAAAAAATAGATTCCTCTTATCAAAACTATCAACCACTTATTGAACATACTATTCCTATCCTATTCACTATCGATAAAAATACCGATACTTTCATTGGCTTTGTCAATGTTTACCGACCAGGACGCGGACAAATTGCCGTCACGCTATCAAAAACAACTAAAGAGGCCATTCAAAACCTCAACCAAACAAATAGAAAACTCAATCCACTATTTCTAAACAGCGTTCATTACAATTATAACAAAGGCATTATAACAGAAACACCACTTGATGACACTCTACAAGACAATTATACGCCTCACAAAGACGTTTACTTTAACGACTTTCCAAACAAAATCACATAGACAAAGAGAACAAACCCATGGAAACACCACTATCAACACAAATTAAAAACATTTTTGAAAAAGCCCTTGCTGAAAACGAAACAACCATCATCTTTGAGCCCTTGAGTTCTTGTTATAACGTCACCTTCGAAACAGGCTTTGCTTTTGAAAGCCTTGGCGCTGATGGAAAATCCCTCAAAAACGCCCTTAACGCTAATCGCAAATCCTACAGTTTTAATCAAAAATCATCAAGCATTGTTGTAGGCGCGTCAAAAGAAGACCCATATATTGTTATCAGAAATCTTAAACGAAAGGATTGACCTATGACTCAAACAAATACCATGCAAAAACCACTCTATACAATGCCTGAGATTATTGACTGGCTCAATGAACTCAACAACCCTAAACAAACCATCGAAGACCAAGGGTACACCCTATACCCATTCTTTGAAAGAAACATTCGCCTAAATAACAATGTCATGGAAATCCTGATTGAACCAGCCAATCGACGTCACGATGACTACCTCGCACGCGCAATCATCAGCACCCGAGGCTATCTTGATCTCCCTCATAATGAAGAAATCGCTATGCGAATCCCACTCAAACTCCCCCTTAATCTAACTCCTGAAAACCTCATCCCCTTTGTCGAAAAAACAATGGCCAACTGTTCAAACAAGCCTATTTATTTTGACAATTAGAAAGAAACACCTCATGGAAACGTCACTGTCAACACAAATTAAAAACATTTTTGAAAAAGCACTCGCTGAACATAAAACGACCATTCATTTTGAATACTACAATTCCCGTTATAATATCACCTTTAACGACAGTGTCAATTTTAATGACATTGACAACGCTCTCGAACAACCAATCTATCTTGACGTTGAAACAAAACAACTACTCAAAAATGCCATTAATGTCAATCGAAAAACATATGCATTTAATATGAAATCCTCACACAACGCTCTGCTTGCAACAAAAGACTATCCACACATCATTATCATGAATTTGAAACGAAAGGACTAACGTATGCCCTATATCAGTTAAACTCAAAGAGGACTAACCTATGACCACAGAAAAACACACCATTGAAACACCTTATGGAACCGTTGAAACACATTACAGCGAAAACGAAGACATCTGCACATCTTTCGACTTTTACCCTTCAAACACAAAACCATTGACACTCGCTGAAATCGGTGAAATCATCGAAACCATTTATAACTATTACGATTATTCTTATGATAATCCCTACAGCGTCCCTAAAAATTTCCACTTAGAAATCCCACTACTCCAAGCCAAACTCATGCAACAACATCGAAAGGACTAATGATGTCTCATTACGACTACCGTGACCACAAAACACCCCATGGCATTGTCGAAGAAGAATACGACGGCTATTTCATCTACAACTTTACGCTCTACCGTCCTAAAGACCAAACCGAACCTTTGACAATACCACAAATTGGCGAAATTATAGAAGCACTCATTGAAAGCTACTACGAAATCAGCTACATCTATGACAACAACACCTATAAAGAAGAAACCCCTATCAATTTACCCCTTGAAATCGCTAAATTTCAAGCCCAGCTCATGCAACAAAAATACAAATTTCTTGACGACTAACCAAGGCTCGCTCCCTTCGTTAGTCCTTTTTTTAACCTATGGAAATATGACTATACGTTAATTGAAAAAATAGAAAAAAAATCTTTTTTTCTATCACGTTTTTAGCTCACGCTAAAAACGTTCTTTTTTGCGGGCTAGGTCGCTCACGCGCCCTCCCGAAACCCATGGCTTTGGTTTTGGAAAGGCGCTATCCGCTAGCGCTCAGATAATAGAAAGGTAACTTTACTATGACAATTAAATTTTACAGCGGTCTTAAAAACGACTATCAAGACTTTTCAAACTTCGCCAAAACTCCTTTTACCATTCGCCTTAAAGAACAAGCCACAACCTTTCCAACGGTTGAACATTATTTCCATTATCAAAAAACTGACCTTTTTAACGATAAAAGCGCTAAAATCGCTATCTTGAATACACCCAATCCCCTACAAGCCAAACGCATCGGACGAGAGGTCATCAATTTCGACCCTAAAGCATGGGACACTGTCGCTGAAAAGCATATCGCTAACGGTATGTACCTCAAATTTAGCCAACACCCAGACCTCAAAGAAAAACTCTTAACCACAGGTAACGAAGACCTTCTTGAAGCGAATCCTTATGACAGTAAATACGGCATCGGACGCGACGGCAAGGGACAAAACCTTACAGGAAAATGTCTCATGCGCGTGCGTGATTTATTCCAAGAACAAGATATTGATCCCTCACAATTCAATATGCCAAAACAAACTAAAAAGGAAAATTCCCTATGATTAAACACATCAAAATTCAACCAAACGATACTCGTCTCCTTTTAACATTCATTGACACCGCAGAAGAAGAGCATTTCTTAAAAGCTATTTCTGACCACGAAAAAGAATGTGTTCTAGAAGAAGACTGGCTTGATGATACACCTGAAAATAAAGACCAATACAACTACTATAAATCCCTTAAAACAGACCATGACCGTCACATCTACGCCACCGCTATCGGACACAGTTACGCCAAAAATCTCCTCCATTCTCCTGTTTTTATAGCAGTAGATACCTATGGATTAGATTATTTCAACACGTTCTTTCAAAACTACCAATTTTCTTATTAGAAAGGAGGCTATTATGTTTAATAATCCCATTAACAATCTTAATATTAGACAAAAAATTCGTAATAACGCTTACAACCAATTAAACGAAATTTACGCTGACACAAAAACAGCCCTTCAATTCATCAACGACAACCACACTCGAAACTACAATCGCATTCTACTCACCCTATATCTTCAAACCTAAATTTCTCAAAAACAGACGTTCAAAAGTTTCTTAACGACATCCGAGCAGAATACACGATCGACTGTCAAATGGCTAACTTTCTCAAACATAATCTTCGAAAAAGTTATGAAGATTGTCGAAGATTTATCGTAACCGTAAAAAGTGTTGAAGAACTACTTATAACAGACTCCCAAGCCCAACAACAACTCAATCAACTCCTTACAGCCCTAACCAATACCTTAAACGCCAAATAGAAAGGATACTATAATGGACCTCAAATCATTTTTTGACTTAGAAAAAGTCGTTTTTAGTAAAGAAAAACTGAAAACCCCTTATGAAGATGAACCAACTAGCGTTATCTTTATTAGAAACAGCAATCCTCATAAAGATAAACCTAATGACGTTATCTTTAGTAAAAACAACCTATAAAAACTCAAGAAAGAAGAAAAACAATGAGTTACGATTACAACGACGCCTCTTGGATTTCAAATGAAATCGCAGCCCAAGGCGAATATAATCGCAGACAAAAAGAAAATATAACCTACGAAGAGCGCATTTTTCAAATCGACATGGCCATGGCCAAAGAAAAAGATTCCCAAATTCTCAACGAATTAAATATTCTTCGCACACAGGTCATTGATGAATATGAAGACATTCTTAAAGAACGCAAACGCCAAAAAATCATTAACACCATCCTTGGTATCTTATTTCTCATCGGTCTATCAAGCATCCCAATAATGATGTTTTTAGATAACAGCAAAGACGAACACAAAACATCCACACCATCAACGGTAGTAACGCCATCATCGTCAGTAGCCCCACCTTCGTCAAATACCACAAGCGCTGACCCTGATGTCATCCCTGAAGCCTTTCAAGGCACTTATCGTGGTCTTGATGCCAACGGTATGATGGTTAAAGAGACGTTTTATCCTGACGGAAATTATGTTATAACATATGACGATAACCCAACACTTAATCGTAATGGCAGCCTAACATCTCTCATTCAAGTCTCACCAACAGTTTATCAACTGAAAGCCCTTACCATGGACGACCTTGCAAAAGTTCTTCCTGGCGGTCAATACGGTGGTACCGGAATTGACCAAGCTCGTCTTTGTTGGCTCCTTAAAGACAATCAAAACGGTACCATTACACTTGAATATCACCAAACAGGTAAAACCAACGGTCAAGTTGATTTAACCGATACGCCTAATATGCAAGCCACTCTAACTAAAGTTAATTAAAAAGGAAACACCTCTTATGCAAAACCTCATTGAACAACTTAAAGCCCACAGCCTAACTAAATATATTCGTTTCGACAAAGAAAAAGAACAATTTAAGCTCTATCTCAAACAACCCTATCAAGGCCTTGTTGTTTGGAAAGACAACCCTAACGAATCCTCTTTAGTAACCATTTCCATTCACAGCAGTCCAAAACATGTGGAAAAACAACTAGCTCACCTCAAACACATGATTGACCAAGAACTCCTTAAACGTTTTGACCGTTTAAACATGCCAAAAAATGTTCAACACATTCGTCACCAAAAAGAAACCATCACACGCTTCTTAGAAGGCCTTGATGAACTAACAACTACTGAAAATGTTTGGAAAATTATCTATGTCCAAACGTATCTCATCAACCTTAGTAAAACCATGAAAGATTATTTGACAGACACCGAAAGCTACTTCCTCACACGCATTTCAAAATTAGATTTTCTTGAAAGTACCCAATTCTTTAAAGACCCCTTCTTCAAAGAACGTCCTTATCGACTCACTAAACTAACCCTTGATTTTAAAAAAATCAATCGTTGTAGAGAGTACCTTGAAGACGTCTACGCTGACCTTTGTGACATCGTCCCTGATTAACGAAAAAGAAACAGGGACACAAAAAACATACGACGCTTTCCCTGACGATATCAATCCACAAGCTATTTGTCATATTGAACAAACAGCGTCAGCACTCTGTTATAGAACTATTGACCAAAAAACCATTTTTATTTTTGCAAACGAAAAAAATCAATGAAAACCGAATTAACAAAAAAAATTGAATATCTAATTTTCAAAGACACAACTAAATTAGGAGTCAGTGGGTGTCGTGAAGTCAAAATTGGAACTCACAAAACAAAATCTTTTCTTACAGGAGAACAAGAATTCGTAGATTATATGACAATTACGTCAGACGGAGACATCACATGCTATGAGATTAAATCTTCAATAAATGACCTAAAATCTACCGCACGACTTAGCTTTTTAGGGCATAAAAACTTTTTAGTTCTCCCTTATACATTGTACATACAAGTAGCGAACGAACGATGGTTTTTAGAAAAGTTAGAAAACCATTCTATTGGAATTATTGTTCTTGAAGAAAATAATAAACTTCACTTACTTAAAAAATGCAAGAAAAAGAAACTCTCTATCGGCACTCAGACACTACTACTTGAATCTTTTGCTCGTTCGGCAGCAAGAGATGCTAAAAAATTGTACGAATTAGAAAATTAAAAAATCTCCAACAGAAAAGGAAACCATTCATGAAAACAGCTAACCTCAAGGTCATTTTTGACACAGAACATCCTAACCAACTCCTAGACTTTCTTCAAAACAATAAAACCCCTACCGTTCACACTTACACTGACCAAGTTGATTGTAAAACCTTTGTTACAGCTATCTTTCACGCCACAGACATTGAAAAAACCCTAAATGAACTCGCCAACTACCCAAACGCCTTCATTAAACGCGCCTTTTATGACGACGATACTGCTTCTCAAGAAGAGCTAGAGACAGCCAAAGCTTGGATTGCCACAACCATTATCAATCAATTTGACAACCGTTATGACAACATCGCCTATTACAATTACGATACCTATGATCAACAATCTATCTCAGGTGTTTCTAACTATCTCGAAAGTCAAGACTTTAAAAATGGCATCTTCGCCACCCAATACGAAGACAAACTGATTTGCGACCTTTATGGCCAAACAGGTGACGAAAAAACCTATCTCTTTGAAGGCTATAGAAAGGACTAATTATGTTTAACATTTTCAAAAAAATCCAATTTGACAAAGCCTTTAAAGCATGTGAAGACAACTATCACAAACTCAAAAAAGATATCCAAGACTTTTGCCAAAATAATCACCACTACAAAGCATCTATTACAAAAGCTATCATCACTCAAAAAGAAAAACAAAATAATTTATTCAAAGACATCAAAGAGTTACAAGACCAGTTTGACGCTCTTCCAAAGCCCGTAACCTTTAAACAAGAAATTGCCTATTACACACTTAATGCCAATCTATTAAGCATTTATTTACAGCTTAGTCACGAACTTAGTTATCTTAACGAGCTTGAAGATGCCTACAAAGAAGGTTATAACGACGCCAAAAAAGAACGGTAATTGTTATACCAAGAAAAAATTAGAAACTCTACCTTAACTAACGAAAGGAAACACCGCATGCGCTTTTCAGACATCAAACAAAATCCGTGGGATTATGACAGAAAAACCGTTTTGAACGCACTCAATCGTTATTTTACCACTACCATGCCAACAGACACCTTCCCAATCACAAAAAAGAGTTACCCCATCTATTTAATCCCCGAGACCACAGAACCTATTCCCGTAACTCTTGAAACAAAAGACAACATCGGCTACATCGCTCCAAAAACACTTGAACAACTTTATGACAACCACCTTGAAGGTAAACCAAGCTTCACAGAAACTTTTCTTCAAAGGCTCATGTGTCAAACCACTGACCAAGACGCCTTTCTTGCAACCGTTGAAAAGGAATTGGCTATCGATTATCTCAAAAGCCTAACCAAAGCCTCATCAGCCGGCTCAGAAACCTATTTTGGCCCTTATTTCGAAGACCTTTTAAAAGACACAAATCTTTCATCTGAGCTTCATTTTAAATATACCATCAAAAACACCCGTACCATTGCTATCACTAGCACTCCTCAAAATCATCTCATGCAAGATCCTGAAACCAACCAATGGTCACTGTATAAACCCTTTTCAGAAAAAGATGAAATGGCATTTAAAAAAGACTGTCACACTATTCGCACCTATTTAGAAAAACAACCTAACGTCCTAACCCACACACTCAAACTCAAACAACCACTTTCTGAAACCCTTCGTCCATATCTTGAAATCGTCGAAACCCTTCCAACAACCCTTTATTCATCTAACAACGGCCGTCGTTGGATTTATGATAACGGTGGCTATGACTTTGAGAGTGACGATTACATCGATGACAACCGTTATGACATCAATGTCCCTGTTCACATTGAACAACTAACAAAAGACACCCTAACCATTGTTTTCCCTATTCAAAAAGGACAAAGTTTACTGCCATCAACACAACTCATAAACAACCAACAACTTTTCCGTCAAATCAAAAAACAACTTAAAGTAACACTTATTAATAACGTCCTTGGACTAACTATGACTTCACGTAAAAACACTATCGCAACCGTGTTAAATCAACTAAAGAGTCCTCTTGTCTTTAAGGAAAACGGCAATAGCTATCGCCTCGAAAAAGGTTTTAGTGACACCTATTACTATTTCTACAACGATGATTGTGTCATCACCTTTGAAAAAGAAAACGACACCTATACTTATGAAGCAACATCCGCACTACTTGATAAGGACGAAGACATCTTAAAAAACCTCATTCACGACCTCATCTCAAAATTTTAGAAAGGAACCCACATGATTTCATACGCCAAAATCAAATTCCTAAATCGTATCGCCCCTTCTGGGCATACCCTTGAAAATTTTGTCCCTGGAAAAACTTACACCATTTATGCTGACAATGACCCATCAAACTGGCAATTCTATCTCACCCCTGACTCACCTAGCGTCATCCCACTCTTTACGTTTATCTATCAAGACACCGAAAACTTTTGGGAAACCCTTCGTCAACATTTTTATGACACCCTAACTTATGATGAAAAATGCGATTACCTCATTTATCAAATCGCCTTCACAGACCCTCGTCTTAGCATCTTTGAAAGCATTTGTACCATCATTGATGACAGTAGCCCTGACGCACTTAAACACATCAACAAAAAAGCCAACGAGTATTATTCAAAACTCTTTGACGACTTCTTTGAAGCTATTAAACCTGCTGTCAAAGAGGCCCAAAAAATTATCCCTGACCTAGACGTTGAAGATTCTGTTGAACCTGAAGACATTTTCATTTCTATTGACGGCAGTGAAGCAACCGAAGAATCCATCGCCGATTGGACGGAAACCCTTTCAGACAGCGAACGGTTTAACAAACTATTGCTCTTTGAAAAAGCCTATAATGCACTCTTTGACGCTGTTGAAGAAGCAGGTAGCGCTATTTACGAACCTTATCAAAAAGACATTGACGTTTGGGAAAAAGAAATTGAGGACTATTATGAAGCATACTACGGAAAATTCAGAAATGCCTAATTCAGAAACCTTCAAAGAACGTTTTTTAGCAACCGCTAAAAATAAAGAAGACATTCTTGAAATAGTAATTGAAAACAAAGACAATTTAATCAATAACAATACTTTAAACAACCCTTAGAAAGAATTTTTCATGCAGGCAACCCTTAACAAAAAGGCAGAACAAGAACTGACAGACTTTCTAAACAGTCTTCCTGACCTTCCTGAACTTATCTACCTTTTCTATCAACAATCAGCTATAGACATCCTTTTAAACAAACAAAAAACTATCACAACCTTTGTCCAAAAAGGCGATAAAACGCATTTTCAAGAAAATCTATCAGCGATTCAAAACCGTTATGATAACCAACTAAAAGACCTCTTGACCAAAGCCTGGAAAAGATAGACCATCGCTCAATTAACCGTTACGTCGTAACGGTTAATTGAGCTTTTCTTTTTCCGACCTTGCCTACGCAACGTCGGCTTTTTTGTGGGTGTTTTCTCAGATACAAGTCCTCGTTTTCTACTTGCAAATTAGCGTCAACTTG
>ERZ773051.997-NODE-997-length-16606-cov-20.789439_pt1 | contig 16606 bp, 12 predicted proteins | sample MGYA00580631_ERZ773051 | MGnify/ENA primary metagenome ERZ773051 (study PRJEB29015, sample SAMEA2738137) | human oral metagenome | biome: human oral; feature: human-associated habitat; material: saliva | place: China | collected 2204 ...
ATACATTTGCAATACAAAGTTAGTTAATCTTGGGGAGACTTCGGTCTCCTTTTTTATTTGTATTGCTGGTTGTTTCTTTTTCCTCTCTGAGAGACACTCTTTTATTACACTTCGTTTTGGAACTTGCATAGCTATTGAATTGTAATTCGTATGTACATCTGTTTGTCTGTTCATTCTCTCAATCTTGAAGAAACGTCATTTGTTCGTGAAAACACAAAGAAAACAGCCCCTCAAACTTACGTCTGAGAGGCTGTAATATATAATTTAAAAGTCAGTTTACTCTGCTACTGAGCGTACGCTAAAGCCATAGCAATATGCATTTCGAGCATTGCCATCCTTTTCAGGTACATTTAAACTTCCATTAGCAATCACTGCACGACGGCCATAACCTAAGCTTCCATTAACACGTACAGGGGCACTCGTCCAATAATAACCTTTGATTCCAATGTTAAATAATGCACCTTGTCTATCATTTGTATCACGTGCACCACCAGCTTGGAAATAAATACTCTTACCACCATCAGCATTAAATGTATAACCATTGTTCCATGTAGCTCCAGACAAACTGAAGTCCTTGAAAGCGTATGCATCTGGTACCTCAAAACCTACTGGTGATGGGTCATAGATAGTCTTTACAGTTCCATGTGTCGCTCCGTCGAAGTCTTGGTTGTTAGTAGACCACAAATTGATATATTGCTGATACTGCCATCCTAACTTACCGGCACCTACTTTCGGGAACAATGTACCTGGATTTTTTATACTAAGTCCGATGGTACGCTTCTTCATCTTGTTTTGATTATTGACATCATCAATTTCTGCTTGACTATCGCCAATCGAGGTGTAGCTATTATCGTAAGAATATCCTGCTGGATAAAGTGTTTCTGTACCAGGCATTGGGTCCTTACGTCCCCACTGATAAAGTGTTCCATATCCTTCACGAATATCTTTACCTGCTGCTTGCTGAAGTGTGATAGTAGCAGTCTGCTTAGCACCTGTTTCAGCCTGCTGCTCGATCTGTACTTTCACTTCACGAAGCTTTGTACCACCCCACCATTTGGTGTACTTCCATCCAAGGTTATCTGCTATGAATTGATAAGCCTTACCATCATTCGTATAAGTAATCTTGTCAAGTGAACTCTTAGGTGTGAACCATAAGTGCCATGACCACATAACAGTCCCGTTATTATCTTTAACTGCAACAATAGCATTAGCATTTTGTAAACTTGTTGAGTTTACAGTAAACTCAAGGAAAGAGTTCTCTCCAGTTCCCGTCACTTTTGGCTGACTAACAAGGCCTGATACATCTGACCAAATGATATCAGCTTTTGTCGCAGGGTTAGATTGATTCTGTTTGTTGATGTACGGTGTTGTTATCTTTCGGTCATTATGGTCTACGAACTCATGCAATATAAGATCTTCATCAAAATGTCCAGCACCACCAGTTCTTGGCAGGTAAATAGGACTTGTTACAGTACTCTTGTAAGCTGAAGTATTGTCAGAACCATTCTTAATAGCATTACCATAAACCAATGGAATACGGTATGTACCAGGAGCATCAATTACGTAACAGTTTGCAGTGTTCTGTATTGCTGAAGCACCTGTAGAGTTAGAAAGGTTATAGTTTGTAACAGGTGTTGCATGCTGCATAGCCTCGTTACGCTCCTTCAAGAGGTCACGATCGTTAGTGTTGAATGTTGCAGTGTGTGTCTCTTCTTTGTCTGTACCAGTACCACCTTCACCGTCAAGGCTGCGCAACCATGCTGGTTTCTCACTCATAGAGAAGTTACCATCACCGTCAGCATCATAACCAATAACCTTCCATTTTACTGGTCGCTGCTGTGAATCGTCATTCACATAAGATGTAACCTTATATGTTGTTGTTGCACCATCATCGCTTGTAGCAACTGCACCTGGCGTTGCTGTGAAGGTGTATTTGAGGTTTGTTGCAGACTGTGACAATGCGTATGTCTTTGTAGTACCAGCCTTCCAAGTACCAGTAAATGGTGCTACGATAGCAGGATTAGCCTGATTGTCAAAGTAAACCTTAACCTTGATACCTGCTGCACTCTGTGGAATCATGTAGAATGTGAAGTTATCATCATCCTTACCAACGATAGTCTCGTTGACATGACCAGTTGTGTTTACGCTGATACCGTCGAGTGTGAAGGTAGCAGGAGTGCTGACATCAGACCATGCACTGTTGAAAGATGCACCAGAAGTAGCCTGTACTGATGAAGGCAAAGTGAACTTACCCTTGCTCTTTGCACCAACAATCTCAATCTTAGTGATCTTATGAGTACCAGACAAGCGGTCGCCAATCTTGAAGCGGATAGCGGTCATTGCGTGCTGGAACTGCAAAGGAACTGCAGGTGCAGTACCCAAGGTTGCATAGTGAATAGGTGTTTCACCAGAACAAGCTGTCATCAAGTCCTTCTGATTCTGTACACCTGGTTCAACCTCGATATTTACGTATGGAGTTGAAGCGTTTGTTGATGGAGCTAATGTTAGTTTGCTATATGATGTTGTTACCTGTGGGTAAACAGCATAGAAGCGTGCATATGGCTCACCCCATGACCATACTTGAGTATTTGCAAGAGTACCGTTAGCGTTTACCTCAGCATTGTAGAACCAAGGAGTAGTGCTGATGCTTGTTGCAGAAGTACCACGATAAGCGATAGCAGAGAACTTACCCAGCGTTGCAGTTGTGGTAACGTTAGCACGAGTACCTGCTGCGTTAGCATTTGTAAGGTCGTCATCGATACCAGCAACAGTGCTCTCTATGAGGCAATACTTACTGTTTCCAGGAATATCGATCTTGCGTGTAGCAAGGTCTTCAGGTGTCAATCCCTGCATCTTCAGCTGCTCTGCGAATCCTGCACGGGTCATTGCCAAGGCTGGATTAGCCTTTGCTGCCTGCTGAGCCTGCTTGTCTGCAGTTGTAACCTGGAATGTTACGGCAGCGCCATTCTGGCCACTGTTAGTCGAATCAAGTTCATTATCTGAGCAGGCTGTCAACCCTAAGGCTGTCAATCCACTAAGACATGCAAACGTGAGTGCCGCTGTTGATTTGCGTCCAGCATTGCACTTGCGAATTTTATTAAACTTCATGAATGGATAATTTGTTTGTTTTTTACATTTAAATAGAAAACTCTTCCAACTTAATTCTCAGGTACGAGGTCTGTATCATCATTGTCCTCTGTAGGGTCAAGTACCGTTGGAGTTGTATTAACAGGAGGACTACCAGCCAAGATTGGGCATTCCCCAGCCAAGGCAAACATCATGATCTGAGGCTCCACATAAGCCTTCTTAGTTTCGTTTCGTTTCATATGATTTGATAATTATATATAATGTATAATGTTCTGGGAATCGTTCTTTTAGGTTAATGGTGCAATATTTACAGTGGCTTATATAAAAACTGCACATTAAAAATAGGCGGTCCATCTTACGGATGAAACCGTACTGTAATCCCGAATGCGGGTGCAAAGGTAATAAAAATTATACAAACAAACAAATTTTTTTGTTAAATAGTAAAAAATACCTATGCAATGGTCTGATATTTGTAGGTTTCTGTGCTCACAAAGAAGGAATTTGTGCAGATTTGATAATAATCTTACAAAATGTGAAAGGCTCCTGGCTGCAAAACGAACCGAAACCGTTGGAAATCGCCTTTGTAACCTATTCAGATACAAAGGGTTACAAAGAGGCTCGTAAAAGGGCGTCTTTTGCACGTCAAAAGGGCATCTTTTACCGTGTAAAAGGGCATGTTTTACAATGCAAAAGGGCGTCTTTTACAATGCAAAAGAGCACCTATTGAAAAGCCTACTACCAATTCTTTTTACATTTATGGTTCTCCTGCGTCTGGCAGACGATGGTCAATGTTGGTTTTATAACAGGCAGAGGGGAGCATGCAGGAGCAGTAAGCAGAACGGCGAACGTAATAGATTGTTCGGTAGAGCAGCGGCAGCAAAAGACTCAAAAATACTGTTTATTCCCAATATTTTCCTATCTTTGCATCTGGATTATAGAACACATTAAACGTAAGAGAAAGGCAAGTGAAGTTCGCAATCATAGCTGCAGGCGACGGTTCACGTCTGCGTGCGGAGGGTGTGGAAGCCCCGAAACCGTTGGTGAAGGTGGGTGGTGAGTGTCTCATCGACCGTCTGTTGCGCATCTTCCTGGCAAACCATGCCACGGAGATTGTCGTCATCTGCAACGAGCACATGACCGATGTGGCGCGCCATCTGGTGGACATTCAGAACGAAGGACTGGCAGGTCAGCCCGTGCCCCTGCGTTTCGTCATTCAGTCGACACCCAGTTCCATGCACAGTTTCCACGTGTTGAGCCAGTATCTTCGGGACGAACCCTTCGTGCTGACCACCGTTGACACCATCTTTGATGAGCATGAATTTGCCCGTTACGTCAGCATGTTCAGTGGCAAGACAGCCGAGGGGGTGGATGCACTGATGGGCGTAACGGATTACATTGACGACGAGAAACCCCTCTATGTGGGCGTTGACGAGCAGATGAAAGTCACGGGATATTACGACACACCACAGCCAGACAGTCGGTACATCTCAGCCGGCATCTACGGGTTAACACCCCGTACGCTCGCCGTTCTGGATGCTTGTATAGCACGGGGAGAGCACCGCATGCGCAATTTCCAGCGTGCTTTGGTGGCAGAAGGGCTGCAGGTTGAAGCCTATCCGCTGGCCCCTGTGTTCGACATTGACCATGCCTCCGACATCCGAAAGGCTGAATCACGGTGCTGTCGGTGCCTGTTGATACAACGGGCACGGTGCTTTTCGCCCCATTCCGTGGACAAAGACTTCGCCGTTCTGCAGGCATTGAGCCGACAGTTAGGCGGTGCACCGATTGCCAGTGAGGAAGAGATAACAGCAGGTTATCAGCTTCCTGCATCGATAAAGACGGTCTATTCCATGGCACGCAGTGAGGCAGTGTTAAGCTGGTTGTCAACCCTTGAGGCTGCTGGTGTGACGGTTATCAACCCCACAGCAGGTGTCAGAGCCTGCCAAAGGAGCAATATAAATAAGGTGATGCAGATGCATCATCTCCCACTTCCACCCGATGCGGGAGCCGATGGCTACTGGGTGAAACGTGGCGACGGTGCTGCACAGAGTAAGGATGATGTTCGTTTCTGCAAGGATGAAGAAGCCTTAGCACAGGCAAAGACCGATCTTCGGCAGCGAGGTGTTACCGATATCGTCGTCCAGGCACATGTGAAGGGCGATCTTGTGAAGTTCTATGGTGTGGAAGGAGCCGACTTTTTCCGTTGTTATTATCCTACGGACGACGGCGAAACGAAGTTCGGTGACGAAGCCCTCAACGGCACAGCACAGCATTATCCCTTCTCCATGGAACGGTTAAAGCAGGACGCTGAACACCTCTCCCGTCTGCTTCACACGCCCGTTTATGGGGGTGATGCCATCGTCAAGAGCAATGGCACGTATGTCATCATCGACTTTAACGACTGGCCCAGCTTCTCAAGATGTAGGGAAGAGATGGTGATGTGCTTGGGAGAGGATGGCATAAGAAAGAGCCGCCCCAAGTCCTTCTAATGAAGAAAGGATGTACGGATAGGAGGACGGAAGGCGACAGTAGACTACTCGTAATCCCGTCTGTTAATGTACAACATGATAGCCCACAATCCCCAAAATAAAAGCCAATGGAGGATAAAAGACACATCCTCAACCCTTAAACCATAAGAGTATACGCCGAATAAGACAATGACAAAAGATACAAATAAACCATCATCAACAGAGCATCTCACCCCCCTCTCCACGCAGAGAGAGGAAGGGAGGACGGCAGGAAGTGCTGATAAGACAGACGAAAATCCCTCTTTTCGCACCCTTCTCCATGCCTCTTTCAAGTCGGAAGATACGGAAGAGTGGTTGGATGTGTACTTCACACGTCCCATCGGACTGGCTTTTGCCCTGTTATGGCGCCGCCTTGGTGTCACTCCGAACGCCGTAACGATACTCTCCATCTTCCTTGGTGTGGGCGCAGGAGTGATGTTTTACTTCACCGATACCCTACATAATATAATAGGTATCATCCTCCTGATGCTGGCAAACTTCTGTGATTCCACCGACGGACAGCTTGCCCGACTCACCAATCAACGCTCCATGAAGGGACGTTGTCTGGATGGTTTCGCCGGTGATGTGTGGTTCGTTGCCATCTATCTTGCCATTGTTCTGCGTATATGGCACCAACCCATACCCGGCACATCGATGTCCTGGGGACTGTGGGGACTGGCATTAGCCGCCCTGGCAGGCTTCCTTTCCCATTCGCCACAATGCTCCTTGAGCGACTATTACAGGCAGATTCACCTCTATTTTCTCAAAGGAAGAGCAGGGTCGGAGTTGGACTCTTACGAGAAAGAACACGCCATTGTGGAGAGCTTGAAAGGGAAGAAAGGCGTCTTTTGGGACCGTGCTTTCCACTCCAATTACCAGCATTACTGCAAGAGTCAGGAGCATCGGACGCCCGACTTTCAGCGTTTTCACAAAGCATTGTTAGCCCGATATGGGAGCATTGAACAGGTGCCGCAGGACCTCAAAGACCGCTTCCTTGCAGGGAGCAGACCCTTGATGCCCTTCACCAACCTGCTGACTTTCAATTGCAGAGGTATCCTGGTCTATGTCACTTGTCTGCTGAATTGTCCGTGGGTGTACCTCCTTGTAGAAGTAACCCTGCTCAATCTGGCTTACGTTTACATGCATAAGAAGCACGAAGCACTCTGTCGGGAGGAACTCAACAGGCTCCTTTCCTGTCCTGAAAAAGGGGTAACGGAGAGGAAGAAGAGCTTGGCTTACCTCTTCGACTTTGGTGGAACACTCGACACAGGAGGCTGCCATTGGGGGAAAATGCTGTGGCATGGCTATGAAAGACAAGCCATCCCCGTTAGTGAAGCACAGTTCCGTGAAGCCTATGTACATGCCGAAAGGACGTTAGGAAAGCAACCCATCATAAAGAAAGAATATACCTTCCGACAGCTGTTAGAGGCAAAACTGCAGATAGAATTTGATTATCTGTCGGCACAGGGATGGTTGAATGTTGATGCAGAAACGGCAAGACAGATGCAAACACGCCTGTTGGCAGACCTATATAATAAGGTGAAAACAACCATAGAAGCAAACAAACATGTGCTTCAACAGCTCAAACAGCAGCGCAGATTAGGCTTAGTCACCAACTTTTATGGCAACATGTCTGTCGTATTAAAGGAGTTCGGATTGTCCAATCTTTTCCAAACCGTGACCGAGAGTGCCGTCGTTGGTGTCCGGAAACCCGACCCTGACATCTTCCAACGGGCTGCAGAGACATTAGGCGTGAGCCCCAGTGATGCGGTAGTTGTGGGAGACAGCTATACAAAGGACATCCTTCCGGCACACAGCATAGGCTGTCAGACCGTGTGGATAAAAGGAGAAGGATGGACCGATGATGAACCAACAGACTGCATAGCAGACGTTATCATCCATGATTTGTCCGAATTATTGGTTGTGAAAGATAAGTTAGAAGAAAGAATAAGCGGCTGAAAAGCAATATAATAGCCTTTGAACCGTTATAAGATACTACATAAATCCAAAAGATGGAGAATACGAACGTAAAGCCTGCAGAAGGCAAATTAGGAATCATGGTCGTTGGTTGTGGCGCCGTAGCAACAACCTTTATGACTGGAGTTTTGATGACAAGAAAGGGTCTGACGAAGCCTATTGGCTCCATGACCCAATACGATAAGATCCGTGTTAGGCGCGGATCAGACAAGAAATACCTGCATTACAAAGACATTGTACCCTTGGCTGACCTCAATGACATTGTCTTTGGTACATGGGATGTGTATCCACAGAACGCCTATCAGGCTACTGTTTATGCCGAAGTGTTGAAGGCTAAAGACATAGAACCCGTACGTGAGGAGCTTGAAAGCATCAAACCTTTGAAGGCAGCGTTCGATAAAAACTACGCAAAACGCCTCGATGGCGACAATGTCAAACAGTGTAAGACACGCTGGGACATGGTGGAGCAGTTGCGGGAAGACATCCGTCAGTTCAAAGAAACACACGGATGTGAGAGGTTAGTAGTCATCTGGGCAGCATCAACAGAGATCTATGTGCCTTATGATGAACGCCATCACAAGACCCTCGCAATGCTCGAAGCAGCCATGCAGGTGGATGATCGGGAACATATAGCACCGTCTATGTGCTACGCTTATGCCGCATTGAAGGAGGGGTGTCCTTTCATTATGGGTGCTCCAAACACCACTGTTGACATCCCAGCGATGTGGGAATTGGCAGAGAAGACACATATGCCGATAGCTGGAAAGGACTTCAAGACAGGGCAGACACTCGTGAAGTCGGGCTTTGCACCTATCATCAAGACCCGTAATCTGGGCTTGGCAGGATGGTTCTCAACCAATATCCTCGGCAATAGAGACGGCTTAGTGCTCGACGAACCAGCTAACTTCCACACCAAAGAGGTGAGCAAACTCTCAACACTGGAGACCATCTGTAAGGCAGATGACCAACCAGATCTCTACGGAGACATCTATCATAAGGTACGAATCAATTACTATCCGCCACGTAATGACAACAAAGAAGGATGGGATAACATTGATATCTTCGGATGGATGGGCTACCCGATGCAGATAAAAATCAACTTCCTGTGTCGTGATTCCATCCTTGCAGCACCGCTATTGCTCGACTTATCGTTGCTATCCGACCTTGCTGCACGTGCCGGAAGATACGGTATACAACGCTTCCTGAGCTTCTTCCTGAAGAGTCCGATGCACGATTACACACGTGAAGAGGAGCCTGTGAACAATCTCTTTGAGCAGTATACGATGCTGAAGAATGCCATCAGGGAGATGGGAGGCTATGAGGCTGATGAAGAAATAGACTAAAGGATGACAGGATATCAGCCCTCCACACATTCTAAAACTAAACTACAAGATGAATATACATTCGAAACTAAAGATACAAAACATATCATTTCTCTCAAATTTTTCTGAGAGGCGAAGGGGAAGAGCATTAGGATTAGTGAGTCTGGTATTGCTCTTTTCCTCCGTCTTTCTTCATGCGCAGCCACTCGACTCGGTCATTGTGAAGGCTGATACGCTGCCCGTGAGGATTGACTCCATGACTATTGAGGGAGATACTGCAGCCATTGAGAAGGATTCTCTACTGCAGTTGATGGATTCTTTAGCGAAAGAAATGTCGAAACCAACCGTAGTTGACAGTACAATGCTGCAGTGTTACGTCATTGATTCACAGACAGGAGACAGCATTCCGTACGCTAATGCACTCTATCAAAGGCTGAAAATCGGTGCATCAGGTGATGCTGAAGGCCACTTTAGCATAGTCCGTCAGGCTGGAGAGCAGCTCACTGTGACCTCAGTGGGATACAAACCACGCCGCATAAAGATTACAGACAGTACGCCAATGACGCTGAACGTCTCACTTGTTCCCGACTCAAAGCAGCTGCAAGGAGTAGTGGTCAAGGCGAAAAGAAGACATAAGTATTCCCGAAAAGACAACCCCGCGGTGGAGCTGATGCGGCGTGTCATAGCGGCAAAGAAGCAGACCCACCTTGAGAACCACGACTTCTACCAGTATGATAAGTATCAGAAGGTGACGATGGCTATCAACAATCTGACCCCAGATGAGCTCGAAGGATCCATGTTTAAGAAAGCTCCTTGGCTCCTGGATCAGGTAGAAACATGTCCGTATAACAACAAACTCATCCTCCCGATATCTGTTGATGAGACGCTGACACAGCACATTTACCGCAAAGATCCACGTGATGAGAAGGACATTGTGCTTGGACAATCAACGAAAGGTATCTCAAAACTCATCCAAACGGGCGAAGCGATGAACACGGTTGTGAAGGATCTCTTCAAAGATATCAACCTTTATGATGACCAGATTAACCTACTTCAGAAACGATTCCCTTCTCCGATAGGCTCTACAGCCATCTCTTTCTATCATTTTTATATCGATGATACGGTTTACGTGAACCAAGATCAGTGCATCCGACTGCAGTTTATGCCAGCCAATCAGCAGGACTTTGGTTTCCGTGGTGAGTTGTATGTGCTCAACGATAGTTCGTTGCACGTGAAGCGATGTGACATGCAGTTGCCCGCCAATACGGGTGTAAACTTCGTCGATGCCATGAAGTTCCAGCAGGAATATACCAAGCTTCCGAATGGGGAATGGGCATTGACAACGGACAATATGGTTGCCGAACTCAAGGTGACCGACTTCCTTCAGCATGCCATTGTCATACGAACAACGGGGCTTACCAACTATTCTTTCGCTCCGATAGCAGACAAACTCTTCAAGGGAAAGGCTAAGATCACGTATGATGCAGCTGCCAAGATGCGCGACAATGACTTCTGGGCAGACCACAGAACAACCAAACTGACAAAGAGTGAGGCTGGTATGGACTCCTTCATCAAGAACATGTCGAAGACAAAACACTTCAAATGGATCATGTTTGCATCGAAGGCTTTGATTGAAAACTTCGTCGAAACAGGATCGGAGAAGACGCCAAGTAAGGTGGATATAGGACCGGTTAACACATTCATCTCCAAGAACTTCGTCGACGGTATACGTCTGCGTGCATCGGCAAGAACCACTGCGAAGTTCAATCCACACTGGTTCTTTGAAGGTTATTATGCCTATGGAACGAAGTCACACCGAAGCTATTACGGTGCGAAGGTGACTTATTCGTTCAATAAACCAGAGTATCAGCCGATTGAATTCCCTATCCGTACGCTCTCATTTGAGTCGAATAAGGATGTGGAATCGCCTTCAGACAAGTATCTTGTACACAATAAAGACAACATCTTCATGACCTTCCGACCCGTGAAAGTGGAGAAGATGGCCTTCATCAACCGACAGAAGCTGAACTTCATGTGGGAGACTGACTACGGATTGGCTACCAGTGTGGAGCTGAGAACGGAGAGCAATGTGCCGACAGGGAAGCTCATCTATGAGAAGATGGATGGTTCTCTGGTGAATAAAGTGCGCATGACGGAGTTGATCGTCGGGCTTGATTACCGTCCGGGACAGTCTTATATCAACTCGAAACAGCAACGAATGGCAGTGAATCTCGATGCTCCCGAGTTCAAGATAACCCACACTATGGGTATACAGAACTTCCTTGGAAGTGATTTCAACACCAATCTCACGGAGGTTTCAGTGTATAAACGTTTCTGGTTGGGCAGCTGGGGGCATGTAGACACACGTCTGCAGGCGGGTGCACAATGGAACAAAGTGCCGTTCCCGTTCCTCATTACGCCACCGGTGAACACCTCTTACTTTGAGCATCTTGAGACTTTCAACCTCATGGAGAGCCTGGAATTCCTCAACGACCGTTATGCACAGTTCAATCTTGCATGGGACTTGGAGGGAAAACTCTTCAACCGTTTGCCACTGATAAAGAAGCTGAAGTGGCGTGAATACTTTGCTTTCAAGGGCATGTGGGGCCACTTGACGGACAAGAACAACCCTTACTTGCCGAAGAATATCAATGACCCTGAACTGTATAAGTTCCCTGAAGGGACGAACATCATGACCCGTGACCCTTACCTGGAGCTTGTGGTGGGTGTGCATAACATCTTCAAATGTCTGGAGATTGATTATGTTCGACGCCTCACATACACACACATGCCGGGTATATCGAAGAACGGAATAAGGTTCGGATTCAACCTTGTGTTCTAAGATCGGGTGCCTTGAATGTAAGGAAAAATCATGGATGGGATGGCAATACATATCCTTTTGCATCTTAAAAGGGCATCTTTTGCAATGTAAAAGGTGCCCTTTTGACGTGTAAAAGGTGCCCTTTTGAAGGGTAAAAGGGCGTCTTTTACGAGCCTGTCTGTAACTGATTGATGAAGAGAAGGTTACAAAGGCGTTTTTGAAAGGAATCAGATGATGGGAGAAGATATTTGTGTTTGAAAACTGTAAGGTTATTTCGTAGTAAGCTATCGAGCCCGTTTCTTGAGCTGAGATGCGTCTTCGTGCGGCATGACAGATGAAGCGATTGGAGAAAGAAGTAGGGTAGGAGAGGACACAACAGTGCGTATAGTCGGACGACGACGGGAGCTGTCTCGCTTGTCCAGAACAACAGGAAAAATCATAGAACAATGTTTAAAGATATTCTTTTAGTAGGTGTTGGAAGTTTCGTAGGCGGCAGTCTTCGCATGGTAATATCAAAGTATGTGCAGCTTGCCATTGCTGGTTCCTTCCCTTTAGGGACGATGGTTGTGAACGTGTTGGGCTGTTTCCTGATTGGGATCTTCGCCTCATTGCCAAGCGATAACGGGGGAATCAGTCCTGCAGTGCGCCTCCTTCTGACAACAGGATTCTGTGGTGGGTTCACCACTTTCTCTACGTTCATGAACGAAAATGTAGGTATAATAAAAGGCGGAGATGGTCTTACCACCTCCGCCTTGTATGTTTTCGCCTCATTGGCGTTGGGCTTTCTTGCCGTGTTGGCAGGCAGACAGCTCGTTATCAGTTTACGATAAACGGGCTTATCCCTCCCTTCTCATCTGCTCCAGGAGTTCCTTCTGATGGTCAGAAAGATGATCGGGGAGTTTCACGTTATACGTGATGATGAGGTCGCCAAAGGTGCCATCGCCACGGTCGTAACCCTTTCCACGCAAGCGAACCTTCGTTCCGCCCTGTGTCAGAGGTTTTACTTTCAGTTTCAGTTTCTGACCTGTTGAGAGCTGAATGACCACTTCACCGCCCAGAAGAGCCGTGTACATGTCGATGCCAACAGTAGCTTCCATCTGCCCAGGGTTCGGTCTGCCGTATGCCTGACCAGTGCTAAAGCCCTGTGAACGACGTCTTCCGCCACCGAATAAGTCCTGGAAGAAGCTGCTGAAGCCACCGCCTCCGCCGCCGAAACTGTTGAAGTCGAAGCCTTCAAACGGACTACCTCCGCCTCCGCCGAATCCTCCAGCCTGTTCGTAAGCATCAGCATTGCGCCATTGCTCACCATATTTGTCGTATTTTGCTCGTTTCTCTGGGTCGTTAAGCACCTCGAAAGCCTCACTTAACGCCTGAAACTTTGCCTTTGCCTTAGGGTCATTGGGGTGAAGGTCGGGGTGAAACTGCTTTGCGCGCTTCCTGTAAGCCGACCGAATGTCTTTCTGAGGGATGTTTTTGTCAACGCCTAATATCTTATAATAGTCTATAAATGCCATATATTTTCTTCTTCTTTATTATTGTTTTTCTCGATAAAAATATAGCAAAGAGCGTGCCATTAGTCCATTCTGTCGCGGTAATCCTCGTAGGTATATTCCCTAAGTATCTCTAGTTCGTTATCCGTATGGAGCAGAGCTATGGAAGGATGGGTGATGCCGTTGAACATAGTTGTCTTCACTGTGGTGTAATGAAGCATGTCTTCGAAGATGATATTCTCCCCAATCTCAAGGTCATGATCAAAAGTCCAAGATCCCATCCAGTCGCCACTCAGACAGCTGTTGGCACCGAGCCGATAGGTGTGAGACCCCTGTGCGGTGCCGTCTTCATCAGCCAGTCGGGCGTTACGGATGGTAGGATGGTAGGGCATCTCAAGACAATCGGGCATGTGACAACTGAAGCTTACGTTGAGAATGGCTGTATGTATGCCGTAATCTTCTACTATATCGAGCACCTGAGCGACAAGTGGACCGGTCTGCCAAGCGAATGCGCTGCCCGGTTCAAGTATCACTTTCAACCATGGATAACGCTTGTGGAAGCCCTTAAGGGTGCGGATGAGGCGTGGAACACCATAGTCTTTACGCGTCATAAGATGTCCTCCACCGAAGTTTATCCACTTCAATTGACGGAACCATGGGCTGAATTTCTCCTCAATATGCTCCAATGTGCGCTCGAAAGCATCACTCCCGTTCTCGCAATGACAGTGTATGTGGAAGCCATCAACGTCATCTGGCAACGTAGTGGGTAGTTTATCACTCGAAATACCAAACCTTGTACCCGGTGCACAAGGGTTATAAATGAGTGTTTCAACCTCCGAATACTCAGGATTGACACGCAGTCCGATGCTCAGATGCTCGTTCTCCAATCGTGCACGGACGTGATAACGCCCATATTGTGTGAGCGAATTGAAGACAAGATGCGACGAACAACGGGCGATGTCATCAATCTCATAGTCGGTATAACCAGGTGAAAAAGTATGTGTGGGTGCGCCGAACTCCTCGTATCCAAGTCGGGCCTCATAAAGTGATGAAGCCGTTGTGGCACTGATAAACTCACGGAAAACAGGGAAAGTACGCCACAGAGCGTACGCCTTGAACGCCAGAATAATCTCTACATCAGCCTCTTTCGCTACGTTACTGATAAGCTTCAGGTTTTCTCGGAGTCGTTGCTCTTCCAGTATATACATTGGTCGGGAGAGCTCGGCATAAGTTAATGGATTTATTTTCATGGTGCAAATATAAGGAAAAATTTGCTGAATTGGGAAATAATCTCTACCTTTGCAATACAAATAAAGTAAAGCATGAAACTGGTCATTATGACTAAGTCCGCGGTTTTTGTGGAAGAAGACAAGGATAAAAGAATGTTCTTCGGGGAGAAATGGGCACGTTGCCATGTCTCGAAGGGTTGTTATCCCCCGCTTTATTTGTACCCTATTCCGTTTTATTCATCATCAGGTAGTACTTGGGAAGTCGGCTTATTGCAGGACTTTCGAGTTGCTTCGTGATGCCATTTATTTGCAATAAAGATCATACCTTATCAATAAAAAAGAACTAAAAGAAATGAGTGAAAACAACTCTTTTTTGGTATTCTCCGGAACAAAGACGAGATACCTTGCTGAGAAAATCTGTGCCAGCCTTGGCTGTCCACTTGGTAATCTTGTGATGACGCGCTTCTCTGATGGTGAGTTCGTTGTCTCTTATGAGCAGAGTATCCGTGGTAAAGACGTGTTCCTGGTGCAGAGTACCTTCCCAAACTCTGACAACCTAATGGAGCTTCTCCTGATGATTGATGCTGCAAAGCGTGCTTCAGCACGGCACATCATCGCCGTAATGCCTTACTTTGGATGGGCTCGTCAGGATCGTAAAGACAAACCACGTGTGAGCATCGGCGCTAAACTGGTGGCTGATTTGCTGAGTGTAGCAGGTATCGACCGCCTCATGACGATGGATCTTCATGCTGATCAGATCCAAGGTTTCTTCAATGTTCCTGTTGATCACCTCTATGCTAGTGGTGTTCTTCTGCCGTATGTGCAGAGCTTACACTTGAAGGATCTCGTTATCGCCAGTCCTGATGTGGGTGGTTCAAAACGTGCCAATACATACGCAAAGTATCTGGGTTGTCCGCTGGTTCTGTGTAACAAGACCCGTGCACGTGCCAATGTTGTTGACACGATGCAGATCATCGGTGACGTGAAAGATAAGAATGTCATCATCGTTGATGATATGGTTGATACGGCAGGTACCATCACCAAGGCAGCAGACATCATGAAGGAGGCTGGCGCAAAGAGTGTTCGTGCCATCGCTTCACACTGTGTGATGAGCGGTCCTGCTACTGAACGTGTTGAGGCTTCAGCATTGGAGGAGATAGTTTTCACGGACTCTATTCCTTACACAGCTCGCTGTTCAAAAGTAAAACAAATATCAGTTGCTGATATGTTTGCCCACACCATCGAGCGTGTTGTTAATAACGAAAGTATTTCAAGTCAATACCTTATATAGTAAAGACATAGCAATCATTTTTTGTTTAACAAAAGAGCTGGCCATTATTGGTCAGCTCTTTTCCTTTTGAAGCCTATTCCTCACTGTGGCATCTGCTGTGTGTTGTTCCTGTGTTTGTGCTCATAGCCCACGTTATAGATTGTTCATCATCATACGGTATGTTGTGTTTGTGAGCATCGTTTGTCGTTAGAGAAAGAAGGATCTATCATAAAATGATTCAGAATAGTTCACGTAGAGGATGGTTTTCATCTAAGGTGTAATTGTGTTTATGAAGTTCGCTTTATGAAAGTCTTTGTGTTATCACTTTGCTTTATGCACGTAAGAAAGGCATGAAAATTACTACCTAAATGCACATTAAATGCACCCCCTCCTTTGCTTTATGCACGTAAGAATAGCATGAAAATCCCTATCTAACGCACACGAAATACACCCCTTGTTTTGCTTGAGACACGTAAGAATGGCGTGAAAATTACTCCCTAACGCGCATTAAATCCCCCCTCCTTTGCTTTATGCACGTAAGAATAGTATGAAAATCCCTATCTAATGCACACGAAATACACCCCTTGTTTTGCTCGATACATGTAAGAATAGTATGAAAATTACTACCCTTCCTTTGGCTTAGGTACATACGAATGACATGGAAATTACTACCTACTGCACATGGAATACATCCCCTCCTTTGCTTTAGACACATAAGAATGCCATTAAAAATCCTATATAAAGCACATGAAATACATCCCAATCATAAAGAAAATCATTTCTTATGAAATTTCTCTTTTAAATATTTTGCAGTCTCAATAATTATTCATAACTTTGCACTCGCTTTCAACAAGGAAGCAGGTTGACTACAAATCACACCTTCTGGAGAGATGGTAGAGTGGT
>ERZ773051.999-NODE-999-length-16598-cov-14.651575_pt1 | contig 16598 bp, 9 predicted proteins | sample MGYA00580631_ERZ773051 | MGnify/ENA primary metagenome ERZ773051 (study PRJEB29015, sample SAMEA2738137) | human oral metagenome | biome: human oral; feature: human-associated habitat; material: saliva | place: China | collected 2204 ...
CTCGTGTGGCACGTCAACAACCGGATGCGCCTAAACAAGCACCAAAACCAGTGGTAGCACAGCAAACAGCATCACAATCGGTAGCAGCTCAAACGGCGGCTCAATCTGTAGCGCCAACGGCACCGCAACCAAATATCGTCAAGGCTTTATCGACACCGGTTCAAGCCCCTGTACCTGCTAATGGTCCTGTGAAAGTAAACACTCAAATACCTATTGTATTACCAACAGGCCCAGTGAAAAAGGTGGCGGCTAAAACGGTGATGACCTTCCATAACACATCGAAACAAACGAAAGGTACGACATCTGAATCCGATGAAACAGAGGCTAATCGTACTCGTAAATAATCCTAAAAACTGCAATTTAGTCTTATGTATACTGAGAATGTATCAGTTACAGTATATGACTAGGTTGCAGTTTTTATTTTGTATATATAAGGCTGTCTGAAGAAATTTCTAACTTGTAATCTGTATGCATTCCTTTTTATCAATATGCGGAATCAGCAGGTTGAAAATTGTGGTCTTTTAATGAGGCATTAATGAAATAGATGGTATATAATAGAATGTATAAAGTGTTAACAATAGGACTTATGACTGGGAGGACAGAGGTCTAACCGTAACTTGATTGTATTTGAGCTGTCAATAGAGGGTAGAGAGATATGGAGCAGTTCGTAAAGAGGATGGCTTGCGGTGTATTGACAATAGCCATGATAGGCATCCTTGTAGGGTGTAGTCGAGAGGCGCCGAGTACGACGGCAAGTTCTGACCGTGCGCCCGTAGGGTATAAGGCGATTGCCGCCATGAATGCGTCGGCTGCGGAAAAGGCGGACCGCAGTGTGCGCACGATGTCACAAGAGGATAAGATTGGTCAGTTAATGTGTATCGGTCTAGAAGGCACTACATTTGACGAGTCACAAAAAGAATTAGTACGTAAATATCGCGTAGGCGGTATTGTATTAGATAATGATAATATGGAATCTAAGGAACAAGTGCGGGCTTTCACAAAAGGCATACGAGATACTGCGAATACGTCGAGCCTCATGCCACCGTTCATCGCCATGAATCGAGAACGCATGCAGTACAGACCTAGCCTGATGCTACCTTGGACGGATCCTAAGCTGTTATCGAAGCAGGGGCTTGATGCGGTGTCGAGTCTAGCGACGCGCACGGCCATTGAGATGCGCGACCTTGGGTTCAATCTCAATTTGGGTGTCATGGTGAATACCCACTCGTTTTACTCGTACACGAGCGATGTGGACCGGGCGGCGCGCATCGGTGAGACCATTACTAAACGCTATGCGGCGAATCGCGTGTTTACGGGGTACCAATATTTTCCAGGCGGCGCTGATTACACGGTGCCGGGCATGAAATTAGATGCGTCTAAGGCGAGCCTCATGGACGATGATGGCCGCGTTTTTGCTCAGCTCATCGATGCGACGCGTGACGAACATCCTATGATTATGGTAAATGCTGTGAAAGTAACCTCTATTGACGCCAATCAGCCGGTGAGTCTATCTAAACCGATCATTACAGATTGGCTACGGAATGAACTGGGCTTTGAGGGCGTGGTGATGACCGATGATATCGAGGTCGGCGCCGCTATTGCTGGTATGTCCATAGAGGATTATGCGGTGCGTACCATTAATGCAGGCAGCGACATGGTTATTCTTTGTAAGCATGCCAAGCACATCAAGGCAGTTCACGATGCGTTAACACAGGCTGTAGAGAATGGAACCATTTCCGAAGCACGCCTTGATGAATCGGTGCGCCGCATCATGCTCATGAAATTTAGCAATGACCGATAGATATGGCTTACAACTGTAAGCTTTAATAATAAGAATGTAAAATTAGGCATAGAAACTCTTTTCTTGTAATAATGTAGCCTCTTTACTAGACAACCAGTACAGGGGGGACATAGCATAATGGGAAAAGAGTTTTTTATGTGTAAAAAATGAATTTATTATCTATTTGTTAAAATTTGCAAGATATATTTTATAGTTTATTTAAAATATGATATAATAAACTCCTGAGAACTATTTTAAGGGAGGTGAGATCTTATATGAAATGTAGTAACCATGAGGCGGTCATTGACGCCATAATGGAACTATACAATCAGGACCGCATGGAAATGAGTGTTGTACACGGTCCTTACAGCGTTGGTAAAACGTATATCGCTAGAGCGTTACAGGCTCGATTAGGCAAGGGGCATACCATATATCTACTTGGTCGCTTGGCGAATGAGTCCATTCATATTCGATCAATTGAGAGAGAACTAAAGGTGCCATCAGGGTCTTTTAAGACTTTAGAGGATGCATTGCGTGGCGTTTTTCAAGCAAGTCTTGACAAGCGGATCATGCTCATCATAGATGATTATCCTTCATTTGTGGATACAGTTCCACAAGCGCCTATCATATTGCGTGACTTGATGGAAACCTATCGCGACCATGGCAAAGTATTTGTACTTCTCATGGGAACCCATGTAGATGAATTGAAAGGTCGCATCATCGGCGAATCAAGCTTGATTGCAGCCTACATTCATAGTTATTTCAAGGTCAATCCGTTCACACTTGATGATGTGAGAGCATTAGGTTGGGACTATACGGACGAAGATCTTGTTAAGCTATACCATGTAACAGGCGGTATGCCGGGGAACCTTGTGCATATAGATCCAGCCTTATCGGTAGATGAAAATATTGTGCGTCTATTTTTTAAACCACAAGGCATATTATGTACGGAACCACAACGATTGCTTATGCGCTACATTCGTAATGTAGGCGCCGCTAATGCGATTCTCTATGCGTTGGCACAACTGGATAAGCCGTTCTATACAGAATTATGTCATGCCAGTGAGCTTAAGAGTGGTACCTTTGCAACCCGTATGGCCGACCTCTTAGATATGGAAATTATTGGACGTATTCAAGGTGGTAGCCGTGGTCCATTGCGCTACGCAGATTACCATTTTGTGAATACTATGTTCCAATTTTGGTACCAGTTCGTGTTCCCAAATCTTGAGGAAATTAATTGCGGTCAAGGGCAAGATATTTATGATACCATTGCAAAACCTGCGTTAGATATACTCGCTTAATACAATCATTTTAGTGAAATGAATTCGAATTCGTGCGACTTGTAATTGATTCGAATTCATGCAGCTATGTAAAATTGATCTAAATTGGCGTACTTTACTGAAATAGGTTTGTAATTATACACAAATACATATGTAACAACAAAAATTCCGCTGTAAATCTATGCATTTATGGCGGAATTTCTCGTTTGTCTAAATACTCAATTGGGTGTATATTCCAAGTAAGCCTAGGCAGAAAGGAACGAATATGAACGTGAAACATGTGGTTTGTCCCCAAAAGGTATTACAAGCGGTGACAGACCTTAGTTTAGTGCGCGTCTGCCAAGAACGTCGTGTATCGGTGCTCAGTACGGAACGAGCCGTGTGGCCTATCGAGGAACTGACTATCGATGCGGCACAAATCGAGTTATGCCGGCGCTATCGGCCTCTTATCATGCGGTATGCGAGCCGATGTAGTACGGCTGTGATGACGGGTGATGTAGAATCATTTCTGTGGATCATCTTTATCGAATCCATCTATAGCTTTCACACATCGGGAAAGGTACCATTTTCTGGCTATGTGAAAGCAGCCATTCATTATGGTTATCTTAATTTTTATAAACAATCAGCTCATCAGTGGCGTCACGAGTTGACCTTGCCTCTATGCACCGGTGATGATGTATCAGAGCCAGCGATGGATCAGTTCCCTAGCGATGTGGATCTTGAACGAGATATTGTCGGTACGGTGACAGAAGACGAATTGCGCAATCGTCTGTGGGCTGCTTTCAGAAAACTGCCACGGCAGCAACAACAGTTATTGTATGCCCTATATCGAGATGGCAAGAGCTGCGTAGACATAGGCTGTGAAATACATCAGTCTAGACAGGCTGTGCAACAACGCCATCAAAAGGCCATCGACCAATTGCGGTACTATATGATGGTAGCGGATAACAAAGAATTCGATATCCAAGATATGCAAAATATGCATAGTTATAAGTAGCTTTAAAAAATCTAAAATATTTTTTAATTTATATATTTACAGTTTGTAATTATAGGTATACAATTAATTCATAAGTGCTGCTAAAGCACATTTATATAACACGTGTTATTTATACAATTTTACAAGAGGAATTCCTTAGTTTTATTACTCATTAATCTTAAGAAAGGTTATAATGATGCATAATACAGCGTATCAAACGGTAAGTAATAAAGAATCAATTTCTTGTAATCCAAATGCGATATATGGCGATGTAGCTCACCATATATGTTGCTTAATTCCTGTTTACATAGATGGTGGTGACTGCACTGCATGTTACTATGTAGATGGTCGGCGTGATATCATTCACAAATCCATTAAAACGGTATTGCGAGAGATCGCACGACACGAGGGTGTTCTAGCAAACGGCATTCAATCAACAAGACGGTCAAAGCCGATGTATACGGATCCACGAACATTAGGACCTAACATGACATTTGCTTGTCTTAAAGCACGGAAACCAATTGCGCGCGATGTGGTGTATGGTTTATTCAATGTAATCATTCCATTTCAATACCACATTGAGCCAGGACCAGAACCACATACAACGTATATCATCATAGGAGACTTTGATCCTATACTCGTATTTCATTCCCCTGACCACGTGCAACGCAAACTACGGGATGCTTTGTTAGAGCATTTAGATTATACAAAACGGATGCTTGCTAAATTGAGTACCTGCGGTAACCCTTATGTGGTGGCTGAAATCTATGGCGCATCGAGAACATTAGCGGGAGTATAGCAACACATTTTGAAAGTGTGGGAGGGACGTAATATGAATTACGCAACAAAATTATGTATTGTTTCAATGATGAGTGTGTTTAGTGTATCTTCTATAGGCCTAGTGCAAGCCGCTGATACACCTATCGTTTCAACTGGTGGTGCAGCCTATAATATTGGATTGCAGGGATCTACTTTTTCTAATTCAGACAATGTATCCTTAGGTGGACAAGCGGGTACTAGTAATGGCAATCCATATCAAAAACCTAACGATCCTAATGCAAAGGGCAATAATATCGCCATTGGCCGGATATCGTTGAATGGATCCAGTGGTGGTGCCAATGTTGCACTAGGTTCAAAGACCTTTTTAAATGGTAAGGGTGATTACAATTTCCTCGGTAATTTTGCCGCTGGATTTAATTCGACTATATCCAATACGATTGCCATCGGTTCCTTCGCTGGTTCTGGTGCGACTGGTAATAAAAACGTATGGCTTGGCACAGGCCAAGCTGGTGGCAGTAAGGGTAATAATACGGTGTTGATTGGTTCTAACTCTAACGTGAATGGTGATTTTAACTATGGCATGGGCCATGGCGTTATCTTTGAAGGTAACAAGAACTCTGCTATAGGTGCATACAATAAAATTGAAGGTAACCAATCTGGCGCCTTTGGTGTAGGTACGTATAATGTGGCTACCGTTAAGGGGGATAACTCCTATAGCGTAGGTAACAAAAACGAAATTGGTGCCAATAACACATTCGTAATGGGTAATAATGTAAAAACATCTCTAGATAATGCAGTTGTATTAGGTAATAATTCCACTGCTGAAAGTAGTGATGTGGTGAGCACTCCAAGCTACACTTATGCAGGTGGCACCGTTAACTTTGCCGGCACTGCACCAGTATCCACCGTATCCGTAGGTGCTACCGATCAAGAACGGACCATCACTCATGTAGCAGCAGGCCGCGTAAGCGCGGATTCTACGGATGCCATCAATGGTTCCCAATTATATGGTGCGAACCAACAAATCGATAATCTATACAATAAAATTAGCAACATTGGAAAAGAGGCCAATAAAGGCGATGCTCGTGCTGCGGCACTAGCTGCATTACATCCAATGCAATTTGATCCAGATAATCGAGTACAAGTGATGGGCGGTATTGGTCACTATAAAGATGCCAATGCCCTCGCCCTCGGTGTTGGCTATTATCCAAAGGAAAACTTGCTCCTCACAGCTGGTGCTACCGTTAATGATCACATCATGGCCAACCTTGGTGTATCCTATAAATTCGGTGAAAACAAAACGCTACAAAAAATCTCTCCTGCGTCCTATAATGCTCTCGAACAACGGGTTGATACATTGGAGGCTCAAAATAAGAAGTTACAAGAAACAGTAGATATGCTCGTACAAAAATTGAATAACAGATAATATTGAGATACTCAGATAGCTGTATAATATAAACAGATCATTCATAAAAACCTCAGTATATAAGCGGATAGTTAGTCCATTGTGATTAGCTATCCGTTTTTTATTATATTAATTATCTTATAAATCTGTTAATAAATTTAAGGTAATTATAAACAAACTATTTACAAATATTTAAAATATGATAATATAATTCATGTAAACATCATGAATAAATGATGAGTGAGAGATCGTATTATGTATTTGTTTGTAAATGGAGAGGGAAGATTATGAACAAACGGAAACGCTTATTGGCGATATTGATTAATGGTATGTTGTTATCCAGTTTATGTGTGGCTAGTGCAGCGGGTGTTACGGTAGGTGCTGGTAATGGTATTGCTTATGGAACAGGTAGCAATGCGCCAAAGATTGAAAACGTAGCAATTGGCAATGGTGCTAAGATTGGGTATTCTAATGGCGCCAGTGCTGCTACAGGAGATATCGTAGTCGGTAACGGTGCTAACATCAATAACTATGCTAGCCAAGGTGGTAGTGTAGCTATCGGTAAAAATGCAAAAGTTGAAAATATGGCTGGCGGTGTAGAGGCTAGCTTTGCATTAGGCCAAACAACATATAGTGGTAATTTTTGGTCTTCTTCAAGAATTCCTGCAGATCCAACAAAGGTAGTAGGTAGCGTAGCAATTGGTGACAATACATTTGCTCGTACTGGCAGTACCATGATTGGTTCCCATAACTATAAAGGTGATCTTGGTGATACTACAGTAGATACAGCAACTACTCGTAAAGATGCATTGAATGCGTATGCCACTACAGTAGGTGCTAATAGCTTTACTAATGGTGCATTTGCTACTAATACAGGTACTTATAATATCATTTCCAGTGGATATAATGGTGGCCGTATGGCAAATCCTGTTAAGAACTTGGGATCCACTATTAATGGTTCTTTAAATAGCATCGAATCTAAAACAGCTAATAACTATTACTCTGGTGTTGCTAATAGTATCGTTGGTACAGCAAACCGAACTTTCAATTCCAATGGTTCTATTATCATGGGTGCTGGCAACGAAATTACTAATTCCGTTACATCTATTGATGGTGCACCGGAGGATGGTGGCAATTCTGCGAAGGAATTAGCTGAAAAATTTCGTGAAGCCGTAAAAGAATCTAACGGTGGCGGCGCAACGATGGCCTTTGGTGGCGGCAATAAGGCAGATTATACATTACGTACATCCCTGATTGGTGTAAACAATACCGTTACGGGCGTACGTGGTGACCAAAGCAAGGACAATTTAGCACTTGGCGTTGGTAATACAGCTACGAATGTGCAACATATGACGGCTATCGGTTCTAAGAATACCGTATCTGACGCTAAGAATACGATTATCGTTGGCGATAACCGTACCGTAACAGGTGCTAATAATACCGTTATTATTGGTTCTAGCGACAATGGAACGACAACAGCAGTTCACGATGCAGTGGCCCTTGGTCATAACACAGACGTATCCACCGAAGGTGGTGTGGCTCTTGGTAGTGGTTCTAAAGCGACAGTAGTCACAGGTGCAGTTGGTTATGATATCCTTACTAATGCGCCATCTACCGATACATCTGCTACCTGGAAATCCACAGCATCTGCTGTGTCCGTTGGTGATGTAGCGAATGACGTAACGCGTCAAATCACATCCGTTGCTGCTGGTACAAATGATACTGATGCGGTAAACGTGGCACAACTTAAACGATTACATGACATGATATCCGTGAATGCATACAATACTGTCAACGTTCAAGGGGATGTAACGAATCTTAAAAAAGATGTATCCCGCTTAGATAAACGCGTTAACAAGGCCGTAGCTGGTTCTGCTGCCTTGGCGGCCCTTCATCCGCTCGACTTTGATCCAGATGCAAAATGGGACTTTGCGGCTGGCTATGGTCATTACCATAATGGCAATGCTGCTGCACTAGGCGCGTTCTATCGTCCTAATGAGGATGTTCAATTGAGCGTAGGTTCCACTGTGGGTAATGGGGAAACTGTTGTGAATGCAGGTCTTTCTGTGAAAGTCGGTGCTCATAGCAATGTATCTCGTTCTCGCGTGGCCATCGGTAAAGAAGTGCTAGAACTTAAGAAAACCGTAGCTCTTCAAAATGCACAAATCCAAAAATTGACGGCCCTCTTAAACGATGTGGCAGGTACGCATATGAAAGCAGACCGCACTACATTGTTCCCAGATGTGGCTAGCAACCATTGGGCATATGAAGCAGTGAGTGACCTATCCCGTCGTGGTTTAGTAGAAGGATACCCAGATGGTACATTTGGTGGTGATCGCTTGTTAACTCGCTACGAATTTGCAGAAATCGTATACCGTGCCCTTCAAAACGGCGTACAAGTAGACGAACAACTGGTAACGGAATTCAGCCCTGAAATGGCATTGTTCCGCGTTGACACAGTGGCTAAAAATAGCCAAGGACAACCGACAATTGAACGGGTTAGAGTGAATAAAAAATAATATATAGAGAAAAAACCGATACGAACTCTAGCGATTAGTAGTAGAGTTTGTATCGGTTTTTTATTTGTGGTATTACAAAACGTAAATTAAAATAGTAAATCGTAATATAAAATATCGTTTTTGCAATTTAATTGAATATAAATGGTTGGTGTGTTACACTTAGCATACTAGGAGGTAAGTATATGAACACTACCAAATATATTCGTTTAGCATCTATGACTATAGATAATATAAAGAATATTGAACACGGTCGTATCAATTTCATAAATACAAGAAAGGACTATAAATCGAGCCTATTAGGTATATATGGTCAAAATGGTTCCGGTAAAACGGCACTTATAGATGCGATTAGCATTTTAAAATTATTACTTACAGGCCAAAAATTGCCTTCTACAATTCGTGATTATATCAATATATCCTCTGCCTCTCATACGTGTGAATTAAATTTTGAATTGTTAATAGAGGATAATCACAAACATATTTTGGTAGATTATGAGGTGGAATTAGGCATTACCTCATCGATTGCTGGTGAAAGTAATATATCGGATGATACCAGAGATGGAGAACATCGTATTTGTATTACAAAAGAGCGCTTACAATATAAGCTTGAAAGTGTAGAAACCAATATTAGAAAAAGTGTTTTAATTGACACGAATGTACCGGCTAAGCAAATCTTTAAACCTAAATCAAAATTAGATTTACTAGTTGGTCGTGATATTGATGATATTACAGATCTAATCGTAAATAAAAAACAAGCGAATGCGGAATCGCGATCCTTTATTTTCTCTCCTGAGTTTATGAAACGACTTTATAATCGTAATAAAGTGATGGAATCAAATCAAGATTTTGCATTAGTATATTCGATTTTGACAGACTTAGTGAAGTATGGAAATCATGATTTATTTGTAGTAACAACGGAACATAGTGGCTTAATTAGTCTCGATGCACTACCATTAGAGATTAACTATCGGGCTGATACGAGACATATTGTAGGTACGATTGGATTATCCTTAAATCAACCTAATGTATTTCCTATAGCCGTTGTACAAGATATTAGAGATAGTATAGCTATGATGAATTTGGTATTAACCCAAATTGTACCAGGATTAACTATAGGTGTAGAAACACTAGGTAAGGAAAAATTGCAGGATAATCAAGACGGAGAGCGATTTGAGTTAGTATCCTATAAATCAAATACATATATTCCGTTAAAATATGAATCTGAAGGGATACGTAAAATTATTTCTGTGTTAGGCCTATTAATTTCTGTCTATAATAGAAAATCTATTACTGTTGCCATAGATGAGCTAGACTCGGGTATCTTTGAATATCTGCTTGGTGAGATTTTACGAATCATTTCAGAGAAAGGCGAAGGCCAATTAATATTTACATCTCATAACCTAAGACCTTTAGAAACACTTGATAAAGGCTGTATTGCTTTTACCACAACTAATCCTAGCAATCGATATACGCGAATGGTTAATGTAAAGACAAGCAATAACTTACGCGACTTTTATTATAGAGATATCATGCTTGGTGAACAGAACGAAGAACTATATAAATCGACAAATAATGCTGAAATTTCTTATGCTTTTAGGAAAGCTGGTGCATATAAATGGCACGACGAAAAATAGTGCTTGTTATTGTTGAAGGACCTTCTGATGCGGATTCATTAGAATTATATTTCTCTAAATTTTTTGATAGTAATACTGTACATATGAAAATTATGTACGGTGATATTACCTCTAAAAGAGGAATAAACCAGTCGAATATTAAGGCTCGATTAGGTAATGAAATTAAGGTATATGCTGAAAATAATCATTTTAAAGCTGCGGATGTTCAGCAAATTATACATTTAGTTGATATGGATGGAGCTTTTGTTGATGACTCTGTCATTATTGAGGATGAGACAAAAGATAAATTTGTATATACATTAGAGTCTGTTATAGTCCCAAATCGACAAGTTGCTATCGAGCGAAATGAGCATAAGCGTGAGAATTTGAATATCTTAAGTTCAAGGACCTCTGTAATGTGGAATAATATTCCTTATAAAATATATTATATGTCTTGTAACCTGGATCATGTGTTACATGATAAGCCCAATGCTACTGATGAGGAGAAAAAGGCTAACTCATTGGATTTTACCGAAAGGTATTATGATGATATAAATGCGTTTATTAAATTTATAAGTGAGTCTACATTTTCTCAATGTACAGATTATAAAGAATCATGGGATTATATAAAACAAGATAAGCATTCGTTGGAGCGTAATTCTAACTTAGGATTATGTTTTATATAGAGTGGATTGATAGATAGCATAAAAAAGGAGCTGTTTTGTTACAGCTCCTTTTTCGCATTCAAATTATTTGGTAAAGTACCCCAACATTTCAATGTGTGTCAACACTTCGTCCATGTATTGTTCGGTCGGTACAACATAGTTATAGCCGTCCTTAGTGGTGCGGTTAACAGTTAGATTTTCGTCTAGGTTGGCGATTAAATCGGCCCGAGAGATTGGTTTAGCCAATTGTTTCATCACGTATAATAGACCGTTGTCGACGTCCCCGTCCACTTGGTTGTACATGTTACCCGGTGTGAGGTATTGGCTGCCGCCTTTTTCCACAATGGTTTCGATGTATTTAATAAAGCGCTCTGGGATGTAGCTTTCATTTTCAACAAACGGCGTGCGAGGATAGGAAGAACCGTAAATGTTGAGGTTGTCCGTTACGATGAGTAGGAACAGACGTTGATATAATACATCGCCATCGATGACATAGCCAGGATAGTGGGAACTAATATAGTTGACGATATCCTGAACGGTAAATTCCTTGAACGTATCCATCAACACCTTGATAGCGATGTGAACAGTATTGGTCCAGTCCTCAGGAACGCCCTTCACATTTCTAGACGGCGCCATAAAGTACAGGTTGTTCAAGATGTCTTGGGTTACCGTTTCGTCGTGGTTGATCTTGTCCTCGTTGGACAGTTTCGTCAATAGGCTCATGCGGAACTGCGTGTCGTACACGTAATCGTAGAACTGTTCCTTGTCAATATAATTGCCGTTGGATAGGGTGGAAATGTTTTTTTCCACGTCTCCTGAAAGCCAGGTAATGAAGGATCGTTGTAATGATTCGTCACCTATATAGGCACAGCCGTGTTGACGAGCTCGTTCGATGAAATCGGATACATACACTGGATCATTGTACGTTTCCAAGTATTCGTGTGCTACGTAATAATCGTTAGATTGTAACACCCGGTTGATGTTGTTAATTTTGTAATTGGATTGAGTCCGAGAACGATCGTCGCTGTTCATCGTTTCTGCAACGAGTTTTAATACACTCTTTGTGTAAAGTGTGCGTTCCAATAAACTCTTATCTTCTGCTCGTTTATCCGCGTATAACATAATGTCGCGCAATTGCTCTAAGCGTTTCCAGCCAGGGTACGTATTGTACGATACATAAGCGATGCCGCGGTTCGATAAATTTTCGCTACAAATATCGAGAATTTTGTCTTTCACCATGTCCGGCACCCAAGACCAGATACCATGAACGATGATGTAATCGAAGGTGCCGAAATTCGTATCCACGTCCATAATGTTTTTTTCGAGCAGCGTCACGTTCTTAAGGCCGATGGATTCGATGATCTCCTTGCCGTGCTCCACCTGTACGCCGGATAGGTCGATGCCTGTGAAAGTCGCCGTAGGGTAGTACATCGCTTGTGGGATGATATTACCGCCGCAGGATGCGCCAAGCTCTAACACGCGCGCCTTGCTCGGCGCCACCGGATCAAGTCCATAAATCTTAGCCTTAGCATACAAATTATTAATATTCGTGCTAGAAAATGGCTTTGAAATATAAAGGAACGTATCATAGGACGCCTTTAAATCGTTGATGCCCTTTTCTACATCCGTAGGCACGTCCATAGTATGCGTTGCCGTATCCGTTGCATCCGGTTTAGATACGACATTCTTGTTTGTTGCCGTTTCAGCAGAGGCTGATGCGGCCTTATTTTTTTTAGTTTCTTTTTTCATAATTAACCCCTTTGTTCTACACTCCCTCATGTATTACTGTAGATTAGTATATCATACTACATTGCTTTATGGTGAAAGTTTATATCCCTATATATATAACTATATATAGCAAATGACATGGATCATAGGGACGGCATTTTATAGATATAAATAGTGACAACAGAGAAATTTTAAATTTAACTGTTATATCTTTACTATCATAGTTATATTCATGAATATCTCATTCATGCTTTGCGAGGTATATTTGATTAGTTTTGCTAATTTAAACACTTATTTTTCTTGATAGGTAATGCTTTTTATATCCTTATTTAACATGATTTAATAGCATTTTACAATATATCGAAAAAACTTGTGGTACATAAACATATTAACATCATATTTATGAATAAATCATGATTGTTAATATTTATGTAAGTAAATAAATCGAAAATGATTAATATATGTTTACTGAAATTGAAAAAAATAGTACAAAAATGTGTAAAAAATACACCATTTCTTAACAAAAATTAAAAAAATAAACATTTTTCCAAGTTTATGAGAAAAAAATGAGAGAAAATGTTTTACAAAAAGAAAATTTTTTGTTATAGTATGTACATGAAGTAAGATGAATGAAAAGTGAAGCATGCAAAAATGTTCTTCACACAATGATTTTTATTTCTATTGAATAGGGATTAATTAAGGATTATAAGTGTCTTAAAGAAAGAGAAAAAGAAAGGGGTTCATAGAAATATGAATAAGATCTTTAAAGTTGTTTGGAGCAAAACAAAAGAATGCTACGTTGTAGTATCTGAAGTAGCAAAAAACAATGGTGGTAAGAAAAAAGCATTATCTACAGTTTTTGCTGCTTTAGTGGCAGCAGGTGCTATGATGCCTAATTATGTAGACGCACTTAATAATACTAGTGGTGGGGGGGTATCAAACGCTGATGCCTCTATTGCGATTGGTAGTGGTTGGGGTAACTCAGCGTATGCTAATAATGATTTCTCTATCGCAATTGGTGACCAAACCCATGCTAATGGCAAAGCAGCTATCGCGTTAGGTCGTAAAGCTAAAACAAATGGTGAAGAAGCATCTATTGCTATTGGTAACGAAACAGAAGCAACCGCCAAAGATAGTACAGCTGTTGGTTCTGGTTCTAAGTCAAGTGGTGAATATGCGGCTGCTTTGGGTTTCCAAACTAAGGCTACTGCAAACTATGCGACAGCTATTGGTTCTGGTGCAAGAGGCTATGCTGAAGATTCTCAAGCTATTGGCCGTGAAGCTGAAACATCAGCTGGTGCAACGCGTGCTATCGCCATTGGTACGTTATCAAAATCTTCTGGGAATTATGCAACATCTTTAGGGTCCTCTGCAGAAGCAACTGCTGAAAGAGCTATAGCTGTTGGTTATAAATCTAAAGCGGAAGCAGAAAGAGCGATTTCTGTTGGTAATTTAGCAAATGCTAGTAAAAACGATTCTATTGCTGTTGGTAATAACTCTGCAGCCTCTGGACTAAATGCCTCTGCTGTTGGTAAAAATTCTAAAGCAAGTGGTCAAAGTGCTGCTGCATTTGGTGATTCTGCACAAGCAACAAATACGAATGCAACTGCTGTTGGTAATCAAGCGAATGCATCTAATACTAATACAACAGCAATTGGTAATCAAACAGTTGCTTCTGGCGGTAATGCAACTGCTGTAGGTCATTTATCTCAAGCAACAGGTGATGGGTCGGTAGCAGTCGGTACAAATAACAAAGCTGATTATGAAGGTGCTGCAGTTGGTTTATCTAATACAGTAACTGGTCGTACATCTGCTGCATTTGGTCGTTCCAATACAGTAACTGGTAAAGAATCTCTTGCAGCTGGTGTTCGTTCCACTGCATCTGGTGAACACAATGTTGCAATTGGTTATCAAGCTGTAACTGATGGTAAAGCTACTGTTGCAATTGGTGAAGGTAGTAAAGCTGATATTGCTGATGGTGTAGCTCTTGGCTCTAACTCTGCTACTACTGCAGCTGCAGGTGTTCAAGGCTTTGATCCAGCATATTCTCGTGCAAATAGGTATGGCGGTCTAAGTGGAACAGCTCAAACTTCTACTCTTGGCGCAGTAGCTGTTGGTAATGGTCCTACAGCAACTCGTCAAATCACTGGTCTTGCAGCAGGTAAAGAAGATACTGATGCTGTTAACGTAGCTCAATTGAGAAGCGTTAACTTGAAATACGCTGGTGACACTGGCAATAGCGATGTATTGTTAGACAATGGTACATTGAATATTAAAGGTGATAATAATAGCTTTATGTCTACATCTGCTGATAAAAATGGTATTACCGTAACAGCTAAAATTGGTAATCCTATTACTGCTAACACTGCAGGTAAAGCAGTAGCTCCTACTACAAATGGTCTTGCAACAACTACAAATGTAGCTGATGCAATCAATGCTTCTGGTTGGAATGTAGTTTCTTCTAATAATGGTGGTAGTGTAACAGGTACACAAGCTACTAAATTAGTAAATCCTGGTAGTACTGTTACATTAAGTGCTGGTAAAAACATTGTATTAGACCAAAATGATAAACAATTCACATATTCTTTGAGCTCCACTCTTAAAGATATTGAAAGCATTCAAAATGGTACATCCAAAATCACATTGAACAATGGTGGTGGCACAACTATTTCCGGCGGCAACTTGAGTGTAGATGGTAATAAAATTACTAACGTGGCTAAAGGTACTGATGATACTGATGCTGTTAACTACAGTCAAATTAAAGGTTTAAGAACTGAAGTTAAAGCTGGTACTGGTATTACTGTAACCCCAAGCAAAGGCACAGATGGTCATGATATCTATACAGTAAGCTCTACTGCGACAGGTGGCGCAGCTTCTACTGAAAGCGTAGTTAAAAAAGCAGCTGCAACTGGTGATACCAACATTGCTGATGTTTCTGTTGCAGGCGGTAAAGCTGTAAATGATCCTGGTGCTCAATACGAAGTATCCGTTTCTAAAAATGCTGTTAAAGATGCAGCTCGTGAAGCAGTAACAGTAAATAATGGTGGCAACACAGATAATCCTATTACTGTAACACCAACACAAGACAATACTAACCACAATACAACATATGCAGTTACATTCGATGGCAATAAAGCTGCAAAACAAATTCCATTAACTTATAAAGCAACTAATGGTACTACTACAACTGCTGATCAAACCGTTAAACTTGATAAAGGTTTGAATTTCACAGGTGGTGATTATACAACTGCTAGCGTTGGTGCAGATGGTAAAGTAACATTTGATGTTAACCTTGGTACAGCTCCAACAGTAACTGATGGCAAACCTGGTGTTCCAGGACAAGCTGGTGCAGCTGGTAAAGATGGTATTGCTACTGTTAAAACTGTAGTAGATACAATTAATAACTCCGGTTGGAAAGCAAATGCTAAAGCAAATGGAGGTACACTTGTTGGTAGTTCTACAGCGACTGTTGTAAAACCTGGTGATCAAGTAAACTTTGCGGCTGGTAAAAACTTAACAGTTAAACAAGATTTGACTGGTGAACATACATACACTTATTCTTTGAATAAAGATGTCGATCTTACTAATGCTGGTTCCTTAACTGTTGGTGATACTAAAGTAAATAATGATGGTATTACAATTAAGGCTCCTACACCTGCAGCGGGTACAACACCTACTACAGATGTTAAGTTGACGAATACTGGATTAGATAATGGCGGTAATAAAATCGTTAATGTAGCTGAAGGTACAGCTGATACTGATGCAGTTAACGTAAAACAATTGAAAGACGCTAAAACTGTACTAGCTGATGGTAAAAATACGAAAAAATCTGGTACTGGTACAGCTGCTGAT
>ERZ773051.1022-NODE-1022-length-16331-cov-3.263394_pt1 | contig 16331 bp, 14 predicted proteins | sample MGYA00580631_ERZ773051 | MGnify/ENA primary metagenome ERZ773051 (study PRJEB29015, sample SAMEA2738137) | human oral metagenome | biome: human oral; feature: human-associated habitat; material: saliva | place: China | collected 2204 ...
GCCACTCGTCCGCAACTTTTATCCCTACGCAGAGCAACAACCCAATATAGGTCACTTCACAAAGCTGTATAGCTTTCTTCACCATTCTATATAAGCTCTGCCCACGCACTCATATACTTATATACAATAAGGTAGTACTTCGCCCTACGACGTGTATGGTGCAGACAAAGAAGGAGCCCTTTACAAGGGGATGCCCAATGTAAAGAGGTGTAAGGTGCTACTTCCTCTAACAAGCTCTCCTTCATCCCATGCTTCACCCCAACATTCACCATAAATGGGTAGGCTATCGAAGAAAACTACCTACTAACGAGGATTGCGGATAGGTGAGATTCAGTATTTCTTTGTGTCAGCCATTTATAGTGCAGGATAGCTACATGAAGTATAAACAATTGCAAACAAATATGAGCGCACGCCACCTCCCCCTGATGCTATCGCTCTTACTCTTGCTCTGCAGCTGTCATGAGTCAGGTCATGACCCTGGCAAGGAGCTCTATGAGCAACAACTGCAGCAGAAAGGTATGCTTGCCCATCAAATAGATAGCCTCTTCACCAGCGCATTCACCGATCCTCTCGGTGTGGAGCGAGGATTGGAAGAGCTCTACCTTCATGGAGGAGTCTCAGCTGGTACATTGAGCAGCGATCCTTTCTTCTACAGCCAGGTCACCTACGTCCGCAAGGCTCTCAGCTTCAGCTTACGCGCACACTCTTTGCAGACCCTCTTGGCAAGTGAGCACTTCGATCACTTCCAGACGATGCTTCGCCAAGGCTCAGCTGGCTCTGAACCTGAGGAATATCCAGCTACAGACCCCACCGTACTTCTTCAGATTCGCTCTGCTCTTGAGGGGGAGCTCCGACAGTTCCTCGAGAAGGAGGCTCCGAGCTATGCGCTGCGAGACCAGCAGAAGGAGGAGCAGCTCCGCACCTTCGTACAAGAGCGAGCTATCGGTCGTATAAACCAAGAGCTGGCATCATATAAGACCTTCACAGGCCGTGAGACCGAGCTTGAGGGGAAGGTATGGCATCAGGAGGCATACAAGCGTGGTGAGGACTCAGGCTACATCCTCCGAATCCCCTACACTGTGGAGAAGCTCTTCGAGGGTAAGATCACCTTCGGGCGAGACCATCAGCTACAGCTGGACTCTCTTCAGCTCCCTACGAGCTACTACTCCTTCACCTACGGCTACCAGCGCGGGGAGATCTTCAAGTCCTTTGAGGGTAGGGGGCGTGGCATCAACAACTCAATCTTTGCCGTGCTCAATGGCCCGATGGAGCCCACGGGGCAGAGGTATTATTTCGGTGAGCGCTATCTGACGCTCATCCTTCCACTCAAGCCCTCCGCGGACTATCCCAAGAGCAGTCGCTACACCATCGCTATCACCCTCGAGTACGACCAAGCCAAGTACAAGGACAGCCCTCGCCAACTTATCCCCCGCTACGAATACGGCTTAGACGACACGGGACAGGAAGGGCCACTCGACCCCTACCTCTTCTATAGTATCTACGACGAGCGCCAGCATTGGGGCACGATCCTGGTGCGAAACTATGCCCCCAACTATGTATGGGCTGGCCCTGTGAGCTTCCGTCCCGCACCCTAAGTACCGACGAGCTATGATGACACCGACACGACATATCCTCCAGATCATCCTCTTCATAAGCGCCCTATCGGCTGGCCTACAAAGTTGCTTCAAGCGCGAGCTGGAGCACGAGGAGAACTACATCAATATCAAGCAAGATCCCAGTATCGCCGACAACGAAGTCCTGCGTTTCCGCACCTTCAAGCTCGATGACTATGACCGCTACATCATCTTTGGCAACAATAATGAGGTCAGTATCGACGGTACGGCACAGCTCCCACTCCTTCTATATTATGATGGGCAGAATCGCTCAGCGACGATAGACCTCGGAGGCTGTATCTATGAGTATCAGACGCAGCTGGACAAGCTCACCTTCCGTGGGGCACTCTTGCGCAGTCCGATCTTCACGGAGCCTATCGTCATAGACGCCGAGACCCTACTGAAGCGCCAAGGGAGCACGAGTCAGAGTCAAGACCGCTTCATCCTGCGCCTCAAAGCCTTCACCCTGCCTGATGGCAAGCGCGTCAGCGTCGATGAGCGCCAGAGCTATCTCGACAAGCCTCTCGGCATCAGCATCGAGCCCCTCTATCACCTGACCTATTACCGCAACTGATACGCCCCCATGAAGACAAGATATACGCTCTTGCCCAGCATCCTCTCACTCAGCCTGCTTGCTACCCTACCTACCCTCGCCCAGCAACAGGAGCCAGCGAAGAGCAAGACCGATACGACCGTGCGCCGCACCTACGTCATCAAAGAGGTCAATGTCAAGGACAAGAAGCGAGAGAAGAAGGTACAGAAGAAAGAGATCGGCCGAGAGGTCGTCTCCGACCGCGATATCAGCCGGCAGTTCATCCTCTCGACGAAGGACTTCGTTCGCTACATGCCAGGGGTAGGTATCTCTGAGTCGGTATCACGCTATGGGAACAAAGGCTTCGCCATACGGGGGGTAGATGAGAATCGTGTATCCATCTCTGTTGATGGCTTGCCACAGGCCGAGACGGAGACAAACGTCGTCTTCAGCTCCTATGGACTCATCAACTCAGCCCGCCCACAGTTCGAGACAGAGTTCATTAAGAAGGTGGAGATCAAGAAGGGAGCTTCCTCCTTCGAGCACGGCACTGGTGCTCTCGGAGGCGCAGTGAACTTCGAGACCAAGGAAGCACATACCATGATCGAGCCTGGGCGTATCTATGGGATACAGGGGAAGATCGGTGGAGACAATATGGCCAAGGGGCGTATCTATTCGCTCGGTGGGGCAGTCGTCTATAAGGGGATAGAAGCCCTCGCCCTCTATGCTGAGCGCACGGGACATGAGGTGCGGAACTTCGGGACAGGGGAGCTACGACGTAGCATCTTCGCTACCCGCCCCGACCCGATGGAGTATCGGCAGCAGAGCTTCCTCGGCAAGATAGCCTACCGCTGGGGTGATCACAAGCTCACAGCCTCTTACTATAGTCAAAACAAAGTGACCGACTCTGAAGTCTGGTCCATGGAGCCCGCCTACGTGCTCACCTCACAGCACGAGCCCTACTACTATGGGCACGACCAAGTACTGACCCGTCGCTATGACGTAAACTACCGATTCACCCCACTCGAATCCTCCTGGCTCAATCAGCTGAATATCTATGTCAATGGACAGCAGTCCTTCCTCGACGCCGATACACGTAGCTCCATATACCGCCCCGAGATCAGCAACTTTCGCCCCAACTATCTCCCAGCAGGGACGCGCCGTCTACTCAAGGGGATGAGCTTCTACGACCAAGCCATTGCCCTCAAGGCCACCTCCAAGCCCCAAGACTTCGGAGCACTCGGATATCACTTCTTCACGCTACATGCCTCTTACCTGCATCACCATACCGCAGATAAGAATGTCGACATCAGCCGTCCGCTAAACACCTACCGAGAGGGGGTGCGCTACAAGGGGCAATTCTATCGCTTCGGGGAAGAGCTACCTCAGAGCTCCTACATCTACTCCTTCCAGCGCCCAGCCGATCGAGACAACCTCTCCGTAGCCCTCTCAGATAAGATCCAGCTTGGCCGCCTCAAGCTTGACTTAGGGATACGCTATGATCTCTTCTCCTCTCGCACCCGCGACTGGCAGGGAGACAACGACTTTAACTATCTGGGATACCTCATCGGGAATCTCAAGACGGCTGGGATGGACTTCGACAAGGCCAGCATACAAGAATGGGGATTTACCCCCATGGCGATCATCAGCTATGACTTCAATCCCTACCTGAGCGTCGGCTACAAATTCTCCACAGGCTACCGCGTACCGACCTCACAAGAGCGATTCTTCCAGTACGTCAGTCTCTCTCCGGCCTTCTTCGTACTATCGAACCCCAAGCTCCGGCGTGAGCTATCGTTCAACCACGAGTGGCATATCGGCACAGCTGATCCTAAGTACTTTGCGTACGATCTGAGCTTCTACTACAACACCTATAAGGACTATATAGAGCCACTATATGGAGTACAGAAGGTCTTCTTGGATGGGCAGAATAGAGATGTCGCCTACTCAATCAATGAGAATAAGAAGAATGCTCGCCTCTGGGGGATTGACTTCAGCACGAGCCTCTTCCTCGAGGAACTCCTACCACAACTCAAGCGCGCGGGACAATTTATGCTCACTGGTTCCCTGAACTACTCCGAGGGGCGATTCAGCGATGGTACATCAATGCTTGCGATCCAGCCGCTGAAGGCTGTCCTCGGGCTGGACTACGACCTCTCCAAAGAGCGAGCAGGTATCAGTCTACGTGCAAACTTCCTCAAGGCAAAGGACGTCGACCAGACACGCTTCGTCAAGAGCTTCTATGGTGATGAGCAGATCAGCCAGTTCCCCTACTACTTCTTTCAGAATGCTGTGACCGTAGACCTCTTCGCCTACGTCAAGCTGGCCAAGCACTTCACCCTGCGGGCCTCGATTATGAACCTCACCGATACCCGCTACTGGCTTTGGGATGACCTCCGCCAGATCATCAGCCCCGTGATGCTCGTCCAGCACAGCGACTTCTTCCGCGGTGGCTTGGAGTCCGTCATACGCTTCTCCCAGCCACGACGCTATGCCAACCTCTCCCTCGAATTCAAGCTATAGCCCCTCGTCTATGATGGACAAGATCATCAATCGCTACGCAAGCTATCTCCTTCTCTTAGGCGCCCTCTTATGCCTCTCCGCTTGCCACCGCTCCTACGAGCCTCTGCCTCGTGATGAGCGGCAGATAAGTCCAGAGGCCGGTGGACGGCTCCACATGAATCAAGCGGAGATCCAAAGCCGAGCCAACGCCTACATTCGCCAGCTGGCCTTCGATTTAGCTCGTCAAGAGCTGGAGCTACTTAGTGACAAGGTGGTCCGCGACTCGCTACAAAGCGTGTTAGACAAAGCAGAGAAGTTCGCTGATGCCCACCTGATCTATCTCTATGATTCTAAGCATCGCAAGAGGTATCTCAATGGGAAGAAGCGTATCGCCTACTTCCTCGAGCATGGCTACCTCTCCTCCTACGAAGATGATCCGAGCCTGGTCCTCCTCACCCTTGAGGATGGCAACTACTCTCAGCCCGAGGGTATGGACTATGTACCTCGAGACATGAGTGAGCTCTACAACCTCTCGGCCTACCCTCACACGACGTCACTGGAGATCTCAGCGGGACAACTTGAACGCCTCGACCTGCGTGGCCTGAAAGATTTGCGTAGACTCCAGATCAAGGGGGCTAAGGATGGACTCATCGTCGATGCCACCGACTGCGCTAAGCTCCGAGAGATTCAGGTCACAGGGACGCCCAACCTCACCATACGTCAGCACCCCGATGCCCGCTTCAAGCTCATCGTCAGCAAGAGCTACTTCTCCAGCCTCTCCAGCCTCGGCGTAGAGCAGGCGACCTCGCTCTATCTCGAGGATGTCCGCCTGCGAGATATTGACCTCCTCGGCAAGGTCAGTCCGAGCATCACATCCCTATCTATCACGGTGGAGGCAGGTGACGTCTACGGTGCTGATGGGCTGCGCTATCGTCCCCTCCCCTTTGACAACACCTTCATCACACAGCTTAGCAATCAGCTTCCTCAGCTACAGAGACTACAGGTCACCTTTGCTGAGCGCCAAGACTTCGACCGAGCCTCCTTTGACAAGCTCAAGCTCCCTGCTCTCCAAGAGCTATCCATCGGCATACGTCCGGGGAAGACTCCCGTAGCCCGAAGCAGCTGGGGGCATGATCTACGCTTTGCCCTCGATGGATGCCCTGCACTCAAGAAGGTCGAGTTGCTCCATCTCTATGCCCCAGAGATTGACCTTTCGCCCCTTAATTCAAGTACCACTCCCCAGCTCCAGCACGTTCTCTTCTCAGGCGCGACGAAGACACTCACGGCACCCAGTCTCTCCCACACCTTTGCCTTCGATGTGGAAGTCGAGGAAGTCGAACAAATCAACGTTCCCCCTTCAGCCAAGAAGAAGGGCAACCTCACTCTTCGTAACTACAACTCTCTTGTCCATACATCCCTGGATCACGAGTACCTACGCAGTCACTTCGCCTCGGTCTACGGGCTGGCGGTAAGCCTCCCTCCGAGCAAGTACGTCCCCCATGCTGATGAGCAAGCGATATGGTTTGCCTTCAATATCCTTGACTTCAGCGGAGAGCAGTGGCGAGGCTTTAAGGGCTTGATCTATCTCCAAGGCCTCGGTGGCGTCACCTCTCGCAATAGTAAGATCGATTACATTGACTTCGGTCACCTCACTAAGGCCAATATAAGCGCCAGCTCCATCACAGTCAATCCTGGCTGTGTCGTCAAGAACGCCCCCGAGGGCCTACGCATCTACTATGCTTCCGCTGGCCAGCAAGAATAATCCGCCGATGCACTTCCCGATGAATAAGCTATCTCTCTACACAGCACTCTCGCTACTCACCTTCTCTCTCTTCCTCGGAGGTTGCCGCAAGGAAGAGGTACCTCATACCACGTCCACCCCGTCTGAGACTGAGGAGGTACTCGGAGCTGACCGCTACGTGCTGATGACCTACAAGAGTACGACGATCCCTGCGGGTCCGATGAAGGGGCTTAGCTACAAGGAGAGCTATATCTCTTACTTCGATCAACTCCCTACCTCCGATGGAGTCAACAATATCCTTGAGCGAAATACCCTCTTTGGGCGCTTTGGCTCGGATGGTGGTGGCCTGCTGGAAGCTCATGGTCAGCTCTACCGCTACTCCAATGCGGTGAACAACCATGCCCAAGGAGATCTCCTCATCAATAATCCCGTACGCCTCACATTCTCACCCTCAGCTCAAGCTATCGGTGAGCGAGCCTACCTCGAGAGTGATGCAGGGGGCTTTAGTCAAGCAGAGAAAAACTTCGCTATCGGGGAGCAACTCGGATTCCTGATCCAACCTCCCGCTACAGACCGTCTCATAGAGGTGACGACTTTTGACCCCAAGACGATGGCAAAGCTCCCAGCAAAGATCCTCATCTCCGAAGCCGACAAGGAGCGTATCCGCCAGTTCATCCTCGAGAAGACACCTGCTCTATCAGGCCAGCAGCTCCCCCGCCTCGTCCTGGGAATGAAACTCATGGTACTGCACGAAGGGACACTGATCATGGATGCCGAGCTCCAGTCCGACTCGCGTACCAACCTCTCTCGAGACTGCTACCTCGTCGCCTACGAAGCTAAGAACGGAGGCCGCCTCCTCTCGCTCTCCTACCTGCCGAATACAGGACGTCTCGGCACGCCCTCCGAGCTCCTGCAGTATGCCCATGACGAAGCCGGTGACCTCTACCTCCTCGCCCAAGGAGGTGACCTCCTCGGCTTCTATCAGAACTCTCTCATCTATCGTATCCGCCATGGTAGACATGAAGTAGACCCCGACTGGCAGGTAAAGATCTCGGATCTTGGCCTCAGCTACCCCGCACGATTCAACGGGATCTATGTCTACCAAGGCAAACTCCTAACGATGGTCTCTGCCCACCAGCTATCAGCTATCAGAAGCGAGATACCCCAAGACGAGTGGCAGTACTACACCATCGATCTGGCGACACGCCATGCAGAGCCGATAGCATCACTACGCCCCTCCTCGGCCTTCCGCCAAGGTGTGAATATCGGGACGGTCATCGACGGGCGCCTCTATCTGCGCTATGTCCGTACAAGTAGCGAAGCTCCCTACAACGGATACTATACCTACGATGTCGCCACAGGCCTCGCCACGCCAGCCTTCTCCGTAGCCCTACAAAGTGGCTATGTCGCCGACTTCAAGAAGATCACCCTCACACCTCAGCCCCGATGATAAGCAGACGCCCCTACCTCCTTGCGCTACTCCTTGCACTCATCACCGCCTGCACCAATGATCTCCCGACCGATCCCTCGGGACAGAAGAGTCGCATCCAGTTCCCCTCTTCACTCACCCTGGAGAAGCTACTCGGCGTGACGTGGAAGATCGACCACGAGAAGCAAGAGGTGATCCTCCCACAAAGTCTCGGGAACCTATCTGCTGCAGCCCGCCCCATACTCAACGTAGCTGGCAAGCATCTCAACTCCCTCTATCTCTCTAAGACAGGGCAAGTCTATGCCACCTATGTCATCGAGGAGTTTGGGAGCACGATCTTCTACTACACAGGCACCTGGACTCTGGACCCCAAGGCCCCCGAAGAGCTCCTTGTACGAGTCGGCTCGCCCATCGGGGGAGATCTGGAGTACCGGATGAAGATCCGTCGCTTCAACCTATTGAATAATATGCTCACTATGGAGGCCTTCTTTGTCAATCCCGACTACAGCTTCTCGGCGCTGATGACTGGTAAGGGGGCTCAAGATGACTACTGGAGCAAGGAGACCGATGTCATCGACCCATCCTGGAGCGAACGCAATCCGATTAGCCAAGCCCCAATAGACTATCGTACCATCCTCGGCTCCTATCGCGTCGACCTTGAGACCTGGAAGCGTGTCCTCTATATCGATGACGCCCTATATAATGTCTATCCACTCCTCTCGCGCTACCAACTTAGCTTCCAGAGCAACGGTCAGGTACTGCTGAGCTCACTCCCCGTCCTACAGTATGGGATCAATATCTATAAGGGGACATGGCGTGTCGCTGGGAGCAAGGTCCTCCTCACCTTCCCACTCTTCCCCTTCCGAGGAGATACCGACCACTATGCTGGCACCTTCGAGATCGACGTCATCCCCCCGATAGCCACGACCTATGCGCGGCACGACGTCACCCTGATCATGGAGCTCGTACGTGCCGAAGAGGAGTCTACCCTCGTCCATATCTCTGAGCCAGGGATGATCTCGGCTTACATTACCCTACACAAGGTCAAGTCCAAGTAGCTACACACATGATGATGAAAGTCAAAGCCTACCTCCTCACCCTCCTCTCGATACTTCTCCTCTCCGCCTGTCGTAGTACAGCGGAGACGCCGCAGCTTGACCTCAATGATGGAGGCAAAGGCCTGGAGCTCACGGCTCGCAGTACAGGGGATACGCTATATATACCCTTTTCCTCCTCAGTCACCGATGAGCGCTTACAGATCACCGAGGCAGAGGACTGGATCGAGACAGAGCTTCGTCGTGGTCAGCTCCTCGTCTATGCTGCGCGCAATAGTACGCCCTTCGCCCGCCAAGCAGAACTCATCCTCCAGATCATCGAGCGAGGAGGGCGCCAGGCTGCTCGCCGTATCACGATCCGTCAGGAGGCAGACGAATCACTGGCTACCGATAGGTATCTCTTCCCCTATATCCCTGTCTTGGGCTTCCCCTTGAGCTCGTACTATAGCAACAAAGAGAAGATCTACACGATACCTCTTTCCGCCACTGGAGGGACGCATACCGACCCCATACTCTTCCGCACCAACCTCTCCGGCGATCAGCTACGCATAAGCTATGACTACGGTGAAGGCTCGAGCGATTGGGTGCACGACTTACAGATCATCAAGACAGGGGATAGCTGGGGTATCAGCCTCCGTGCAGATGCTATCCCGACGAGTATGGCGCAGCGTCGGGTACGCATCACGCTCGCTGACGCTCAGTTCGCAGACCAAAAGATCTCCTTTGACTACCTCCAGCTGGGACACTCTACCGTCTCGTTTGCGCACCCTGAGCAGATGTTCACAAGCCTTGGGATGCTTCCCCAGCAGATCTCTATCCCGCTGAAGACCGACCTACCGCTGAGCAAGCTCCACCTCACTGTCTATGTCGACAGTCACAACCTCGAGGGTCAGATAGAGCGGAATGGCGATGGCGAGGTGACGCCAGACTACCGAGAGAAGTATCGTAGTCCCTTCTGGCAATACGCCATCGATACGCAGGATTATCAGATGGAGCGTCCAGCACTACAGCGCTACTTCCGCCTCATCAAGAGTCCAGGTGGAGTCACCCTCACAGGGCAGACCACGACGAGTGCGGACTTCCTCGATCTCTCACTCCTGATGAGCAAGGGCTTCAGTCTCGTCTACTGTATCACCAATGATGCGAACGATCAGAAGCTTTGGGGATTCCTCCAGCTACCCAACCACAACCGCCATCTCTATCTCCACAGCCAGTACAGCAAGAGCGAGGAGCGTATCACCCTCCCAGCTGAAGCATCTGAGTTTGCCCTCAGCTACCGGACGAATCTTCACTTTGATGATATCGAGTGGACTCGCCCAACCTTCGTCACCCTCCCCGAGCGCTCTTGGGGAGCGGAACTCCCTGTACCCGAGGGCTCGACTATCCACTACCCCGATCTAACGAATTTCAAGGGAATACGTGTCACAGCTAACCCGCTACGCACCATCCGACGCTTCTCCATCACCGCCACCTTTGGCACGTATGTAGGAAGCGAATATATAGGACCGAAGCTGGCTCCTCTGCAGTTCACTTGTGAGCAAGCACCCTTCACGGGAGTATATGAGTTCGCCACCAGCGAAGACACCACTCTTGATCTGGCAGCGCTCCCCGACGATGAGAGCAGCAAGATGGTCGTCGCCACGATTGCCCTCACCACCAATCTCTCACAGGAGCAGATCCAGATCACCAAGCCTCAGGCGCGCAGTGGCTGGATCCAGGCAGAGCTCGGGATAGATCCCGAGACGGGCTATGTCAGCTCGATCGCCTTCTACTTGGATAAGAATACGAGTGGAGCTGATCGCAGCACCCAGATACGCCTTATCCCCCCGACGGGCGAAGGTCTATCCCCCATCATCTTCACCATCCGTCAGACGCACTAAGCACGCTCAGCACGTATGAACTACCGCATCGTCCTCACGGCGCTCCTCGCCATCCTCTCCCTCCTCTCCTGCTCACAGGAGGATCCTGCCATCGAGACGCTCACGATAGCCTCCTTAGGCTCCGACACCCTCTATACGGGTAGGGAGTACCACCTCTCGGTCACCTCTACACCTCGAGTCGAGTCCCCACGTCTCTCATGGAGTGTCTCCGACGCCAGCATCGCATCCATCCAGTACGGGGGCGTACTGAAGCCCCTCCGCAAGGGCGAGCTTACGGTCCTCGTGACCTCACTCCAGTCAGGGGGCAAGCGCGTGCGAGCCAGCCGCCACTTCACCCTCATCTCCTCTGGGGTCTACCTGCGTGACCGCTCGATCACGATCAATCCCCTCGAGACCTACACGCTCCCCTACCGCTTCCTTCCCGAAGACTACAAGCCTACAGAGGCACTCTCGTGGAGTGTCGCCGATCCCTCCATCGCCTCAGTCGATAGCGAGGGGCGGGTACGCGGGCTCACTGATGGTGAGACGACCGTCTATGTACGCCTGGGCAATCCCCTCTCTGGCTTCTTCTCCGAGGACTCGGTAGCTGTGACAGTACGCCACCACGCAGCCCCTACCTACACCTACACGGATGGTGTGCTGGAGCTGACGCAGAAGGTCCCAGGGCTCCTACCTATGGTCGCTAAGGAGATGCCCTACTTCTCCAAGATCATCGTCCATGGCCCGATCAATGGCTCCGACCTACTCTTCTTCAGCGAGCAGAACGCCCGCATTGATGCCCTCGATCTCTCCGATACACGCATCGTCAGTGGCGGTCGCACTGTCCTCCCTAAGAAGCGCTTCTTCAGTGACCCCGAGCCTACCCCGGTAGCTGTAGAAGACGATATCCTCCCCTCGGCCTTCGCATCAGGTCTCACGATCAAGGCGCTGACCTTACCTCGCGGGCTAAAGGGACTCATCAGCTTCGGGCTGAGCTTCATCTACACCAGCCTCACCCTGCCCGAAGGCTATGAGAAGATCGAGCTCGGAGAGTTCGCTACGGAGCAACTCCACCTCCCCAAGAGCCTCAAGCACCTCTACTGCAATCAGCCGAAGCTCTTCGTGGAGCTGACGGGCGGGGAGGATGATCTGAAGATCTCCTCTGTAAAGGATGAGCTTGTACTCCCCGAAGGCCTCGAGGAGCTACGGGCACTCCTGGAGCTCAGTAGTCCGCTTACCCTCCCCCGATCGCTGAAGGCCGTCACCCTTACCGGGCGCTTCGATGATATCACCTTTGCTGGGCCCTCAGCCATCACCACACTCAGTAGCACCTTCTTCATCCAGCACCCCAATCAGGATAAGGGCCCGCTCTCCACGATACAGGCCCAGACACTCCGCCTGCCTGAGGGGCTCGAGACGCTCGGAGCACGCGCACTGGCCGCTGGAGCCTATGGTTACTTCATCAGCAATCAGCAGATCGACCTGAGGACGGCACTCAATATCAAGCAGCTCCTCCTCCCCTCTACACTTCGGAGCATAGGCGAAGCAGCCTTCTTCTCCGCACAGATCCAGGAGTCCGTCAGGCTCCCCCAGCGCTTACGCACCATCGGCCCGCTGGCCTTCTACGCCAGCAGCCTCCCTGAGATCACGCTTCCAGAGAGCCTTCAGCACATCGATGACCAGGCCTTCGCCCTATGCGGATCGCTGGAGACCGTTCGAGCTCTCGGGAAGACCCCTCCGATACTGGGCTCTATGGCTTTCTTCCGTACGACAAAGCAGGGGCGCATCGAGCGTCTCATCGTCCCACATGGGTGCAAGTCAGCGTACGTCAAGGCAGGCTACGCACCGTTCTTCTTCGACATCGTAGAGGCTGCCCATTAGTCCCACCATCTATCGCTTATCTCCTATGGCAAGCAACTTCTTCCCCAAGCGTCAGTGGTATCTCACCCCACTCCTTTTACTCTTATTCATCCTCGTCTGTGGCCTACAGAGCTGTAGCAAGGGTAGTCCTCAGGAGCCCAAGTCCAGCGGCCTCGCCGGCTCTCTATGGACTGAGGGGACGGGGACAATGCTCCTCGACTTCGTCAGTGACAGCGAAGTGCGCTTCACCCTCACGCCCTCAGGGAGCCCTCGCACGATGAGCTACACGACCTCCTATCGCCTCGAGGGGCAGACGCTCTACATCACCGACATCATCCGTACCACACCCTTCGGCGAAGCGATCCTCTTGAAGGACTTCCGCGCGGAAATCAGCTCGACTAAGCTCGTGGCTAACTTCACCACGGCATCAGTCACCATCGACCCAGAGAGCAAGACGCCGTCCTTCTCCCCCCAACCGCTGAAGGGATATATCTTCCACCGCAAGGCATAGCTTCAGCCCTCCCCCTATATGATGACGCCCCACCTCCCTGAGCAGGAAGTGGGGCGCTACTTTTATGCTGGTAGGTGGGCTATCACTAAAGCGTCGTGAAGCGAGGCAGTGACTTGAGAATCGTGGAGCAATAGTGATCCGCAGTACAGACCAGTAGTCATTCGCAATCGAACCACTACTGGTTTGCAATCGGACCACTACTGGTTTGTATTATGAACCACTACTGGTCACGCTGCGGACCACTACTGGTCTGCACTCCCCTTCTCTACGCCCTTATGCTCTACGCTTCGAGAGGGAGTGACTTCACCATATACCAAAACAAAAGCTCCCCCTGTGCGAAAGCTTCGCACAGGGGGAGCCTGCTTAATTGGGCTCAGTGCCGGAGACGACTACTTAGCTGCAGGGATTTCCTTGAGGACCTGCAGGAGGTGACGCCACCAGAGGTCTACCGTCTTGATCTCGATACGCTCAGCGGGTGAGTGTACGTCACGGAGCGTAGGACCGAAGGATACCATATCGAGGTCGGGATAGACATCGAGGATCAGACCGCACTCGAGACCAGCGTGGATAGCCTTGACAGCTGCTTCCTTGCCGAAGAGCTTGCGATAAGCATCAGCCGAAGCCTTCAGGATAGCAGAGTCTGGGTTGGGCTTCCAGCCTGGGTAAGAGTCGGTGACCTTGACATCAGCACCAGCGAGCTCGAAGACAGAGGCTACCATCTCCGAAGCGCTGTCGCGCAGGCTCGTCGTGGAGCTACGCTGGCTGGTTTCGACGAGGATGACGCCGTCACGCTGCTTGATAGAAGCGAGGTTGTTCGACGTCTCTACCAGATTTTCCAGCTCGTGGCTCATACCGAGTACGCCGTGAGGGCAAGCGTAGAGCGCACGTACGAGAGCGGACTTCGTCTTGCAGTCGATGACCTGCGCAGGAGCAGCAGCGTCTTCGATATCGAGGCGGACCTTGGGGTCTACGGCCTTGAGCTCATTGCGTACAGCAGCATCGAGCTCGCGGAGGAGTTCCTCAGCCTTAGCCTTGTCAGCGGGCTTGACACCGATGAGCGCGTGAGCTTCGCGGGGGATAGCGTTGTGGAGGTTACCGCCACCGATCTCAGCGAGGCACCAGTCGAGGTTCTTCTCGAGAGCGTAGAGGTAGCGCGTGAGGAGCTTATTAGCGTTGCCGAGGCCGACGTGGATCTCACCACCAGAGTGACCGCCCTTGAGGCCAGAGACGGAGGCACGGAGCCATACGAGATCCTGAGGAGCAGCCTTGTACTCAGGCTTGAAGGTAGCGACGATACCCTTACCGCCGGCGCAGCCGATGAAGAGCTCACCTTCGTCCTCGCTATCGAGGTTGATGAGGATCTTACCGGTGAGGAAGCCAGGCTGGAGGGCGAAGGCACCGGTCATACCGGTCTCTTCGTCGATGGTGAAGAGGGCTTCGATAGGCCCGTGTTCGATGTCGTCCGAGGCGAGGACGGCGAGCTGTGCAGCACAGCCGATCCCGTTGTCAGCACCGAGGGTGGTGCCGTCAGCATGGAGCCATTCGCCATCGATGATGGTACGGATGGGGTCGTTGTCGAAGTCGTGCACGGTACCAGCGTTCTTCTCGCATACCATGTCGACGTGACTCTGCAGGATGAGCTTGACACGGTCTTCGTAGCCAGGGGTAGCAGGCTTGCACATGACGATGTTGCCCACCTTATCCTTCTTGTACTCGATACCGTGGTCCTTAGCGAACTTCTCGAGGTAAGCGATGATCTTCTCTTCCTTCTTCGAGGGGCGGGGGACTTGTGTGATCTCATGGAAGTACTTCCAGACAATCTTGGGGTTCAGCTCTGTAATTTCCATTGCTTTACTTGATGTTTACGTATAGGTAAATGTGTTGGCAGGGCGACAAGCCACACTTTTCTGTACCCCTCGTAGTACACTTAAGGCCTTAATCAGCGAAAACTTGTACCTTTGCTCCCAACAAATATAACGATAAAAAACAAGCATGGCACTCCTTTCGATAGTACTCTTCGTAGGTGCAGTCATACTTTTCAGTCTCTCTAAAGGCAAAGACAAAGCGTAGCATGACACTATTCCTCATCTCACTCCTCGCTATGGGGCTCGTGGTCTTCCTCCTCTCTATCGGGGTGATCTTCAAGAAGAACGGGCGCTTCCCCAGCACACACGTTGGGGGCAACCGAGCTATGCAGCAGCGTGGTATTTCGTGCCACACGTCACAGCACAAGGACGCCCAGCGCCACAAGACTCTGGCTGAGCGCCTCGCCGCTAACGAGGGGTAAGCGACCTCTATAGCCCCCACTATCCACCCCGCATATCCATTACAAAGCATAATCTACCTATGACAAAGAAAGGTTTCGTAAGCCTCGGCACACTCGCCATCGCACTCACCAGCTCCCTCTGCCTCTCCTCCTGTGGAGGGAACAAGGCCGAGCAGAAGTCTACCCCCACCACTCCCGTTGAAGTACAAGCTACTGGCCTGCCCATTGCTCTTGTGAACATGGACAGTGTCACCTCACAGTATAAGTTCGCACAGGAAATCAAGGAAGCTCTCGAGAAGGATGCTGCCGCTCATCAGACCCGTCTTCAGGGCAAGAGCGCTGCCATCCAGAAGGCTGCAGCCGACTTCGAGCGCCGTATGCGCATCAACGCTTTCGTCTCTGCAGAAGCCCAGCAGGCTGAGCAGCAGAAGCTCATCCGCATGCAGCAGGAAGGTCAGGCTCTCAGCGCTGAGCTCTCCGAAAAGCTTGCCCTCAAGCAGCAGTCCCTCCTCGAGGATATGATGAAGTCGATCCGCGAGCAGCTCAAGGACTACAACAAGGATGGCCGCTACAAGCTCATCCTCACCAAGGTCGGCGACAACATCCTCTACGCAGAAGGCGCGCTCGACATCACCGAGGACTTCATCAAGTACCTCAACGAGCACTACAACGCTGGCGAAGGCGTCGAAGCCAAGAAGGACTCTACCGCTAAGAAGTAGTATCCACCTTGTGACATTGCCCCAAGGTACACCGCATAGAGGGGGAGCAGCACGATGCTGCTCCCCCTTATTATTTGGACCTACTCCCCCAGCCCGTATAGGATGGCAGTCTATTCCTATATAGGTCGATGAGCTGACCTATATTGTTCGCGATGCGAAGCTATATAGATTTGGACTGATTCCTATATAGCTTTGTGAAGTGACTTATATTGGGTTGTTGCTCTGCGTAGGGATAAAAGTTGTG
>ERZ773051.1025-NODE-1025-length-16318-cov-31.273258_pt1 | contig 16318 bp, 15 predicted proteins | sample MGYA00580631_ERZ773051 | MGnify/ENA primary metagenome ERZ773051 (study PRJEB29015, sample SAMEA2738137) | human oral metagenome | biome: human oral; feature: human-associated habitat; material: saliva | place: China | collected 2204 ...
ACCTCCGTCGTTCACGTGCAGGTGCTTGCAACATCGTTCCTAACTCAACTGGTGCTGCTAAGGCTATCGGTCTCGTTATTCCAGAGTTGAACGGTAAGTTGATCGGTTCTGCACAGCGCGTTCCAACTCCAACAGGTTCTACAACAATCCTCGTTGCTGTTGTTAAGGGTAAGGACGTAACTGTTGAGGGTATCAACGCTGCAATGAAGGCTGCTTCAACTGAGAGCTTCGGTTATACTGAGGATCAGATCGTTTCTTCTGATATCATCGGTATGCGTTTCGGTTCTTTGTTCGATGCAACTCAGACTATGGTAAGCAAGATCAGCGATGATTGCTACCAGGTACAGGTTGTTTCTTGGTACGACAATGAGAACTCTTATACTTCTCAGATGGTTCGTACAATCAAGTACTTCGCAGAGTTGAAGTAATACCAACCGAAAGGTCATCTGCAATCCTCTCTTGCGTAGAGAGTGATTGACGGATAAAATAATAGTCCCTGTCAGCTTGCTGGCAGGGATTTTTTTGTTATCTTTGCGACATGAAGAACGAACATATAGGTGAGTGTACAGCTGCAGACATAGCTTTTGACAAGCGTATGATAACCATTCTTGGTCCTACGGCTTCGGGTAAGACCGACCTTGCTGCGCATTTGGCTGCTCGGCTCAACGCTGAAATCATCAGTGCTGACAGCCGTCAGGTATATCGTGGTATGGACATCGGTACAGGTAAAGACTTGGCTGATTACACGGTTGAAGGGCATGCAGTACCTTATCACCTTATAGATATATGTGAGCCTGGAACGAAATATAATCTTTTTCGCTATCAGCAGGATTTCCTTGATAGCTATGAGGATATACGGAATAGGGGAGTGCTGCCCATTCTTTGTGGTGGTACTGGACTTTATATTGAGGCTGTATTGAAGGGCTATAGCCTTTCACCTGTGCCACAGAATCCCGAACTTCGCAAAGAGTTGGAAGATAAGACGCTTGAGGAACTAACAGCAATGCTCGTTGATTTGAAGGCAAAGAACCATTCCGTCATGCACAACAAGACGGATGTCGACTCTTGCCAGCGTGCTATTCGTGCGATAGAGATAGAAACCTATAACCTCACAAAGCCAACAGAAGAGCGACAATGTCCACCGATTGACTCATTAATAATAGGTGTAGACATTGATCGTGAGATGCGAAGAAAGAAGATAACTAATCGTTTGAAAGCACGTCTTGAAGAAGGAATGGTTGACGAGATAGCTGGGTTATTGAAACGAGGTATTCCCGCAGAAGACCTTATTTATTATGGTCTGGAATATAAGTTTGTGACGGAATATCTCATAGGGAAGCTGTCTTACGACGAGATGTTCCGACAGTTAGAAATCGCCATACACCAGTTTGCTAAGCGACAGATGACGTGGTTCCGTGGTATGGAGCGTCGTGGCTTTACAATTCATTGGGTAAATGCTGCGCAAAAAATGGAAGATAAAGTTGAAGAAATATTGAACTTATGGTAGAGGAAGGAAGATGGGGCATTATTTATTGCCCCAAGGGTGGATTACTTGCTAATCCTGTAAAGCGTTGGGAGCAGACCGAACGCTGTCTGCAAGCACACAATATACAATATGATATGGTGCAGAGCGAGAATCCACGTAGTGTGGATAGGCTCGTACGTATGCTTATCAGTAATGGCTATAAGACTATTATTATCTATGGTGGTGACTCTGCCTTGAATGATGCAGTTAATTATCTGATGCTCTTGAAGCCTGAAGAGCGTAATCGTATAACGTTGGGAGTTATTCCAAATGGTGTACTGAATGATTTTGCACATTTTTGGGGATTTGATGAGTCACATTTGGAACAGACGATTGCTTGGCTCAAGCAGAAGCGTGTAAGACGAGTAGATATTGGATGCATTCACTATGAAAATAAAAAGAAAGAACGTTGTCGTAGATATTTTCTTAACTGTGTGAACATTGGTATGGTTGCAAATATTATGAGTATGCGTCGTCGTATGCGTCATCTCTTTATTTCTCGTACAATCTCTTTTATCCTCTCATTCTTCCTACTTTTGTTTCAGCGTATGGATTATTTGATGTCATTGAAAATTAATACTGATACTATCAAACAGCGTCTGATGACTGTTTGTATTGGTAATGCTCAAGGTTATGGACAGACGCCGAATGCTGTTCCTTATAATGGTTTGTTAGATGTTTCAATTGTTTCTCAGCCAAAGATGTTACAAGCAATGGAGGGTATGTATCTTTTATTAAGGGACAAGATTTTGAATCATCGTAGTGTATTACCTTATAGAACACAAGAATTGAGCGCACAGATAGCTCCGCATACACCAGTCAGTGTTGATGGTAGACTCTTGAATGGAACGCCTGTAGGTACATTTAGAATTAGTGTGGAGAAGGAAGTTATTAACTTTATCATACCGAGTTAATATACCTTATATATGATATAGGTTCTATCTATTTTCTTGCTTTTATAGAAGGAAATTCTTTTTTTCTTTTATGCAAATTATAGATAGATCCTAATTACTCCTTCAAAAGCTCCTAAGCTTTTCCTAAAAAGCTCTTAAGCTTTCTCCAAAAAGCTCTTAAGCTTTCTCCAAAAAGCTCCTAAGCTTTCTCTAAAAAGTTCCTAAGCTTTCTCCAAAAAGTTCCTAAGCTTTTCCTATTGTTTATAAGAGCTTTTAAGGCAAAGGAATTTAAAACTTTTTCGTATAACTGCTATAAGATAAATCTAACCTTGAAAATAATATCTTACTTTTAATGCTGTTATGAAAAATATTTGTATCTTTGAAGTGCCAAATGGTAAAATCAGTAAAGGATTCTACCCGAATGATATAAAAACCAAATAGTAAACCTTAACAGACATGAGCTACTTAAAATTTGAAAAAGCCCTCATGGCAAATCTTCAGGACTCGCTTCCTAGAGAGTTATTACGAACCAATCGCTCTGGTGCCTATTCTTGTTCCACAATCGTTGATTGTAACACGCGCAAGTACCATGGATTACTTGTCGTCCCTGTCCCTGAGCTGGATGATGAGAATCATGTACTGCTGAGCTCGCTTGATCCGACGGTTATTCAGCATGGTGCTGCTTTCAATTTAGGATTGCATAAGTACCAAGGAGGGAATTTTAGTCCGCAAGGACACAAATATATTCGAGAGTTTGATTGTGATATTGTTCCGACCACGATTTATCGTGTTGGCGGTGTATTGTTAAAGAAAGAAGTAGTTTTCCAACACTATGAGGATCGCATCTTAATTCGTTATACATTATTAGAAGCTCATTCTCAAACTACTTTACAATTCCGCCCATTTTTAGCTTTTCGTAGTGTTCGACAGTTTACTCACGAGAATTCGGCTGTAAATCGCTCTTATGAACAAGTAGATAATGGTATTAGCACTTGTATGTATGCTGGTTACCCCTTGCTATTTATGCAATTTTCAAAGAGTAATGAGTTTCATTTTGAACCTTATTGGTATCGTGGCTTAGAATACCCAAAAGAGCAGGAACGAGGCTACGATTCTAATGAAGATTTATATGTTCCAGGCTACTTTGAGATGAACATTAGTAAAGGGGAAAGTGTCGTTTTTGCGGCGTCAACGGCAGAGTGTGACACGTCAACTTTACAAGATTTATTTGATAAAGAAGTTGAGACAAGAAGTCCGAGAGACAATTTCTTCCATTGTCTTGTTAATGCAGCTCATCAATTTCATAATCGTACAAAGAATGATGAACGCTATATCCTTGCTGGTTATCCATGGTTTAAATGCCGTGCTCGTGATCAATTTATTTCATTGCCAGGATTAACATTGAGCATAGAAGAACAGGACTACTTTGAACTTGTTATGCAGACTGCAGAGAAAGGTTTACGCGAGTTTATGAATGACAAACCTGTTAGTGTAGACATCTATGAGATGGATAAACCGGATGTCCCTCTTTGGTGTGTTTGGGCAATACAACAATATGCAAAGAAGGCTGGTAAAGTCCGTTGTAAAGAACTTTATGGAACTTTCTTGCATGACATTATAGACTATCTTGCCACAGACAAACATCCGAATCTTGTTCTAGATGAGAACGGCTTACTCTATGCAGACGCTAAGGGAGAGGCTATTACGTGGATGAACTCTATGAATAATGGTCAGCCTGTTGTTCCTCGTTCTGGATATATTGTTGAGTTCAATGCCCTTTGGTATAATGCGTTACGCTTTGTAGCAACAATAGAGCGGGAATCAGGGAATGAAGAATATGCGGATAAGCTGGAAGTATTAGCGGATAAGTGTAAAGCCTCCTTCATTGATACCTTCTTAAATGAGTATGGTTACCTTTACGATTTTGTAGATGGTAAAATGATAGATTGGAGTGTTCGCCCTAATATGGTTTTCGCCGTAGCTCTTGATTATTCACCACTAGATCAAAAGCAAAAACGAGGTGTCTTAGATATTTGTACACGTGAATTGTTAACTCCAAAGGGACTCCGTTCGCTTTCCCCAAAGAGTGGTGGTTATAATCCAATGTATACAGGACCACAAGCGCAACGTGATCAGGCATATCATCAGGGAACAGCTTGGCCATGGCTAGAAGGTTTCTATCTTGAGGCTTGTTTAAAGCTCTATAAGCAAACTCGATTAAGCTTTGTTGAGCGACAGTTAGTTGGTTATGAAGATGAAATGTTCTATCATTGTCTAAGCACATTACCAGAGCTATTCGATGGCAATCCTCCATTCAGTGGTCGTGGGGCAATCTCTTTTGCTATGAATGTGGCTGAAGTCCTGCGTACATTAGAGTTGCTAGAGAGGTATAAATATTAAAAGGCAGAACAAGTATGAAAGTTTTAATGTTTGGATGGGAGTATCCTCCCCACGTATATGGTGGTCTTGCAACTGCGAATTTTGGTATTTCAGAAGGACTCCATGCGCAAGGTGATATTGAGACAATTCTTTGTTTGCCTCATCCTTTCGGTGATGAAGATCATAATTATGCTGAAATCGTAGCAATGAATCGTGTTCCTATTGCTTATCGTGAGCTCAGTTATGATTATGTGAAGAATCAGTTAGGCAATGTCATGTCCCCAGAACTTTATTTTAAGTTGCGTGAGCATATCTATGCCGACTTCAATTATATGCATGTTAACGAGCTTGGCGCAATGGACTTTGCTGGTGGTTATCCTTCAAATTTGCACGAGGAAATCAATAATTATTCAATTATCGCAGGTGTTGTTGCACGTACATACGATTTCGATATTATTCATGCACACGATTGGCTGACTTATCCTGCTGGTATACATGCGAAGCGTGTTAGTGGTAAGCCCTTGTGTATTCACGTGCATGCAACTGACTTCGACCGCTCTCGTGGTAAGGTGAATCCGATTGTTTATGGTATAGAGAAAGATGGTATGGATAATGCGGATTGTATCATGTGTGTATCAGAATTGACACGCCAGACAGTTATACATCAGTATCATCAAGATTCTCGAAAGGTATTCACGGTACATAATGCTGTTTATCCATTAGATAAGGAGATTGCAGAAATACCACGCCCAGACCATAAAGGTAAGGAGAAGGTTGTTACTTTCCTCGGGCGATTGACAATGCAAAAGGGACCAGAATACTTTGTAGAGGCTGCTAATATGGTTCTCCATCGTACGCGTAATGTTCGCTTTTGTATGGCAGGCTCGGGGGATATGATGGAACAAATGATAACTTTAGTGGCAGAACGTGGGATTGCTGATAGATTCCATTTCCCTGGTTTTATGCGTGGCAAACAAGTCTATGAGTGTTTAAAGGGTTCGGATGTTTACGTTATGCCATCAGTCAGCGAACCCTTTGGAATCTCTCCCTTAGAGGCTATGCAGTGCGGAACACCAACGATTATATCGAAACAAAGTGGATGTGCTGAGATTCTCGATAATTGTATAAAGGTTGATTATTGGGATATTAATGCAATGGCTGATGCCATCTATTCTATTTGTCATAATGAAAGTCTCTTTGATTACTTATCTGTAGAAGGGAAGAAAGAAGTCGATCAGATTACGTGGGAAAAAGTTGGTGCATGGATTCGTGAACTCTATCTCCGCACATTAGGTTGGCAATAAATGTAACGTTAAAAACCATAATCTTTTAAAAACCAAAATAATTAGCAATGAAGACAATTTGTTTATATTTCGAGATACATCAGGTCATTCACTTAAAGCGTTATCGTTTCTTTGATATTGGGACTGACCATTATTATTATGATAGCTTTGAGAATGAACGTTCGATAACAGATATAGCTGAGAAGAGTTATATGCCAGCATTGGAGGCTATGTTACAAATGGTTCATGAGCATGGAAAAGCTTTCAAGGTTGCTTTCTCATTATCAGGAGTAGGAATAGAAGAACTTGAAATGCACGCACCACAAGTTCTTGAGAAATTGCAAGAATTAAATAATACTGGATGTGTAGAGTTCTTGGCAGAACCTTATTCGCATGGTCTTGCCTCATTGGCTAATGAGGAGAGTTTTAAGTCTGAAGTAAAGCGTCAGGCAAAGAAGATCAAAGAGTATTTTGGTCAGACACCAAAGGTTCTCCGTAACTCCTCGCTTATCTATAGTGATGAGATTGGTTTACTTGCTTCGCAAATGGGCTTTAAAGCTATGTTGACCGAAGGAGCAAAGCACGTATTAGGCTGGAAGAGTCCACATTATGTATATAATTGTGCATTGAGTCCTAACCTTAAACTGTTATTACGTGACATAAAGTTGAGCGATGATATATCCCTTCGCTTCAACAATTCAGACTGGGAAGGCTATCCTTTGTTTGCTGATACTTATATGGATGAGATTGCGGCACTACCCAAAGAGGAACAGGTTATTGGTATCTTTATGAATCTTTCGGCTTTAGGTATCGAACAGCCATTGTCTAGCAACATCCTAGAGTTTCTCAAGGCATTGCCTGCGTGTGCTAAACAGCGTGGTATAACATTCTCAACTCCAACGGAGATTTGTATGAAGTTGAAGAGTGTTGATTGTCTTTCTGTACCAGATACATTAAGTTGGATGGATGAAGAACGTGATGTTAGTACATGGTTAGGAAACGCAATGCAACGTGAAGCCTTCAATAAACTTTATGGTGTTGCTGATCGTGTCCGTATTGCCAATGACCCTAAGATAAATCAAGATTGGGATTATTTGCAAGCTAGTGATAACTTCCGATTCATGTCAACCAAGCCTTCACGTGTTGGAATGGATCGAGGGATATATGCGAGTCCTTTTGATGCCTTTACCAATTATATGAACATTCTTGGTGATTTCATTAGTCGTGTCAATAGCCTCTATCCTGCAGAAATTGATAATGAAGAGTTGAATGGCTTACTCACAACTATTCGTAATCAAGGTGAGGAGATTGATATAAAAACAAAGGAAATCTCTCATCTCCAGGCAAAGGTTGAAAAGTTAGAGATACAGGAAGAAGAGTTGAGAGCAGAGCTTACTAAGAAGACTTCTACCAAAAAGACATCGACAAAGAAGGCTACTTCAAAGAAAGCAAAAACTGCAATTAAGTAAGTAAAATATTACTTATCCGTTATAAAGTTATAATGGTTTGCTAAAATAAATGATAGGTACGGAAAGCTTCATCTGTACCTATCATTTTTTACATTAATACCTATTAATTTCGATTAAGCTGTTTATTAAATATTAAAAGAAGGCTCCTCTTTGATGTGACATAGTACCTTTCTTTACATGAGAAGAGCCTTTTCTTTGTTGGAGAAAAGGCTCTTCTGAAAATTAATTTGTTAGAACTTTATGTATAGACAGTCTTATTTGTTGATAAATTTTTTACCATTCTGAATAACAACTCCTTTGTAGTTTTTGTCTACACGCTGCCCTGAAAGGTTATACATTGGTTGTGCGTTATTATTAGACTCTACATTTATTCCTGTGATATCATTAGGTGTATCCTTTAAAGTTATGGTGAACTTTTTAATGCGTACTTGTTTCTTTGCTGCAGTGAAAGAAGTTGTTTTTGTATCACCAGTCCATGTAACGGTAACTTTATCACTAGAAACAGTGACTCCTTCCATATTATCAGCAAACCCATCGGCAAGAAATCCCTTTTCCTCACTTTTGTGTGTATCACATTCGATGATGATATTTGTCATATTATAATTGGCAGATGTTATAGTCATTGTAGCTTTCTGATAGAGGCGATATGAAAACTTGTTATTCATTGCTCCGTTTGACATAGTTATAGTTATTCCATCTTTATTAATACTGATGTCTTTGCCAGCTTTCGGACCTTGTAGTTCCTCAGAACTGATAACTACTTGCTTCTGTGCAAATGAAAAAGAACTGATTGCCGTGAAAGCAATAGTGAGAATTAAGCGTAAAGTTTTGTTCATAATAAAATTGTCTAATGATTAAAAGAATAAATAACAATGCAAATTTAGGTATTTGATATGATATTTGCAATTAAGTTTCTTATTATAATTTGAACTTGAATTGATAAATAACGATATTTCTTTCCTCGTTTTCTTCATGTGTGCGCTTTTAATGTTAAATTCTCCTTTTTATATCAATAAAATTTGTTTTATTCCTTTATATACGCTATATTTGTAGCGTGTTTTTCACAGATTTAGATGTTTTGCTAAATCTAGTTCGAGGTTGGTAGCTTCCTGCACCAACCTCTTTTTTATTGATTCCCTTGACATTATCTGAATCTTTTCATATCTTTGTGGAGTTAATATAAACTTGATTCTATGAAAATGAATAGATTGATAATACTATTTTTAGCTTGTGTTATTTTCTTTGGATGTCAGAAAACAAGTCCTGCAGATAATAGCGAGACTTTACCTAGATATGAAGAGGAGGATGACGATCCTTCTTCAGAACAGAAAGTTTATAGCGTCGAAGAATTTCGTAATACGGAATTAGGCGATAGGTATGTTTGGGTGAAGGGAATTATTGTAGGAGCTTGTAGTAAGAGTATTAAATATGCAGAATGGATGGATCCATTCACCTATGATAATGCAATTTTATTAGCAGATAGTCTAGGAGATTGTACTCCAGAGAAAGTTATTGCTATTCAGTTAAGGACAAAAGCAATGAAGGCTGAGTTTGGTTTAGCTACAACTCCTGATAATTATGGGCGTACTGTTGCGTTCTATGGTACAAAGCAAAAGTATCTTGGTGTACCAGGAATGAAGAAGAATGTTGTGGGCGGACAATGGCTAGATGAATGATTTTTGTATGAAAAGTTTGCTGTAAAGGATAAAAGTTGCTATATTTGCAAAACTTTAACTGTAATGGGTAAGATGAAAGAGAATGATTTTACCTTTATCTGCCTAAGTTTTTTCAGTGAGTACGGAATGATTATTTTTAAATTAAGATAAAGCAATAAAAGCCTATCGGAACAATTATACTTCATAAAATAATAACAATATAAATGAAGAATCTAAGTGATATGACCGACGAGCAGTTGGCATTGTCATATATTAATGGAAGTAACGAGGCTTTTGATTTATTGCTTTTACGTAATCAATCAAAACTATTCTCATATATTCTTTTTGTAGTGCATGACCAAGATGCTGCTAATGATTTATTTCAGGAAACATTTGTGAAGGTTATAACTAGACTACAACAAGGTAAGTACTCTCCAACGGGAAAGTTCTATGCTTGGATTATGCGTATTGCTCACAATGTGATAATGGATTGGTATCGTGCTCAGCGTGCAGACAAGATTGTTGATGCGCCAAAAGAAAATAACCTTTCTAACATAGCTGGCAGTGAAACTACCATAGGGGATATTGAATGTCAGTTTATTAATTCCCAAACTCTTTCAGAAGTTAAGCGTTTGATGAACTTATTGCCGGCACCACAACGAGAAGTTGTATACATGCGTTTTTATCAGGAGATGTCATTTAAGGAGATTTCCGAGACAACTGGTGTGAGCATTAATACAAGTCTTGGACGTATGCGTTATGCAATCCTTAATCTGAGAAGGATGGTGCGTGAATATAATCTAAATTTACAGTTTGCTTAATATAAGAAGGTGTTGAATATTAGACGTTATGTAACCATAACCTTTATATATTTCTAATATTCAACACCTTTTCATTTTATCGTTTCAAAGTCTTCAACGAATGGATTGTGGCTTTCGGATCAGCCGCTTTGAAGACATAACTACCGCTAACGAGGATATCAACTCCAGCTTTTACAAGGCGTGGTGCTGTTTCTTGTTGTACACCGCCATCAACTTCAATGAGAGCTTTGCTATTTTCGTTATCGATCATTTGGCGAAGTCGTTGAACCTTTTTAATTGTATGTTCTATAAACTTCTGACCACCGAAGCCAGGATTAACGCTCATGAGTTGTACAATATCCACATCACAAATAATATCTTCAAGCACATTCACGGGAGTAGATGGGTTAAGTGTTACTCCCGCTTTCATTCCTGCACTATGAATTGCTTGTATTGTTCGGTGAAGATGCACACAAGCCTCATATTGTACATTCATAATTGCAGCTCCTGTCGAAGCAGTTTGCTGGATGTAATTCTCTGGATGAACAATCATAAAGTGTACATCCATAGGTTTCTTACAAGTCTTACCCACTGCTTCCAAGATAGGAAATCCAAAGGAAATGTTAGGAACGAATACACCATCCATAACATCCATGTGAAGCCAATCGGCATCGCTCTCATTAATCATTTCAATCTCTTTGTCTAAATGTAAAAAATCAGCAGAGAGAAGGGAAGGAGATACTATTGTTTCCATACTTTTTTATTCTTAATTCAAGCAATAAGACTTTATTTTCCCATTCATTTTAAAGGTACGATAGGTGTAAGCTATCTGTCGGATAAGGGCTAAAGTCTTCTCAGAAGGCTTTAATTCCTCAGGAGTAAAAATATTCACCATAGGCTTAAATTATGCTATTAATTAGAGAGTTCTTTGTTTTTTAAACGTGCTTGTCTAAAGATTATTATATCTGATAGAAACATTATTTCCTTTTATCTTCCACATTCGCAATGTTTTTATAGCGATACTACGGGTACAATCTTTTTTTTGATTATCTTTGTAGCACAAAAATTATAACTATGATAGTAAAGATATGTGGCATGCGTGATGCTGTGAATATACATGATGTATCGCAGTTGGGTATTGAGTGGTTAGGATTAAACTTCTGCCCATCAGATAAACGTTATGTCAGTCAAATCTCCTCGCGTGCTGGTATTATCCCTGATTATGGTTCGTTAAAGGTGGATACATCTGGAAATAATCGCCCGAAGTTATGTGGTATTTTTAAAGACGATATGCCACAGAACATAGTTACGTGTGTCTATAATTTTAATCTTGATATCGTTCAGCTTGATGGCGAAGAAAGTCCTGTCATGTTAGATAATCTTCGTCGCACGATTGATCCCGACATTCATGCTGGAATAAAGATTATGAAGACTATTTCGGTTAGGACTCGTGAGGATATTAACCAGTATAAGCCGTATGTAAATAGTGCAGATTATTTCCTATTTGATATGCAAACTTCGGAAGATAGTTCTAAGGATTGGACAATTTTAAATGAGTATGATGGAAATATTCCTTTTCTATTGTCAGGAAATATTGGCATAGAGGATCTATCAAGTATAAACGATTTTTCTCATCCTCAGTTCTATGGCATTAACATTGATCAGAAGTTTGAGAAAGAACCAGCCATGAAAGATATCACTCTGCTTAAGACTTTCTTAGAAGGCGTGCGAAGATAAACAGGGACGCATAAATGAGACTTACGAAAATGAAGTGTGTTATCATTGATAACTATGATTCATTCACCTATAATCTAGCACATCTTATCAAAGAAGTTGGGGGAGAAGTAACCATTTTTCATAATGATGACTTCCAACTTAACGAGTTAGAATGCTTCGACAAGATAATACTTAGTCCTGGACCAGGGCTACCTTCTCAAGCAGGTCAATTAATGAATGTCATTCGTCATTATGCTGGTCACAAACCAATCTTAGGTGTTTGTTTGGGACATCAAGCTATTGCGGAGAGCTTTGGGGCTAAGCTGGAGAACCTGCCAGACGTATTTCACGGAGTATCCGCAGAGATAATTCAGCCCATCAACTCCCCTTTATTTGCAGGATTAAAGCGTCCAATCATCGTAGGGCGTTATCACAGTTGGGCGGTTTCAAAGGATGATTTTCCCGATTGTTTAGAGATAATTGCTGAAACGTCTGATGGGATTATCATGGCATTGAGGCATCGTGACTATAATTTATATGGCATTCAATTCCATCCAGAAAGTGTTTTAACGCCACAAGGCAATAGGATTCTTCACAACTGGTTAGTTCTTTGAACAATATTTATTACATCTATAATCATCGATGGTAGAGACAACTAAATATATAGATACAATTATTGACGACGGATTATCATGGTATGCAGTAAAACTCTTTACCATTCGTCAGCAAGAAGTAAGGACCTATTTTGAGGAAAAAGGCTTAGAATGTTTCGTTCCTGAGCAATATATTACGATAGAAGGGCGTGATGGCAAGCCACGTCAAGTATTGCGTCCTGTCGTTCGTAACCTTGTTTTTGTGAAACAGTCCATTGACGAAAAGCAGTTTCGCCATATTGTTAGCGAGATGAACTATAAGGTAAGTGTTCTGCGCAAATCAATCAGTTCTCAGGAATATTGCCTTATTCCGCACGACCAGATGTATGAATTTCGTCTTATGTGTAATCCTGAAGTGACAATGCGAAAGTTCGTTTCTTCCGACGAGGCACATCTAAAAGCTGGTGATGAGGTATTGGTCAAGTTCGGGCCCATGAAAGGAATGACAGGACGATTGGTTCGTTCTAACAAAAAGTATTATTTATTAAAGGAGATTCCTGGTATCGGTGTAATGCTAAAGATTTCTCGATGGTGTTGTGTTCCTATGGAGAAATAAATGTAAAGTAATATTGTTATTTTTGATACCTATAATTTCGTTATTCGAAAGCAACTTATATTTCCGTCTGAAATACACGATTTTTGAGATAATTCTTCCTGCTTTTTGTAATAATTTGATAGTCATAGAGTTACAAAAAGTTCGATTGTTTTGAGAAGAAAATTCTATCAGTTTTACTGAAATGTGCTATCGTTTTGATTAAAAAGTACTATCGTTTCCGTCAAAAAGTACTATCGTTTTCATCAAAAGGTAGTATCGTTTTTTATGAAAAGTCCTTATTTTTCGGGTGAAAAGTACTGGGAAATCTCTTAAAATGTAATTACTTTTTATTTTTAAGTCCTATTTTACGTGTTTGCTTGATAAATCTTTTTCTAGAATACACTAGAATAATAAAATTAAATGTAATATATTTTTGTGATGAAGATAGGATTTCGCTAAGCTCTTCTCCAGAATTAAGTGGGACGATTTCTGTTACCATTCACGGTACATCTATTAGCATGAAAAAATGAACCTAGCGATGTGGCGGATATTTGCTAAGCTGTAATAAGAAATTCAATCATTAGAAGGATGATAATAGAGCTATGAAATACGGAGAATTGTTAACAGACAATATGAAAAAAGTCCGCAAACAATTTCGATTTTGTTTGCGAACTTTTCCTTGCTTATCTTATGGAATCGTCTCAGAACTTACTCACTGAAAGTCTGTAAGGTAGGACGAAAGCACTTGATGCTGCTATGCTTTTTCTAAGCGTAAGAGTGCATACCACCAAGAATGTAATTGACACCGAAGTAAGTCATTAGGATACTTAAGAATGCAATAAACATAAAGATGTGATATTTCTTCTCACTTCTTAATGACTGTAAACTTGCTTTATGCAAAGGAATAGCATAAATCATGAAAGTTATGAGTGCCCATGTCTCTTTCGGATCCCATCCCCAATAAGTACCCCAACTGATATTTGCCCAAATTGCTCCTATGAATATTCCTAATCCGAGGGTGGTTATAGCAGGATAGAGGAATATTTGTGAGAGCGTTGTCAGTTGCTTATTAATCTGAATGATACTTGCTTTTTTACTTTTATTTGTAAAGAAATAGGCAATAGCACTGATGAATGTCAAAGAAAATAGGGCATAAGATATCATGATAATACTGACATGTATGCTCAGCAACGGACTATTTAGTACGGGCATACGTGGCGTGATGCTCGGATCCATCTCACCAAGATGACTTACGAGTAGCATGAATCCACTCATGAGTAGTCCGAAAGTAGTCATTAGTTGCATCTTATGGGTTGTTAGGATGGATACAATCATAATGAGCCATGAGAGTAAAAGCATTGTTTCATAGCCATTTGCAATAGGAATCGTCCCGTTGATAATCCATCTTAAAGCTAATGTAAATGTGAGGATAAGCCATGATAAGCCCATGAGACAGGTGAAAATTCTGTATCTCTTCTTTTTGTTTAAGAATAAGATGGATAAAAGTCCTAACGTCAGATTGGCGATGAAGAGAATCGTTGCGAACGAGCAAGAATTATAGATATTCTCTGCTTTTATTTCCGTTGGTGTAGGAATCGTATTACCACCATAAACTTGTTGATATTTCTGTAACTTCTGAGCAAGTTCATTGAGCATTCCAGTGTTTCCTTGGTTGGCTAATTGTCTTGCTAAGGAGAGAATCGTATGAATGTATTGCTGTTGTGCCTTAGGCATAGCTTTGGGCATACGATCGGTAGGTGCAAACCAGTCAATGTTTCCTTTGTTTGATGTATAAGGGAATATCTTGAGCGTTTTGCCTTGCATAAGATCCATTAATAACATCATCTTGTCATCAGTGTCAAGAATCTGTTTAGCGACAGCATCGTTAGGTTGACTCTGTGCGTCTTCAAGATATGGACCGAGGATATATCCTTGTTGTCCGAAAAGACTCATAGGGGATATATACTCATTGAGCCCTAATTTATTACGTAGCTCACTTCCTTTTATCTTAAAGATAGGTTCTTTCATCCATTCCTTTCCCCAGAACATGAAGCCAGTTAGTACTTGACAGGGAGTGAAGTCCTTGTAATTCTTTTTACCATATAGTTTCTTTGTGAAGTCAATGGCGTAGGTTTGCATTGGACAGATACGACCATTATAAACAATAAGAACCTTTCCGAACTCATCTGCAGTCTCACGTGTTAATGAAGGTTGTGCACAGATAGGTGATGTTCCTGCTAGAAGTAGTAAGAGTAAGGCAATGGCTTTACCACTATTACTACGAAGTAATCGACGGAAGTTCCCTTTAGGTTCGATGAGCATGGCAATGAGTCCAAGGAAGAGTAGGGCATAACCTATATATGTTACGGGGATTCCGTATGGATCAGAATTGACGGATAAGTATGAGCCTTTCATATCTTCATCGAAACTACTTTGATAAAGACGTGTGCCATAGCCTGAATATATCTTGTTCATAGATACCTGAAACTCTTCTTTCCTTTCACCTTCTATTATAGTAATCACCGAAGCATAATCCATTGCTGCCATATTGCCTGCGTGATAGGTAATATTGAATCTATTTAGAACAACCGAGAATGGTAATTGTGCCTTATTACCATCTTTTGTTATATATGTACTTACGGGCTTCCCTTGTCTTAGATGTATCATTCCTTTATGTGCTGTTAGATGAGTGAGTAAAGCACCAAGGAGAATGATGACGAATGACAAATGTAATAAGACGATGATAGGGCGACGGACTTTCCGCTTAATAAAATAAATGATTCCTGTAGCTGTCCCTATTGCCCATAATAGGATGAACCACCAAGAACCGAAGATATTATCTGAAACATAATCAAGACTTGTGTATTTCCCTATAACTGTTCCTATCGCCATTACGGCAACAATGAGAATATACACAATCTCAAGTAATCTTTTTGTTCGCATTATTGTAAGATAAAAGAAGACGGAATTCTTTTGCGAATCCCATCTTCTTCTTATTAATGTTTGGTTAATTGCTATTCATTAGATAGAGCGGATGAACTTAACAACAGCATCTCTATCTTTCTTTGGCAAGTTATAGAATTTAACAGCTGCCTTATAAGCCTGACTATTCTTGCTGTATGCGTGCCACATGATTGCCTCAATCTCATTACGAGCACGAGCATCGTGTAGACGATCTTCTGCACCAGAGTTAATCAATGAAAGACCTCTGCCCCAAAGCGGAGTAGTGCGGCACCATGATCCGTGGATGTCGTTCTTCATGTCGAGCTTATGCTGGATGAAGTCAGAGTATGGATAGATCTTCTGATTAGCATACTTAGGCAACTGCTTGTTACCAAGGATTACTGAAGAACCGTGGTTATCAGCACCTGTTGTCCAAGAGGCCTTGTGACAGTGTGCACAACCTAACT
>ERZ773051.1026-NODE-1026-length-16308-cov-4.396358_pt1 | contig 16308 bp, 21 predicted proteins | sample MGYA00580631_ERZ773051 | MGnify/ENA primary metagenome ERZ773051 (study PRJEB29015, sample SAMEA2738137) | human oral metagenome | biome: human oral; feature: human-associated habitat; material: saliva | place: China | collected 2204 ...
TATTGGCCCCATTTTCAATGAGAAGAGTGGCGTGGGTATGTCTAGTACCATGCATAGTAAAAGATGGCTTACCGATTAAATTGGCGTATTTTTTACATAGCTTGCTGACTTCATCAGGACAGCGAGGACCGCCTTTTATACCAGGGAATACAAGATTGTTATTAATCCAGTTCATGGTTTTAATTCTGCGCTTGTCTATGACTATTTTATGCTTCATAAGCTCCTGGAGTGTTTCTGTATCAATGGCAATTATCCGTTTTGAGGATGTGGTCTTGGTTGTATTGGATATAACTGCAGTAGATCCGATTTTGAGGGCTGTTTGTGAAATGGATATAGTTGATTTTTTGAAATCGATATCCGACCATCGCAATCCTAATAATTCAGAGCGCCGCATACCTGTTGCAAATGCTAATTTAAATAGCGCATGATGTTCTGTATTTGATATATTGGATAAGAAGTCTTTTACTTCATCTGCAGATAACGTTACCATATGCCGAACTTTAATCTGCTTTGGCCGGTCTATGTTTTTCATGTAGTTTTTAGGGATGATGTCATCTTTTACCGCCTGCTCTAATATGGAGCCTAGAATTGTCATGGTATAGGATATGGTCCTTGATGACAATCCATCCATTGATTCAAAGACATATCGTAATGTATTAGGTTTAATTTCAGCTAACTTCACGCCACCGATTTTATCTCTTATGTAACGATTGATAATACCAGTATAACTTTGATAGGTGGCAGGCGTTATAGTCTTTTCCTTTAGTTGTAACCATATATTAATCCAGGTGTTTAATGAAATAGTATCATCAAAATTAGCACATGCTTGATTTGTATTTACGTATTTCTCCATGGCTTCTATGGCAGCTTTTCTGGTGGTGCCATAAAAGAATTTACGCTTACCGTTGATGGTTTTCGATACCTGGTATCGTCCATCGGATCTCTTTTTTGCCATAAAAATAACCTCCTTAGCTTAAATTTGGGTATAAGAAATAAGCCTTAGAGGTTTTGTGGTATAATAATAGTGTTCTTCGGTATATACCTCTAAGGTGTGTATCGTAGCCCCTATTCTGTTGGTAGCAGAGTAGGGGCTATTTTTTATTAGTTTTGTGTTTTAGGCGTGTACTTACCAGTGCGCTGTGCATTTCCTAGGGCACCCATAGCTTCTAGATACCCATAAGTATTAGGTTGTAATTCAACGCGTTTAGGTTTCTTAATAAATGAATGGAATATAACTCGACCAGATCTACCATCGTAGAATGTCGTTTCTATGATTTCCATTGTGATTGTATGATTTATAAAATCATAAGTAAATCGTTTAGTAGAGCTTGATATAGCAGTATCTCCATTGTTATAGCCATACACAGGTAGAATGATTTCTAATTTGTTCCCATTATCCTTTTCAGTCACTAAAGATTCAATAGGTATGAATTGAATTTCGCCCATAGGATTTGGAATCTGCATATACCCATTATATGGGTTTAACTCTTGAAATGTTACAGCCTGTACCGGTAATGTAGATATTAAAGCTAATGCAGCAATAATAATTAGTTTCTTCATGGTTTCTCCCCTTATGTGTAATTACACATTAAAATGATGATAAAAGTCGATATTTTCTAATTCCGAATCATCTATATGTGACCTACGAACCATTTGTTCGACAAGGTTCACGTGTTCATCTAAGTAAAAATCATCATTAATAATATGCATTAATTCATGTTTAATTTCCTCTCTCATGCGCTCATGAGGGAGGTTTTTGTTTATGTAGATGTTATGAGTATCTACATCTTCACATTCCTCTGACACAGCATTCGCATGTGGTAAGTCGCAGTAAATCAAATTTACAACCAATATAACACTCTCCCTTGTGTGGTTATATAGCTTTCGTCAAATATTAATCGTTCTGAAAATAATTAATGGAATTACTTTTGTAGTAGAAGCAGCAAAGAAGTTTTTAAGTGTATCAGAATATGTATCGACTAATCCTTCAACTGTAGATTCGGTATCTGGGTCTGAACTTAGTTGAGGCGTAGTTGTATCAAACATCCCTATTACAACCCAATTACCAGGTAGAGTTGTACCGTAATTTTTTAGAATGCTGCCCATAGGTATTTTTAAGTACTCTTCAATTATTGTGCCGGATACTTTAGAACCATCGGAAGTAGTGATAGTTAAATCTATTGTACTTGGTGACGCTTTTATCAAATCTGACATAGCATTTATATTATTTTTTGCTTCTCTCGCTGTAACACCAAATACTGTTTTATGTGTAAATATAACCGGTACAAGCTCGGTGAAAATAGAAAGATTTCTAATTACAACTCTGCCTGTAACGAAACCAAGTTTGGCCTCGTTACTCTCGGTTGGGTCTATTTCGTCATACTCTAATATATTAATTAAATCTATTACTTGTTTATGGAATGGATCGTAGTTCTCAGTAGAGGAGACACTATTATCTATTTGTTCTTTAGCACCGATAGAGCCTTTTAGGATTTTAATGTTGGCTTCTACACCCGCATTAGAAGAAGAACCCTGCAAAGTAGCATTCGTTTTGCTAACACTTCGCAGGGTTCCATTTTTTATTTGAGATATAAATGAATCGACACGTTCGGAGTCGATATATAGAAAATCAACTAACTCCGGCTTAATCTGAATCGGTTCGCTAGGTTGTTGTTGGTCAAGGTTGTCTTTCCCCATTTGTTGGCCTCCTTAGAAATTTGCTTGCTAGTTTCTCTATTGGCTTCCATCACTTTATTGAGGCGATTAAGTTCTTTTGCTACTACGCGCAATGTTGTAGTTTTCATAATCAATCCCTCCTTTTCTATATAGTACCATAAAGTGCGGTGGAAGTGCGAATATTAAATTGTAAAAGAACGAACTTATTTGTGTTTAGATTTTAAGAACTCTATGTATTTGACTGTTTCTTCCATCTCCTCTTTAGACATATCTTTTGCAACAGAAAAAAGCATGCGTGCACCTGGTCTAGTGCGTAAGTACTCCGCGAATTCGGCTGCTTCAGAGTTTGTGTAGTACCCTTTGGTTTCACTAGGGATAGTTATTTCCTCACCGATTTCGGCTAACTCATCAGGCTTTATATTTAAACCTTTGCAAATTTTTATTATGTTATCAATTGAAGCACCACCGACATTTCTTAATATAGAAAATAATGTGGAAGGTGGCATACCTATTTTGGCTGCAAATTCACGTTGGGTGCCTTGTTCTTTTATTTTCTCTTTTAAATAATCTTCTCGAGTCATTTTAGAAACTCCTATTTAAATAACCTATATCTGTATAATACCAATTAATGTTCGAAATATCAATATATAAAACCGAAATTTCAAACATTAAATATATTTAAACGAAATTTCAATATAAATTTATTTGACTTGCACGAAATATAAAGCTACAATTAAGCCGTAAAGATGAACGAAATATCGGACATCTGATATTAAAAATTATATCTATATGTTAGGAGGTGAATTTATGTACCCAAACCTTAACGCGGAAATGGCCAGACAGGGGTGGACTCGAAAAGATTTAGCAAATAAAACAGGCATTCGATATCAAACATTGAATGAAAAGCTAAATGGTAAGCGTCCTTTTACATTCCCTGAAACGGTCAAAATAAAGAAGGCTTTATCGACGGAACTACCACTTGAGCAAATTTTTTTAATCTAAATATCCGAAATATAAAGCAAGTGAGTAACGCCAGAAAGGACTAAAAATTAAATAGAAGAATAAAAGCCACCAACAAAGTTAGTGGCAGTAGATGGGAAGTGAAAATATGGAGTTTGTCATCGGATATATTGTAGGGCTCGTGCTGACAGGAATTTTGATTATTGTAGTTGCTGGACGTGGGTTTTAATCCGTCAACAAAGTTAATGGCGGTAGAGAGGAGACACTAAATGAAAGCAGTAAAAGATCGCATTACAAAAGAACGCGAAGAACTAGCATTAGCAGCTAGACCATTAGTGGAATGGGTAAGAAAAAACGGCACACCTCATACGACGATATTGGTGACAGACACTTTTGTGAATGTGTGCAATACCGAAATTGGCGTGCCGATAGATGATTAGTCATCTAATTTTGCGTTGTGGTTTATGGACTAAATGCTGATGCACAAATCTCCCTTTTGAAGATGCATTCAAAAAAGATTGAAATAAACTTTCACTACAGCCGAAATATTGGTATACGGATCCATTTTTGAACCGCACTTGAATGACGCCATCTTCATAGCCAATGGCGGAAACATTTGAAGATGATACATTTATCATTTCCACAATAATCACCTTCTTTCAAGGTGATTATATCAAAATATTATTTTTTTACAGAAGGAGGAAATAATGGATAGAAGCAAACTCTGCATCACAGTTGATGAAGCTGCTGAATTGGCTAGTGTAGCACCTGCAGTGATTCGCCAATGGGCGGAAGATTTTGATTTTCCGTCCATGAAGATTGGACAGCGTGGCGGTAAACGCCTAATTCATTTGGATTCGTTTAATGCCTGGTTAGCGAAAAGATGCCAGGCAAGAATAGGAGAGTGAAAGATGAATAAATTTATCATAATAGCGTCCCTTATAATGTTCGGGTTGCTAGAGGGTTCAGATGTACAAGGCTACATCATACCTGATCTAGTAATGGCCGTAGGGATATTATGGGCGAGCGCCATGTTGATATATGTAGTTAAACATGGAGGTGAATAATGGAAACATTAATGCAAGCATTATTTTTGGCTATATTCATGCTGGTTAGTTGCATGCTGTTTGTTTCTCTGTTTGCGTTGATGCCACTTTGGTTTTAGGAGGTGATATATGAAGCGTGTTAATTGTACAAAATGTGGCGTACGGATTATCCCATATACCTATAGCTATATATTCGATGAAGTAAATCGAAAAGCTATTAGGGTGTGTAAGAGATGCCATGACGAACACATTAAAAATAAATGTAAAAAAGCCCGTACTCACGGCAATGAGATACGAGCTCTAGTTAAATAACCAAGTTAATTGTAACACATTAAGTCGTTACTAAAAAGGAGGTATTATGCCTGAACTTGTAGCAAAGAAAAAATCAAAACCAGCTATAAATACATTTGATTTTAGCTTCTTTGAAAAACATAACGGTAAACATGATAGAGCTATGAAAGTTGCTATTGTTACATGTAAGAGCTATATCAAATTATCAATGTTGGCCTATAGGAAAATTAAAGGCCCAGAGTATTTCAAGGTGGGTATTGATATTAATAACAGAGTAATATGTGTATCCCCCGCAGTGGAGACCGAACCATTTGTGATTAAACCGACGGCGAGTCAGATTGAACGCAGATGCATTTTTATTACTCAAAAGCGAGCTGTCATTGATAAGTTGATAAAACTAGGGATGCCAAAAGTTGTAGAAGGTCAACTAGTTGATGGAGAACTAATATTTCAATTCTAAAGGAGATTAAATCATGGAAAATCAAAATATCTTAACTATTAAATTCAACACATTGGACGATTTAGCAGTGCAAGTAGCAGATTGGAATGAGCGATTAAATCATCAATGCCAAGGCCAATGTATGTCGGAAAAGCCAATTATTAAAGTAACGTCAGGCAACAGTCTTGAACTAGCAGAAAATAAACTCGAGGATACATTCAAGAAAGCAATTCAAAAGAGTAGTAAAAAGATTGCAGAAGGTATAAATCAACTTGAAGCTGAAGGTTGTAAGGTAGAAATCTTAGAAAATGAAGTGCCAGCGCCTGCAGATGATGTTCCTGTAACAGATTTCGAAGGTAAGCCAACAAAAATTAAAAAAGAAGAAAAGGTTGAACCGGCAACAGAATCGGTTGTAGAACCTGCTCCTGCTGAAACACCAACTGAGGAACCAGCTACTATTGAAACACAGGAACAGGATGCAGTATTAGATGTGACTGATGAACCGGTAGATAAAAAAGCATTCTATAAAGAATTCCGTGAATGGATGGGTGAGGACGGCGTAAAAGCAAAAAAAGCACTTGCAATTTTTGGCAAGCACGGTGTTACTCGTCCATCCAGTGACTCATTAACAGATGATCTTATCACTGATTTGAAATCCATCATGGCAGAGAAGGAGGCTTAAATATGGCTAAGCAACAATTTAAAAGCCAAGCAGATATATGTAAGAAGTCGTTAGATATATTACATAAAGCAATTGAAATGGACCCTGGTAACGTTGAAGAATACCAAGCTGGTATTGCTTACACAGAAGGAGTTATGAAAGCATCTAATGCGATTGTAAAAGCATTTGATGTGGTCGAGCCTCCTAAGTCAGCTGCTCCTAAGGATAAAACGGAAGATGTTGCAAAGGAAGAAAAGCCAAAGCGTACACGTAAGACTAAAACAGCTAAAGAACCTACGTCAGTTGATAATCAACCGGCTACAGCTGAAACACAGCCAATGGTTGAGCCTGGTGTAGAAGATAACGCTGACCTATTCGCTATGTTTGGTGATTAAAGGGGGAATTCACTATGGAGATTATATCCAGTACCTATATTCACAAAATGTTCGATAGCGTAATCCTAGAGGCTCCTTATGACGCGGAATACACAACCATACACCATATCGACTGTGGATTTACATTTGGTGGTAGATGGCAGCGTAAATATTCATATCATAATGGATACGTTACTGGAGCCAAATACTATACCTGCCCAAATTGCAAAACATCATCCAATCCTTATGACCACAAAATTCACTATTCAACTAGTGATGAGAACGTATATCCTGTGACCGCTTATGTGGAGGTTATTAATTACAAGCACTTCTTAGATTTAAAAATTAGATACCAAGGCATACAGCTTTTCTTTGACGGCAGAAAAAATAACCACGGAATGTGTACGGAAACGTTGCGATTCGACTTTAAGAAACGTAAGACCATCTTCATTGATCGATTTAGAATCCGTCATGAGTTGACTGTAGATTATATTCGTGAAAATGAGATTTTGCCGGTACTTAAATTCTTTGGTAATTCATATGCTATGACGGACTTTAACAGAAAGTTTTTAAACAAAACATTCAAAGCATTAAGAGCTATGTTTGAAAAGAGATTAAAGAAAACATATGGGTACGGCACTAAGGATGTATATGTAGCTCCTGGCGTCACTGAAGAAAACGGCTACCATTTTACGATGCTGCTTAATATGATTTTAAAATTATCAGCACCTGATATGCCTAGTATTGTTAGCTTAATGAGACAGTATGTACATTGGACTAATGCTTACTGCTTATATCGATATACAAATATTCCGTTTGAAGACGATGTATTGGTGGCTACAAGAAAAGGTATGAATTTTCAAGAAGCGCTTAGACAATCATATAATGCTCCAAATAGTAGAGCCTTGCGGAAGTGTATGGTTGATGATCCATTAAGCGTATATATGTCTGATGTTCTCAATCTCTTTAACGACGAAAATTGTAGACGTACTATTCTTACACTACAACGAAACTATGAAAGCTCTTGCCCATATACAGGCAAGCTTCATAACGCTAACGATTTTCGTAAGGCGATGAAACTAAATACACCTCACTCTAGGGATATGTGGAAACAACTAATTAAACGCTGTGGTGAACCTAGCATATTGCGATGGCTGCTAGGTGAGGACATTCGTGGTGTCGAGGACTGCGTAGATATGTATGCAAAACTCGAGCCCAAATATCAAGAGGAATTATGGAAGAAACGATTCAAGTTGAAGAACTTCCACGACGAAGTAATCAACATATTCAACAAGCAGGAATATGGAGATGTAATATTGCCTGATCAACCTCAATTACAAGCTGATATGAATGGGATGCACTTTATGGTGCCAAAGACTGCAGCTGATTTAATGACATATGGAAAGCGATTGAAGAACTGTGTAGGTTCATATCGTGACCGTGTCATTCAAGGGCAAGCAGCAATTGTGGTTGTCACGGATGATGACATGAACCCTATTGCATGCTTAGAACTTGCTACTGGGAATAAGGTTAAAAAGGGGCAACCTAAATTTAATCATCTAGTGCAAGCGAAGTTGTTCGCGAATGCCCAACTAAAAAAAGATAATAAAATTCACTCTACTGTGATGAAATGGGCCAATCGTTTAAAAATCGAACCTCATACCATTGATGTGGACGCTAATGTTGTATAGGAGATCACTATGAAACTCACAAAATTAGAATTACTAAATTTTAAAGGCTTGAAAGCCTTTACTATAAATTTCAACGGTGATGTTATTATCCGTGGAGATAATGCTACCGGTAAGACGACTGTATTTGACTCTGTGTGCTGGTTACTATTTGGCAAAGATAGCCTAGATAGAGCTGACTTTGAAATCAAAACATTGGATGGAGGAGAACCCATTCATAAAGTCAATCATGAAGTAACAGGTACCTTTACTTTAGATGAAGGTGGCACAGTAGAACTCAAACGTGTGTATCGTGAAAAGTATTCATCCCCTCGTGGTGGCGATATAACTCTCACAGGCCATACGACAGACTACTTTGTCGATGGGGTTCCTAAAAAAGAAAAGGAATATAAGGAGATTGTAAATTCATTAGTTGATGAAAATATTTTCAAATTAATTACTAATCCGTTATATTTCAACGAAACATATTCCTGGCAGAACCGCAGAAAGCTATTACTTGAGATGTGCGGAGATATATCAGATGAGGATGTTATTGCAGAATATAGTGAGCTAAAAGCATTGACTGATATCTTATCCGGCCATAGTGTAGACGATCATCGAAAGGTAGTAGCTGCTAAGAAAACCGCCATCAATAAAGAGCTGGATATGATTCCAGTTCGAATTGATGAGGCCTTGCGCGGGAAACCTACCATTGATACGCCTCGAGACGTTCTTATTCAGGAGATTAGCTTAGCAACTACAACGCTAGAAACTCTAGAGGCAGACAAAGCATTGTTAGTGAATGGACATACGGTTGTTGATACTAGAGCGGAGCTTAGAGATGTACAACGTCGATTGATGGCTCGTGAAAGTGAACTGCAGATGGAATATAAAAAACAATCTGCATTAAAGTCGAATGAATACGATATGGTTGTATCTGAGCTTAATAATCTATCTTCTAAGGTTGAGAACACTAAGCATCGTCTGGATACATCCAATAGGGATATTCAGCGTATCGAGAGCGTTATTAACGAGCTAATGCATCAACGTCAGCAGGTCAACGAGGATGCATTTGTAATGGATATCGATGAGAATTGTCCGACATGTGGACAAAAGCTTCCTGCAGAGCAAATTCAAGTCGCGCGTGAAAAAGCTGAAACGAATTTTAATCTTAGAAAATCTAAGCGATTAGAAGAAATCAATCAGTCTATTGAACTGAAGCAACAAGACATTGAGAATATTAAAAAGAGAGATGCCAGCTTAGAGCCTATTGAAACATTAGAAGCCCTTATTAAGGCGAAAGAACTCGTCAAACAAACAATAACTGATGAGATTGGAACGCTAACAGCGCCGGTGCTTGATGATGATTCTATATATGCTGATTTAAAAGCAGAAGAGTTCATGTTGCAGATGAAACTCGATGAATCTAACACGGATCACTCTGAAGAGATTGCAGACATAGACAAACGTATTGCTACAACGAAAGAACACCGCTGTAACCTTGAAACTGAATTAAATAAATACGAAGAGGCTAAACGGATTGATACTCGTGTAGCGGAACTAGAAACACAGCAGGCTGAATTAGCAGCGGAAAAATCAAAGTTGGATGAGGCCTCATATCTAATGGATGAGTTCATCAAAGCTAAGGTCAATATGCTAGAAGATGTTATTAACTCGAGATTCAAACTAGCGCGATTCAAGATGTTTAATGTTATGTTGAACGGCAATGTTGAGGAATGTTGCGAAACTACCTATAAGGGAGTTCCGTATCGCAGCATGAATAACGCTGCACGTATAAATGTAGGACTTGATATTATCAATGCCTTAACAAAGTATTTTAAAGTTGAGGCACCTGTATTCATTGACAATGCCGAAGCCGTGACTGAATTCGTTCCTGTTAATAGTCAAACCATTAAGCTTATCGTTGATGAATCAGAACCACAACTAGTGGTTAAGGAGGTGTAAATATGGACGAATTGCAAGTTTTCAATAACATTTCTTTTGGGCAAGTTAGAGTCCAGGAGTTAGATAATGAAGTATGGTTTGTAGCAAAAGATGTATGCGAATGTTTAGGCATTAATGATACATCTAAAGCTGTAGGGCGTTTAGATGAAGATGAAAAGGGGACGAATTCAATTCCTACCCCTGGAGGCAATCAGAATTTATTGACTGTAAATGAATATGGGTTATATAGCCTGGTGCTTTCAAGTCGAAAACCTGAAGCCAAAGAATTCAAACGTTGGATTACGCATGATGTAATCCCTGCTATTAGAAAAACCGGTTCTTATTCTATGGTGATTCCGCAGACATTGCCTGAAGCCCTTAGAGCATATGCTGATGAGGTAGAATCACATAATGCAACGAAAGCTATTGTAGCACAACAAGAACAGCAGATTGCGGAATTTAAACCGGTTAAGGATTACGTAGATAAAATTCTCTCAAGTAAATCCTGTTTAGCGATTACTCAAATTGCAGCTGACTATGGCCTTAGTGCTCAAGAGTTAAATAAAATTTTGCATGAAGCTGGTCTACAACGTAAGGTCGGTGATCAATGGATTCTGTACAAGCAACATATGGCTAAAGGTTTTACTAAATCAGAAACCTTTACATTCTGCAGAAGTGATGGTCGCTTAGATTCTAAAATCACGACTAAGTGGACGCAAAAAGGGCGCTTAGAAATCCATAGCATTTTAACTAAATTAAACATACACGCTGTATGTGAAGACGTAGCATAGGAGGCACACAATGGGAGAAATTGCGAAAGCACAAACACAATTACAAACTCAATCATTGAAGACTTTAGTATCGAGCGAGTCTATAAAAAAACGATTCAATGAAATATTAGGGAAGAAGTCAGCAGCATTTGTATCTAGTTTGATTTCTGTTTCTAATAATAATGAACTCTTAACTAAGGCAGACCCTACGACTGTAGTTACTGCTGGTATTATGGCAGCTACACTAGACCTTCCTATTAATCAAAATTTAGGCTTCGCTTATATTGTTCCATTTTATAATGGCAAAAAGAAAATTTATGAAGCCCAATTTCAAATGGGATACAAAGGGTATATTCAGCTAGCCATTAGAGCTGGCAAATACAAAAAGATTAATGCCATTAAAATCTATGAAGGTGAAATAAAGAAACGGAATCGACTAACAGGTGAATTCGAATTAGGGGACCCTACCGGGGATGCTGTTGTTGGATATATGTCCTATTTCCGATTGGAGAATGGGTATGAACAATACCTATACATGAGTAAAGAAGAAATGGAAGCACATGCTAAAAAGTATTCTCAAACTTATAAAAAAGGTTTTGGACTTTGGAAAACTGACTTTGATGCGATGGCTATTAAAACCGTACTTAAACAGTTGCTAAGCAAATATGGTATTTTGTCTGTTGAAATGCAGAATATGACGACTGCTCTCACCTCAGATGGCGCCGTCATCCGTGATAATGATGGCGAACTCACACCTGATTTTGAAGGAGAAACCATCGACGTTCAATCTGATGTGGCTGAAACTATTGCTAATAACGCAAATTCAGAAACGATTGATATTGAACCTACTCCTACAAGTGAATTCGTAGATCCTGAAACAGGCGAAGTCGTCCATATGTTTGGTGATTAATTGTGATTAGTATTCAAGCATTCGGTAGTAGCTCAAAAGGGAACTGCTACCGAATCAAAACCTCAACTAATGGGGATGAATTATTACTAGATGCAGGATTAGCATTTAAAGACATACAGCGATATTGTCGATTTAATTTTGTGCATCTATGCGGTGTATTAGTGACTCATCAACATGGCGACCATTGCAAGGCCGTACCTGACTTATTAAAACTCGGACATCGCGTGTACATGCTAAAAGACACGGCTGAGGCTATCTATGTTGCCGGACATCATAAAGTGGTCTATATAACGCCTAAGATTCAATTTTCTGTTGGTAATTTTACTATCTTACCATTTGAATTAGAGCATGATGTTCCGAATGTTGGTTTTTTAATTGCCGATGGTGAAGAGAAACTCTTATATATTACCGACACCTATTATTGCCGGTACACATTTAAAGATGTGAATCATATCATGGTCGAGTGTAATCATTCATATGAAATCCTGAACCAACGTGTTGACAATGGATGCCTACATGAGAAACGTATGGAACGATTAATTCAATCCCATTTTTCGTTAGAGAATGTTATTAAATTTCTAAAGTCTATGGATCTTACTAAGTGCCAGGACATTCGACTGCTTCATTTATCTGATGAAAACTCCGATGCAGCTATGTTTAAGCAAGCTGTTGAAGCTGCCACAGGTAAATATGTAGTCGTAGAACAAGAAAGGAGTCCATTATGATTGTTAAATCGATTCAAATTACAGATAACGATATCAATATCGCCTATCAGAAACCATCTGCTACAGGCCTGACAGATGTCTTTACCATCAAGTCTAAAGACGACCCACGGCCTGAACTCATGCAAGCTTTCAGCCGACTACAGGCTATTATGAAAAAGAACTTTGAATTCCTGGAGGAGTTTAACATCCCGTTTGTCGTACGGTCATTCAAGTTTAAATATGGCGTTATCGAGGATGTGGTTGAGAAAGTCAGCGTTGAAGGCATTATACAAGATGCAAACTCTACTGATGAACTGAAATTCAAGACTGATTGGTTGTCGGTAGAGTATGCAGATCGTACATTTGCTATTTCAGTGCAAGACTTAATTGATGAATGTGTAAAGTTTATCATGGGGAACCGAGCCCAGGATAGTTTGTTTATAGATGAGGAATAATGAATGGCCAAGGACGTGTATTACTTCAGCCACGATGTTAATGCGAGCAATGATCCTAAAATCGTAGCAATGGAGTCAGAGTTTGGGGTTATTTCATATGCCTGGTGGTGGAAATTAATTGAAAAACTGGCTTCATCTGAGGACTATAGACTGCCTTTTAAAAAATATACCTTTATTGCTCTTGATAAAGAATTAGGAATTTTGAACGAAAATGAACGACCGTTGAACGAAAATGAACGACCGTTGAACGAAAATGAACGTACTTTTTTTTGTTCAAATAAGTCATTTTTGTTTGTAAATTCGTTAATTAATGATTTTGAATTGCTCGAATGTGATGACGAGTATTTTTGGTCTCCTAGTTTAATTCGTAGACAAGAAGAGCGAAGAAGTAAATTTGAAAAAAAGCAGGAGCAGCGTAGGCTCGCAGGCATTAAAAGTGGTGAAGCTCGTAGAAAAAAAGAACAAAATCGAACGGTCGTTCAACGAACTTCAACGGTCGTTGAACAAAACGAACAAAAGGAAAGGAAAGGAAAGGAAATTAATAATATAGAGAGAGATACGCGCGCGCGTGAAGATGAAAATCCTCTATCTATGTTTGACGATGATGAAGTAAAAAATAAACCCATTTATGATTTGTACATGAAAGCAATCGGAGATGTATCACCTGTCATTAAAGACCGGTTAGATGATCTGGTTGAGTCTTATGGGAAGGAACGAGTCATTGTTGCTATTAATACCACAGCTGATAATGGCGGTAATAGTATCAAGTATGTTGAAACTGTCACGGCAGGGAATCTAAAGAAGGAGGTGCAAAAAGATTTTGGAGCAAGTAAACATAACGGAAATGCTAGAAACGTTTCTCGAAAAAAGGAAGAAGTCGACTGGCAAGCAGAATACGAGAGAGTCCATGGTAAAGGATGAGTTCTTTTATCCAATCTATGACAAACCAGTAGTCATCCAAACAAACGTTAATACCACCTATGCTGCTGTTGGTATCCCTCGGCGATACTATGACATGGATTTTGAGTGGTTACGTAAACATGGCAGCTTTCCTAAAGAAAATTCAGAAGCATATGCTGTAGTAAAACATTATGTGGATAACCTAGAGGCAAATCTTAAAAGTGGCAAAGGATTGATTTTAAGGGGCCCTGCTGGCACTGGAAAAACTTCAATAGCAGTTAGTATTCTGAAAGAGGTTTTAGCGCTAAAACGGGGCTGTATGATGATTTCTATGCCTAGTCTATTGGACATTATGCTCACATTATCTAAGGGTGATAGAGTTGCATTTCTAAATTATGAACAAAAGCTCAGGAATATTCCGCTGTTGCTGTTAGATGATTTTGGAGCGGAGTATTCTAAATCTGATTGGGTGCACACAAAAGTTGAAAGCATTATTATTGGCCGATACCATGATATGAAGCCAGTTATACTGACAACTAATTATAATAACGACCAAACAAAAGACCATTATAGCGAACGAGTGATTGATAGATTACGTGGCAAAGATTATGAAGAGGCTATATTTTGGGGAGACTCACACCGATGAAGATTATCCTACGTTGTCAGTTTCGGTTTAGAAAGAAAACCCATGATAGGTTCCCCACGTTGAACGAGTACATTGACTGTGAGCGAGGTTCAACAATTGCTGCGGCAGCAATGAAGAAAAAATGCACAGAGCAGGTAAGGGTGCAATGCATCGAGCAAAGCATACCTCCTGTTGCTGGCAAAGTAGACTTATTGTTTGAATGGCATTCATCTACTAGACATGACCCGGATAATGTGGCTTTTGCCAAGAAGTTTATTTTAGACGGATTGCAATTAGCTGGTGTACTAGAAAACGATAACAGGAAATTCATAGGAACAATGGCCGATGAAATCATAACGGATACAGAAAATTATGTGATTCTACATCTTTCAGAGCATATGAGTATATTCCTGTAGTAATAAATGCCTCTAGGATTGAAATATTGGTGCCTAGACGGCGTTTTAAAATATTATGCAATAAAAACCATTACGAGCTATTTTTAAACGAACGGAGAGCGAATGAGGAAAAGATTAGTATATGTGGCTCACCCTTATGGCGGGAAGAAGAGCAATAAAGAAAAGATAGATACGATTATGAGTGAGTTGGTTTTAAGTGATACAAATCATGATTATGTATCGCCGATTCACAATTACGGATTTATGTATTTAACTGGTGATGATTACCAGAAGGGCTTAGACATATGTTTAGGCCTACTGAATCATTGTGACGTGTTAATATTGTGTCCTGGTTGGGAAAATAGCCGGGGGTGCAATGGTGAGTACGAATATGCTCAAAAGCATGGTAAGGCGATATTCACGTTAGATGAATGGAAAGCCATGAACATAATTTAATTTTTGGTTAGATACTTCTTTTGAAGTTGGTATAAACACAATTCGGACTAAACTACAAATAAAAAAGGGGGAGATGTATTTGAATGAATACGAAATTGAAAAAATCACTAGGTTGGCCACTGAGGTGGCCACTAAAACCTACTATGAATTAGCCAAGCAAGAAAATGCACAGTTAGGTCGTAAACTTCGACACAACACGATCAAGCTGCTTAAGCATTATAGTCAGTTACAGTCATACGTAGACAATGCTATCACGGATTCGACACAAGCCGAGGATATATGGCTCAATGAACTGTTAATTGATATGTTTGACGATAAAAGCATTGTGAAAGTAAATGCGATTGTTAAATCTAAAGAAAAAACAGCATTGATGATGAGGCATGTGAATAACATGCTCGATATCTATGCTGAGAAGTGTAGTACAAAGCAATTTAAGTATTGTGAGTGTATGCGCAGGTATTATATTGATGGAGAAACCTTAGAAGAGATTGCTGAATCATTTCCTGAAAAGCCTGATGTACGGACTATCAAACGTTATATTGCAAGAGGTATTGAAGAGTTATCAGTATTGCTGTGGGGCGTTATTGGACTAAACACTAAGTTAGCCTAAAAATTGTCCCAAAACTGTCCTAGACCTGTCCTTCTTGACAGTTTATAATGATAGTGTGAGTTAATAGGGAAACAAATTAATCTCTCTCGACAAAGTGAATACCTAGAACACTAAAGCAAAAAGACCGCTTAATCTATACGATTGGGCGGTCTTTTTGTATCCAAATTTTAAGAAAGTGAGGTGAATACGATTGACGGATGTGTATTGTGAAAAGAGACGATGCCTAAATAATGTTAAAGGTTGGTGCAAGGCTAATGGAATTCATATTGATCATATGTGTAAGTCGTATGCACCATCACATTCGTTAGTAAAAACAAAAACCGCAAAGGTTCATAAGGAGTGCGGTAAATATAGACAAAATAAAGGGGTATTAAGATAGCTTTTGGGGCAGTACCCGCGCTAAATAATAAAAAATAAATTTAAAA
>ERZ773051.1029-NODE-1029-length-16276-cov-7.019728_pt1 | contig 16276 bp, 12 predicted proteins | sample MGYA00580631_ERZ773051 | MGnify/ENA primary metagenome ERZ773051 (study PRJEB29015, sample SAMEA2738137) | human oral metagenome | biome: human oral; feature: human-associated habitat; material: saliva | place: China | collected 2204 ...
GTGCCGTGGACGGCGAAGCCCCGGCCTATCATCTTTTCGTCGGTAAGGACGAACAGCGCTTTGTCATCGTGTCGGGCGAAAGTCGCCTGAACGAAGTGGTGGGCTACGGCCGCCTGACGACCGGCAATGCCGCATCGCTCCCGCCGCAAGTGCACGCTTTGTTGCAGCAATACACCGAAACGGTGCGACAGGTGCGCGCCGGACAAGCGCCGGCCGCAACTGCGCCCAAGAATTTGCGCCGCTTTGTCGAACCGCTCATCGATGCACAGTGGGGGCAGAGCTATCCCTACAACAGCAAGACACCTCGTGTGGGCGGGAAACCCACCTACACCGGATGCGTGGCCACAGCCGCGGCGCAGTTCCTCTATTTCTTCAAATGGCCGCTCCAACGTCCGCCGCTCTATGTGCGTTCGGAAGGCGACGAAGCCGACACCTCGCCCACCTATCTCTGGGACTTGATGAAAGGCACGCGCGAGCAGATGAACTCCACGCGTGCGGCGGCCGCCGTCGGCCGATTGTTGCTGGATGTGGGCAAGGCGATTCGCATCACCTTCGGCACGCAGGCGAGTCCGTCGAACATCGAATACACCCTCGACGCGTTGCAAAACGATTTCGGCTACACCACGCGGCTTTTGCACCGCGACCGCATGAAAGCCGACGAGTTTCGCGAAGCCATCATGCAGGAAATCTCCGACGGATGCCCCGTGATGATGTGCGGCGGCGTGCATGCTTTCGTTTACGACGGCTACGATCGCCGCGGTTTCGTGCATGCCAACTTCGGTTGGGACGGACAGGGAGACGGTTATTACGACATCAACACCATCACCACGCCGCTCCCCGGCCCGTTCATGGGCAACGGGCAGTTTTGGGAGAACCAAGTGGCGCTGATGGCGCACCCGAAAAATGGCAAGTACCCTGATTTCCCCACGCCGTTGCGCGTGCTCGGCGCACGCAAGAACACGGCGTTCGAATTTGAGCCGCGCGAGGGACAGCGCACCACGCGTTTCGCCGCCAAGATCACGGCGGGTTCTTACAATTCCATCAACGGCGAGTTCGGCCGCTTCAGCGGTCAGGTGGGTTTTGCGGTGAATGATGCCGAAGGGCGCACCGTGAAGCTAGTCCCGTTCCGCTACGACAACACGTTGTGGAGCAGTATTTTCACCACGTGGAACTTGGAAATGAGCGATATCGACCTTTCCGATGTGCCCGACGGCCATTATCTGTTGGTACCGGTGTGCCGCGAACTCGTGGCGCGCAAGCCCGACACCTTCAAGCCGTGGTATCCGATCAGATATGGCAACCGCATGAAATTGAGCGTGGCGGACGGCAAGCTGACTGTGGAAGACGAAATCGCCGGTGGCGCGCTGAGCGTTTGCCGCGACCCCGAATTGCTTTTCCCTGCCTATGCGGGTTCAGGCGATCCGGCACTGTTGACCTTCACCGTGCGCAATCCGAATGTCGATGAGATGCACGGCAACCTGAAAATGACCTTCACGCCGGTGAACGGCGGCGCGGAATATGTAGCGCCTTTCCGCCCGAGCAGCATTGTCTCCTTCCGCCGCTTGGCCGACACGCAAGTTGCGGTGGATTTCCCCACGAACTATTCGGACAACACGGGGAATCACGAGATGAAGCCCGGCCGCTACAAACTGAAGTTGGTGTTGGAAACGACCAACACGAAGGAGAAACAACTCATTCAGCTCGGTGCCGATCGAGATTTTGAAATCGAAGTGTTGCCTTATCCCGATCTGCGCATTTTTGTGCGCAATGTCGATTACCTGATCGGGGGCAAAGAAGTGAACCAACAAATCTTTGATGTCGACAAGGACCGCGATCTGTCGATGCGCATCCACACGGAAGTGCGCGGCGACCAGCGGAAAGCCTATTGGGGACGCGTGTTCTATCGTTTGGTCTGCCCCGAAACGGGCGAATCTGTCGATGCCGGTGTGGCGCGCAACGTGAGTTTGCAGCCCTTCGTACACAATCCGGAACAAAAGACGGCTGCCAAGATCGACGTCTCGCGCTTGAAGCCTGGCTGCCGCTATGAAGTGCACGTGGAAATCGAAGACGGCAACGGCCGTCGCGAGATTTGGACGAACGATTCGCCCCGCGCGCAGTTGATGGTGGTGAAGCATGACGACGCGCCGACGCCGAACCAGCCGGTTCAACCCATCGTTCCGCCTACGCCCGCCGAACCCGTCGTGCCCAATGTGCCGAAAGCCGCACAAGTGGTGCTGGATTCGACGCAAATCAAGGTACATGTGGACGACATCTTCAACCTCGCCGCCAAAGTATTGCCGGCCACGGCCGCTCAGCAGTTGACTTGGCAATTGAGTGAGCCGGGCATCGTGGATATGTTGGGCGGTGGAAGTTTCAAAGCGCTGCAAAAAGGCGAAGTGACAATCACCGCTTTGGCGCTCGACGGCAGCGGTGCGAAGGCCGAATGCCGAGTGACGGTGGTCGTCCCCACGGCTTTGTCCGCTCAGTCCGCAAGCATTCGCCCGTATGTGGAGTGGAGTGGCTCGCACTTGTTCTTGTGTGGCGTGCAGCGCGGAGTTCGCGTTCGGTTGTGCACCCTCGAAGGGCGAACGCTGCGCACCGTGGTCGCCACCGGTGCCCCTCTCCGCTTCGAGTTCGGCCCCATGCGTGGCCTCTTCTTGCTCGAAACGTCCGACGGCTTCCGCCAAAAGATTGTACGCTGAAAGATCAGACCGATGAATCATCGGTCGGGCAAAAATAAAACGTCCCGCTCTCCATTGGAGGGCGGGACGTTTTGTGTGTTGGACTCGCGGTTATTTCACTTCGAGCTGTGCACCGGGCTTGAACTTCACCACTTTCTTAGCGGGGATGGTGATTTCTTGCTTGGTGGCTGGATTGATACCTTTGCGCTCAGCACGTTCGCTGATAGAGAAGGTGCCGAATCCGAGAAGTGTAACCTTATCTTCTGCCTTGATGGCGTCTGCGATCGAATCGAGGGTGGCATTGACAGCTGCCTTGGCTTGATCTTGAGTCAAGTTGGCCTGCTTAGCCACTGCATTGACGAGTTCAGTTTTATTCATATTATCGTGTCTTAGAATTATAGTGCTAAGGAGATAGTTCCCTTGTAGGTGCAAATATATTGTAAGTTGGTTGGGTGCGCAAATAAAACGTGCTTTTTTTGCCGCAATGCGATGAAAATGGAGTGTTTTGCTCCTGCCGACAGACGAAAATGCCCTGTGCGTCGAGCCGGTCAGCGCACCACGGCCACTTTGGCGGTGGCACCTTTCGCTCCGTCGGCCGTGGAAATGTGGAAATAATATACACCCGAAGCCACCATCACCCCACGACTGTCGCGCCCATCCCAGCGGAACAGACCGCCTTGGCTGCGACCGGCAAAGACCAGCGCGCCGGAGGTCGTGGTCACGCGCACATCGGCATCGGCTGTCAGGCCGTCGAGGGTCACTTGGCGTTGCATCGTGGGACGAAATGGGTTGGGGTACACCCGAAGTTGGCTCCGATTGAGCTGTTCGTTCGGCTCCGACGCATCGCCTTCGTAAGAGAGCATCCCCACGTCGGTCGAAATCATCACGCTCCCATCCGTAGGGTGACAAGCGATGCTCCAGATATTGTCGGAAAACAGCGGAGAGTTGTTCGCTTTGAAGTGGTGGATGGTTTTCAACCCGTCGGGTGAGAGGAGATAGACGCCGTCGCCCTGCGTGCCGACCCACTTGCGGTTGGCACCGTCCACGGCAATGGCGGTGATGGGAACGCCCGCGAGCAGATAGTCGGCATAGTCGGTGCCGTCGTTGCGGGGCACCTTGATTTGCGTGACGTGGAAATCGTTGTCAAACCAGGTTTTCGGGTCGTCGACCACGAAGACACCTTCGTTGGTGCCGAGCCATATCGCCCCGTCGCGGTCCTGCGCCATCGACAGTCCTTGCGAGAAGGAACAAGGCGTGCCGTCTTGATTGAGGAAAGTGGTGCGATAGCGCGACACATCGTCGTCGGTGTTGTCGACGGTACCGTTATAGTCCAGACAAAGGAAGCCCCCGTTGTGGTTCGACACGGTGCGGCGCGAAGTCACCCACAGGCGCCCGTCGCGATCGATCATAGTTTTCTCCAGCGTCGGTGCGTTGTCCAGTTCTTTTTGGTACAATCCTTTCCACGTTCCGTCCGGCCGCAGCGCCCAGAGAGCGGTGTCCGCACTATTGTTCAGCACAAACAAGTTGCCCGCGCGGTCAAAGATGGCCCCGTCGGTGCGCACATACGACGCCGCTGCGGGAGAACCATTTTTCACCGCCGAGACCAGCGGAGAATTATTATACGTATATTGTTGTGTGGGGCTCGTCTTGTCGTAAAGATAAATGCCCGTTCTTCCCGTGGTCACGACGAAACGATTTTCGTCGTTGGGCGATTGCGCCACGGAAGTGGCATTCTCAAACGGTGCGCGCACGAAACCTTTCTCCTCGGAGGGCGTTTCGAAAAACGTCCATCGGCCCGACTCGTAGATCATCGTCATTTGCGGCGTGTCAACGCGGTCGTAGGGGTCGAGGCGTCCGCAGGCAATGAGAAGCCGGTTGCCGCTTTGCCGCATGAAATACCCTCTGTCATACCGCGGCCCGTAGCCGCCGACGTGCGCTGTGGCCGTTGTGAAATCGAAAGTCGTACCGTTGAGCGGCACACGGACGAATCCCTCGCCGTCGCGGCCGATCCAGAAGCCGCCTTTCCCGTCGCTTTCCAACCAGTGGATGCCGCTTTGCAGAGTCGCCGCCGTGGGCGTCGCCGAGTCGTCGTCGAATTGCAGCAGCGTGCGGTCGTTGTAGCCGAACGCCTTCCCGTCGATGCCTGTGCTCAGGCGGTCGAGCGCGAGCAAATCGACGCGTGCGAAGTCGTTCGTCCCCGCTTTCTCCACCAAGTCCGCCGCAATGCGCCATGTACCCACAAATCCCGGTTGACCGCCGGGTACATTGAGGTAGAGCGCGCGAGTAGTGGCGGCAAGTTGCTTCACAGGATGCGCAAAAATGTTGTTCCAGAGCGAAGGATCGGAGAAATTCTGTTGCACGCCGATCGTTTTCAAACCCTGATCGGTGGCCACCGCCAGCCGGTTGCCCACGCGTGCCACGTCATTGCAGGCCGCCATGGGGAAATGCCCTTTGATCTCCGCGCGGGTGAGATCGATCCACACAAAACCCTTGTTGGTGGTGACGAAAGCGTCGTCTCCCTGCACCCGCAATTGATTGACGGTCAAATTTTCGGTCGTGGCCTGTTTGATGGCGCGGAGGTTCACTAATTGCCCGTCGCGCGGACGGTAGAGATCGATGTTGCCGTTGCGATAAAGCAGCACCAACCAACCCCGAGTCTGGGAGTAGCCGATGTGTAGAATCTGTTTGTCCGACAGGCCTGCACTGACGCGGTCCACAAAGGCGACGGCATCGTTTTCGGTGTCGTAAATGAGCAAGTTCTCGCCCATCAACGCATAGAGATAGGGCCCCGCCGTGGCGCAGGCCGTGCCGTCGTGGTAGGCCAAATGCGGCGTCCAGTGGTCGGGGAGAGCGGCCTGCGCGGTCGGCGAGCCGACAAACAGCAGCCCCATGAGGAGGAGAGCAAAGCACTTTTTCATAAGTGGGAGAGAAATCAGTGGGGATCGAGTTGTTCGAGGAAGGCGCACAACTTTTGTACGGCGCGTGCTCGGTGCGAGAGGCGATTTTTCACCTCGACACCCAATTCCGCAAAGGTCTTCCCCGTGTCTTCCGGCGAAAATACGGGGTCGTAGCCGAAGCCTTCGGTGCCGCGACGCGTTTCGGTGATGTGTCCGTCCACACGCCCTTCGAAGAGATGCTCTTCGCCCCCGATGATCAGCGCAATGACGGTGCGGAAATGCGCCTTGCGGTTCGTTGCACCTTGCAACTCACGCAGCAGTTTGTCGACGTTCGCCTCATTGTCGTTGCGATCGGGGTAGGCATAGCGTGCAGTGTGCACCCCCGGTTGCCCGCCGAGCGCATCGACTTCCAAACCGGTGTCGTCGGCAAAGACGTCGAGCCCGTAGCGCTCGTGCACAAAGCGCGCTTTGAGCAGCGCATTGCCCTCGAGCGTGTCGGCCGTTTCGGGAATGTCTTCGTGGCAGTCGATGTCGGCCAGCGAAACGATTTCGAATTTGTCGCCCACCACGGCGGTGATTTCTTCGAGTTTGTGGGCATTGTTGGTCGCAATGACGAGACGTTGTTTCATTGGTTGGGAGGAGGAAAGTCGTTGTTACTTGTTGCGTCCGGCCGTGCTGGCAGCTTGGTCGCTGGCCACCTTGGCCTTCATTTTCTCTATTTCGGCACGATCTCTGTCGGCATTGGCGCGCAGTTTGATACGGTCGAATCCGTAGCCGAACACTCCCGAGGCCCGTGTCTGACTGACGAAGGCATTCGGGTCGATCGAGAGGATGATCCGGAAAATCGTGTTGGCTTCCCGGCGTTTGGCGAGCACGATCAGCACCTTTCGCTCCTGCTTGGTGTACCAACCTTGTCCGTTGAGCACCGTCACACCGCGGTGGAGACTGTTGATGCCCGATGCAATTTCGTCGTACTTGTCGGAGAAGATGAGAAATTGCACCGACTGCCGACCGCTGTTCACCACATAATCGACGATCATCGTGCTGCAAATCAGCGTGGTGTAGCCGTAGAGCAACGTTTGCAAGTTGCTGTGGGGCAGGAAGAGGGAGGAGGTGATGATGCCCACGTCGCAGAGCATGATCATCGTGCCGAGCGATACATTGCGGTGCTTGTTGATCATGGCCGCAATCACGTCCGTTCCGCCCGTCGATCCGTTGCGGAGGAACACCAGTCCCATGCCGATGCCGATGAATCCCGCGCCAAACACGGCACTCATAAAAGCATTGTCCGTCACGATGGGGAGTTTGACGTGCGCGTTGTAGCCCGCCGGAAACAATTCGGGGTTCGTGGCCCAAAGGTATTGCATGACCCATTCCACCAGCGAGAGCAGCGCCGTGAGCGCCGCCACGGCATAGATGGTTTTCAGGCAGAAACGCCACGAAAGCACATAGAGCGCCGTGGCGAGTAGCACCGCATTGGCCAGAAAAAAGGTGTATTGCACTTTCCACCAGCCCGTGGCGTAGAAAATCACAGCGCCCAGTCCGGTGGTGCCGCCCGGCGTGATCTCGTGCGGCATGAGAAAACAAGTGAAGCCCACGGCATAGCAGAGCAAGCCGAATGTGATGATCAGGTAGTCCTGAAATTCGAGCCACCAGTTGATTTGAAAGGAGCGCGACATGGTCATTTGAGGGTAAATTCCCCCTCACCACGTGGGCAGTGAGAGGGAAGTGAAAATTGTGAGTGAGTTTATTTCTTCAATACGATGTTCACGATGCGTCCGGGCACCACAATCACCTTGGCCACCGTCATGCCGTCGAGATATTTCTGGCTCTGTTCGGCTTCGAGTGCCGCCTTTTCGATGGTTTCTTTCGTGGCGTCGGCCGGGAAATCGAGGGTGAAGCGCGTCTTGCCGTTGAAGGAGATGCCGAGTGTCACCGTGTCCTCCTTGAGGTACGATTCGTCGAAGACCGGCCATGCGGCGTCGCACACCGTGGTGTCGTGACCGAGGCGGTGCCAAAGTTCTTCGGCCATGTGAGGAGCGAAGGGCGCGAGGAGCACCACGAAGGCTTCGAGCACTTCGCGCGAGGTGCACTTTTGTTGTGCCCATTCGCTCACGGCGATCATGAAGGCCGGCACCGACGTGTTGTAGGCAAACACCTCGACGTCCTCCGTCACCTTTTTGATCAGCTTGTGGAGCGTCTTGAGATTCTCCTTCGTCGGCGCCGTGTCGGTCACTGCCCAATCCTCGCCGCGGAAGAAGAGGTTCCAAGCCTTTTTGAGGAAACGGAAGCAGCCGTCGATGCCGTTGCTGTCCCAGGGTTTGCTCTGGCTGATGGGGCCGAGGAACATTTCGTAGAGGCGCAGCGTGTCGGCGCCATATTTCTCGACGATCAGGTCGGGGTTCACCACGTTGAACATCGATTTCGACATCTTCTCCACTGCCCAACCGCAGACGTATTTGCCGTCTTCGAGCACAAATTCGGCGTCGGCATATTCCGGTCGCCAAGCTTTGAAGGCTTCGGTGTCGAGCACGTCGGCCGAAACGATGTTCACGTCCACGTGCAGCGGCGTCACGTCATACTGGTCTTTCAGGCCGTGGCTCACGAAGGTGTTCGTGTCTTTGATGCGATAGACAAAGTTCGACCGTCCCTGGATCATGCCCTGGTTCACCAGCTTTTGGAACGGCTCATCCTTCGGGCAAACGCCGAGGTCGAAGAGAAACTTGTTCCAGAAACGCGAGTAGATCAAGTGCCCCGTGGCGTGTTCCGAACCGCCCACATAGAGATCCACCTGCTGCCAGTAGTCGGCAGCCTCCTTGCCCACGAGCGCCGTGTCATTGTGCGGATCCATGTAGCGGAGATAGTAGGCCGACGATCCGGCAAAGCCCGGCATCGTGCTCAGTTCGAGCGGGAAAACGGTCTTGTGGTCGATGCGCACATTGTCCGTCACGCATTGTGCCGCCTCGTCCCACGCCCAGCGTGTCGCATTGCCGAGGGGCGGTTCGCCCGTCTCGGTGGGGAGGAACTTCGTCACCTCCGGCAATTCGAGCGGGAGGCACTCTTCCGGCACGAGCTGCGGCATGCCGTCTTTATAGTACACGGGGAAGGGTTCGCCCCAATAGCGCTGACGGCTGAAAATGGCGTCGCGCAAACGGTAGTTCGTCTTCACGCGTCCCAGCCCGTGCGCTGTGACAAAAGCTTTGGTGGCGGCGATGGCCTCTTTCACCGAAAGCCCGTTGAGCGAGAAGCCCTCGCGGGTGGTCACTCCGGCACGGGGCGAATTGGTCACAGTGCCTTCTTTCGCGTCGAAGCTCTCCTCGCTCACATCGGCGCCCTCGATGAGCGGCACGATGGGCAAGTCGAAGTGACGGGCGAAAGCATAGTCGCGACTGTCGTGCGCCGGCACCGCCATGATGGCGCCCGTGCCGTAGCCTGCCAGCACATAGTCCGAAATCCACACCGGGATTTCTTCGCCTGTGAAGGGGTTCACCGCATAGCTACCCGAGAACACGCCGCTCACCCGTCGGTCGGCGATGCGCTCGCGTTCCGTGCGCTTGGCCGTGGCGGCCACATAGGCTTCCACCTCTTCGCGGCGGTCGGCCGTGGTGAGTTGCGCCACGAGTTCGCTTTCGGGAGCGAGCACCATGAAGGTCACCCCAAAAATCGTGTCGGCACGGGTGGTGAAGATCGTGAACTTCACGTCGCTGTCCTTCACCGCAAACTCCATCTCCGTGCCTTCCGAACGACCGATCCAGTTGCGTTGCGTTTCTTTGATCGAATCGGTCCAGTCGAGTTCGTTGAGTCCGTCGAGCAGTCGGCCGGCATAGGCACTGACGCGCAGACACCATTGCTTCATCTTCTTCTGTACCACGGGGTGTCCGCCGCGTTCCGAAACGCCGTCCACCACTTCGTCGTTCGCCAGCACCGTGCCGAGCGCCGGGCACCAGTTCACCATCGTCTCGCCGAGGTAGGCGATGCGATAGTTCATGAGGGTCTCCTGTCGCTGCTTGTCGTTCATGGCGTTCCACTCGTCGGCGGTGAACTGCAGGGGCTCACTTTCGGCCGCCGTGAGACCGTCGGTGCCGTGGGCTGCAAAATGCGCTTCCAGCTCCGAGATGGGGCGCGCTTTCTCTGCCGCAGTGTCGTAGTAGGATTTGAACATGCGCTCAAAAGCCCATTGCGTCCATTTGTAGTATTCGGGCGAGCAGGTGCGCACCTCGCGCGACCAGTCGAAGGAAAAACCGATTTTGTCGAGCTGCTCACGGTAGCGCGCGATGTTCTGCGCTGTGGTCACCGCAGGGTGCTGTCCCGTTTGGATGGCATATTGCTCTGCGGGCAACCCGTAGGCGTCATAGCCCATGGGGTTGAGCACATTGTCGCCACGCAGACGACGATAGCGTGCATAGATATCGGAAGCGATGTAGCCCAGCGGGTGACCGACGTGCAGACCGGCGCCCGAAGGGTAGGGAAACATGTTGAGGACGTAGAATTTCGGGCGATCGCTCGAGGGCTTCGCCGTGTAAGTGCCTTCGCGAGCCCACGTCTCGCGCCACCGCTTTTCGATGTCTCTGAAATTATATTCCATTTTGCTGTCGTTGTATCTCGGTATATTGCTGCAAAGTTACGCCAACTGTAAGGAGCAAACAAGAAAAAAAGCTGTTTTTTCGCTTCGCCGATCTGGAGAGGATCGGTGTAGTGAATCTTTTCCTGAAAGTGGGTTTTGAACTCTGTTTTGTTTTTTTTGTGGGTTTGTTTGGCTTTTCGCTTGAATTGTTGTAAGTTTGCGGAGGATATATAATATATGCACATGGGAAATGATGTTCTCAATAGCCTAGATCCTTTTGATAGGTGATGTGCTTGTTGTGAATCGCAAACAACCGATCACATAGCGTGGCATTTTAGTCAGTGTCTATTGAATCCTTAAAAATAGCGCTTATGTACAGATTCTTAATTCTCATTTTCGCCCTCACGCTCATGGCTTGTGACAACGACACCCCGCAAGAAAAACCACGTGAGCAAGAAAAGCACGAAGTGCCAGTGTCGAAGCCCAAACCCTAATTCGACGAAGTGGGCGAGCGCATTTGGTACGGACGAACTCCCGCCATGCGGTTGGACTCGACCGACTATGGCGCCGGCCTCATCTGGGTGTTGGAGATGCGCACGTCAAGTATTCCCAAGCAACGTTTCGACAGTCTTTTCAAACAAACCGTTTGGGAAATCAAAGACATTTGTGCCGTGGAAACAGACTTGAGTCTGGCCAAGAAAATCCCTAAGTTCGTGGGAGGGTCTATTGCAAAGGAATTCACTTGTCGCAACGGCGTCATCTTGCGGCACATGCAGGGTATCGATATTAACTGTGTGGATACGGTGAACTACGTCTACAACGAGGACTTAAACGAGATTGTGCTGGAAGGTACCGGAATAAGGTGGTATGTGCTGCGGCTCAACAAATATGTAGTCGAATTTTTGCAGCAAGGTCACAACATTTGGGGACCTTTTGATTGGTATTACGGACGCAACAGCGGCCGTTCGGAAGTCACGTTGGAGGCGAAGTAGACGGAAACTTTGAATGAACTTCATGTCAAACTGCAACTGGCGTGCCCATGTTGCAGTTTTTTTGTCGGCATCCCGCGGCAGCAAATGCGACTCATCTTGCTCCCCATCCGTTGGATGGCATCGGCATAAATCGCTCCGAAAGAAACTTTTTCTATGCCGGTGTCCGTGTTCTTAGAATCGGGTATAGAGGTTAAATGTCGGACAAAGCAAATGTTTCTTTATCCAATTCCAGATAGAAGTAAAGATATTACCTCCATAAATGTCATGGAGTTCTTGCTCCGTAAGCAAGCGCATATGATTATTTGTCATTCTATCGAGGAATTATGAGTTGTGTGCCTTATGGCAAGTGATAAATTAGGAATCAGAAACGAAACAGCCAAAACTTTTCTACTGTTATTTTTTATCATCTGAATTCTTCTCTTCCTTTTGGCCAGAAAGCATTATCTTTGCATCATACAATTACATTCTCTTCTATCATTATCTCCTAGATGCCCCTTGCTATATGATAAATCGCATTCTTGTTCTCTTTTCAATAACCATTGTATCTATTCTCAGCTCGGCAGCACAAATACCCATAACATCCAAGAATAACTGGATGTATGTAGATGCCATGCTATCGTCTAAAGAGAAAAACGTCCCCACCTCGGCAATTATTGACACTGGGTGTACCTATTGTGTGATAGACTCCACCTTTGCCGCAGATTTACAACTCTCTACTATCGATACTGTGTTTGTAAGCTACAGCACGCAAAAGCCTCCGGTGTCAGCATCTCGAGTAAACTTACCCCAACTTGCTATTGGAGAGAAAATGTATAACAATGTTTTATGCATCATCGTGGACTTGCAAGGAAAGTTCAAGGAATATGCCCCCTCCTTTATCATTGGTGCAGATATCATAAGAAGAGACTGGTGGAACATAGACCTTAAAAACAATGTTTTATCGTTCCTCACAGAATTACCACAGCAAAAGCAGAAGATAAAATGGGCAAGCCGGAAAGCCAGATTTCCTAATGAAATCATTCTTAAGGCAGAAGTTAATGGCAAAAAGGGATACTTCTTATTTGATACTGGCAGTAGAAGAAATAAGCTTCCTCTGTCTTTAGGTATAGCCGCAACTAAAAATCAACAAGAGCAAACGGCTAATATTGCAGAATCCTTGAGCGTAAAAGAGCTACAAGTTGTTGAGCAGGCACAACTAAAAGTTGGCTTTATTGATAAGGTAATAGACATGTTTTTAACTCCAGAGAAACAAGGTTGTCTCAATGCACAATTCCTATGGGACAAGTCTATTGTTCTAGACTACAAGAACAAATGTATATTCATTTTAGATTGAAGGCGAATAAAAAGATATGACACAAAGGCGAGATACAGTTTAACTGTATCTCGCCTTTGTGTGTCTTGAGAAAGAATTCTCAGATCGTAAAAGAGCCCCTACCCCCTCCGTTAGGACCAATTTGAGGTTCATTCTCTACATAGAGAGTAAAATGCTTTTAAGCCAATTCCAGACAGAAGTAGAGGTATTACCTCCATAATGACATAGAGTTCTTGCTCCGTAAGCAAGCGCATATGATTTATACTTTTCTATTATTATCCACGAAATACCTCCTATTGTATGACAAATCGCTTTCTTATACTCTTTTCGGTAACCATCGTTTCTGTTCTCAGCTCAGCAGCACAAATACCCATAACATTTAAAAACAACTGGATGTATGTAGATGCATCTTTTTCATATGGCGATAAGAGTTTTCCAGTTTCTGCAATGGTAGATACAGGATGCACCTATTGTGTTATAGATTCAACTTTTGCCGTAGATTCTTGTGGAATTACGCCACAGAATCCTGATTATAATGGATATAACACATCGCGAGATAGAACTCGTATTTTCTACACCACAATTCCTATTTTATGTGTGGGAGGAAAAGAGTTCACAGAAGTCAAGTGCGCCATAATAGATTTGTCTGGTAAGTTCCAAACAAATCATCGCTTTATCATTGGAGCAGATATCTTGAGCAAAGAGCTATGGAAATTCAATCTCAAGAGTTGCATCTTAGAATGTTTAGATAAAAATTCCTCACTCTCCTATAAGAGCATTATTACTTGGGACAAGCGTAGTGCCTTATTCTATAATGGTATTGTGTTAAAAGCCAAAGTAAATGGCAAGAAGGCATTTTTCCTCTTTGATACAGGTTCTCGCTATAATCAATTACCCAAGGAGGTGGGTATTCTACCTACTGATACAATCGTAAAAGAATTTGCTAACATTGCAACACCCATAGTATGGAAAAATAGAGAAAGAGTCCAAGCAGCACAGTTTTCACTTTCTTCTATAAACTTGCCAATAGACTTTCTACTGACAAATGAATCTATAGGCTATCTTAATGTAGAGTTTCTACTTGATAGAGCCTTTATTATAGACTATACTAAGAAAAGGGTTTTGCTCGTAGAGTAAGATTGTGCAACAAGAGAGCCTGCATATGAGGCTCTCTTGTTGCTCTTAAAACGTCTGGGTAAAAGTAAGGTTCATCCGACATTTGGAGTGATGCGGCAATCGTGCAGCGCATATAGCCTTAGCTGAAAACACCTTTCATCCCTAAAACCATAGGGCACTCTCTTCATCACCTTTATCTTATTGTTGATCCCCTCGACTTTCCCGGTCGATATGGGGCAGTCGTACCACGCCAGAATACCGGTTCTGTACGCCATGATCGTGACAGCCATTTTCATCAGCTGCGGCACTTTGCTCTCCTGCGCCTGTATCACCCAATCAAGCATGACCTTTTCGGCTGCTTGTTTATTGGGCTGCATCCACATCGCTCTGAGTTGCTCTTTGAGGTAGTATGCCTGTGAAATAGGTTTGTTCATATCCAAGGCATTGTCAAGCCTTGCCCTCTATTGCCCGTCGAATATATCCGTTCCATTGCGCAGCAGCAGGTAGCGCGTCCCCTTCAAGACTTTGCGCTTGTTGATGTCCTTTTCCAGGTTATATTGCGCCCTGCGTATCTCGTCCAACTTCTCATTCATCAGTTTGACCACATGAAAATGGTCGAAGACATGCACCGCGTTCGGGCAGTTTCAAGTACGGAGGAGATGAAAGCGGCAGAGAGATCGGTGGCGATATACTTGATGTCGAGCTTCTTTCGTCTGACTCTTTTCCAAAATCCGGCCCAAGCATCGCAGCCTTGCCCTGACCCACATGGGGAATCCGACCGCTCTTGAGGTCAACGACAATGGTATTGTACACATGTCCTTTTCTTCTTTTTAGAAGGTCATCACTCCAAATGTCGGATGAACCATAAACTTTTTCTATGCCGGTGTCCGTGTTCTTGAATCGGGTATAGAGGTTAAATTTCGTATGCACGCCGTGTGAAGAAAACGTCCTCTCTCGCGCGTGCGCGTCAGTCGGTTTTCGTTTTTCCCCTTCACTCCTTCACGGGGTGTCGATAAATCTTTGTGCAATAGCTTGTTAGGTGTGAAGGCTTTGGGATTTTTCCTTCACCGCCGATGTAACGGAGGGGAAACGGCAGTTGGCGTGTTTTGTTTTGCTGAAATAACGATTGCTTGCTGTTATTTATGATTCTGTCGCTCGGAGAAGATCGGTGTGAAGAAGAAAATGACAAAGTCTTCACCCGTAGTGCGCTGATTGAGAGTGACTTGCAGAGGGCGAGTGAAGAGGTGAAGGCGAAAAAAGAAAACCAGCTGAGGCGCGCGTACGTACGCGCGCGTAGAGCGGACCGTGTGAAGGTGCTTGTTTCCGACCGATCGTCGTGCGCGAAGTGGGGGAGGGGAGAGGAAAAGTCGCCCGTTTGTGCGCGTTTGTTCCCGTGTTTTGCGCAAAGCATTCGCGTTGCCGGGAGACGCTGTCGAGTGGGCATCACGGTCTGCGTTTTCCCTTCTTGTTCGGTGTGCTGCGTTGTGGGGGCGATTGTGAGGGCGCCGCCCTCTCTACGTTGCCGCGGCGGGGGGCTCCGCGATTCACCCGATCCACAGGAGGGCGACGACGGTGATCAGGGCGAAGCAGAGCATGTTGCGCGAGGTGATGCCCAGCATTTCGTTCATTTCGCGGCCGGGTGGCAGACTTTCGAAATAGCGACTGCTCTTGCCGTGGAGCGCGAGGAAAATGGCCGACAGAAGCAGGAGCGCACCCATGCGCAGGCCGCCGAAGAGGCCTTCGGAACTGTTGAGCACGACCGTGGCGAAGGTGCAGGCTATGGCGAGCAGACCGAGCAGCAGATAGAGCCGATGGCCGGCCGGTCGCCCGATGAGCACAATCAGCGTGCGTTTCCCGACTCGGCGGTCGTTGTCGATGTCGCGCAGGTTATTCACCACGAGCAGGGTGTCGACCATAGCGCCGACACCGATGCCGAGCAGGAAGGCCGTGGCGGTGAAACGGCCGGTGAGGGCGAAGAAGGTGCCGACCACCGGGACGATGCCGAAGAACACGAAGACCAGGACGTCGCCCAGCGCGAGGCGACTCAAGTGGGTGGTGTAGAGGAAGGCGCCTGCCATGCAGGTGGCGCCCGTCAGCACAAGGCCGGCGAGCAGTGTCAGTGGCGGGATGGGGAGGCTGCACAAAAGCAGGGTGGCGAGGGCCAGACCGGTGAGCGCCGCCAGCACGAGGATGCCGACGATGCCGCGGGTCATGGCGCGCGGAGTAATCCAACCTTGTGCGCAGGCGCGTTCCGGTCCGAGACGGTCGTTGCCGTCGGCGCCGCGGCGGTAGTCGATGAGGTCGTTGATGAAGTTGGAGGCCACCTGCATTCCTCCGGCGAAGAGGGCGCAGAGTGCTCCTGCCAGCCAAGCGTGACGCAGCAGAGGAGAGGTATGGTAGGCCAAGGCTGCCGCCGTTGCCACCGGCACCAACGCTCCGGAGAGCGTTTTGGGACGTGCCGCCAGCCACCAGGCTCGCCAAGAGTTGGGTTGTACATTGTTCATAAAGCGAAGATAGGTATTTCATTTGGCACAACCAAAAAAAAGTACTACTTTTGCTGTTGAAACCATCTCCCTTATTTATGCCTTACAACGAACATTTTCCCCGTCAGGGCCGCATTGAAGTAATCTGCGGCAGTATGTTTTCCGGGAAAACTGAAGAACTCATCCGCCGCCTCAACCGCGCTCGCATTGCGCAGCAAAAAGTGGAAATCT
>ERZ773051.1030-NODE-1030-length-16264-cov-7.675427_pt1 | contig 16264 bp, 19 predicted proteins | sample MGYA00580631_ERZ773051 | MGnify/ENA primary metagenome ERZ773051 (study PRJEB29015, sample SAMEA2738137) | human oral metagenome | biome: human oral; feature: human-associated habitat; material: saliva | place: China | collected 2204 ...
GCTGGGCTGGTCAGGCTGGCTGGGGAACAGCGATTTATCTGACCCTTTATATGACAATTATTTCCTTCCTGATCGGTGGGATTTTAGGCTTGATAGCTGGACTTTTCCTTGTATTGACAGCGCCGGGTGGTATTTTAGAAAACAAAACAGCCTTTTTCATCTTGGATAAGGTCACATCCATCTTTCGAGCGATTCCCTTTATCATCCTCCTAGCTTTGATCAATCCCTTCACACGGATGATTGTGGGCACAGGGATTGGGCCAACAGCGGCTTTAGTACCGCTATCTTTGGCAGTCTTTCCTTTCTTTGCCCGTCAAGTACAGGTGGTTCTATCGGAATTGGATCGCGGTGTGATTGAAGCGGCCCAGGCAGTTGGGGCTAATACATGGGATATCATCGGTGTTTATCTCCGTGAAGGTTTGCCAGACTTGATTCGGGTGACAACGGTGACCCTAATCTCGCTAGTAGGCGAAACAGCCATGGCGGGAGCGATCGGTGCAGGCGGTCTTGGAAATGTGGCGATTGCCTATGGTTATCAACGTTTCAACCAAGACGTGACCATTTTAGCAACTGTTTTGCTCTTGCTCCTCATTTTCTTTATCCAGTTTTTGGGCGATTTCTTAACCAGAAAAATCAGTCATCGCTAGACAGAGAGTGGGACAGAAATCGGTAAATTGTTAGAATTCGATTTTGTCGTCCCACCTCCGCACAGTTGAGTAGGGCTATAAAAGCTGATGAAATCAGCCTAGTAGAGCCCACTCAACCACTGCGTCTTGCTCGACAATCCAAAGACAATTGAGAGGCTAGGACTTTTGTCCCAGCCTCCTTTTGTCAGCTATCATCCTTTGAAAAGTCTGAAAATTTAATTTACATTCTATTTTCATAATGCTATAATAAATAAAGATAAGTATGGAAAAATAGCATAATAAATTACTTTTTAGCAGCACTGGATTTTACTTATGCCGAGGGAAGCAAGTATATCAAGGATGCTAGATCTGCAAACCTTACTAAAATCTCCTCCTGTAGGAAGGATGGCAAGGTATGAAATGCGCATTTTCACTTATCAAGGATATAGCTATCAATAGTTTTATGAAGTTTTAGCTTCACAATTAGAAAGGAATCGATGATGACATCGTTAACACTGAAAGAGTTGAAATGGACGGGACTCTTTGCTCTACTCTACTTTCTCTGTGTCGGACTAGGAGTACTAGTAGGTCACTTTTTTGATAATGCTGGTAATATGCTCTATGCTCCAGTTTTTGCTGCAGTTTTTGGCGGAAGCGTTTATATGTGCCTGCAAAGCAAGATTAAAAAATTCGGAGCGATTAGCTTACTGGGCGTGGTGATGGGAGGCTTCTTCCTCCTGTCTGGTCATTTTATGATTGCTGGTTTGCCGGGCTTGGTGTTCGGTCTCTTGGCGGACACGATTGCAGGCTTGGGCAAATACGAAAATAAATTCTGGAGTCTGCTTTCCTTTGTTTGTTTCTCTTTTGTTAATTCAGGCCCTATTATCCTTATGTGGCTAGCGCGGCGAGCTTATATTGATAGCTTGGTGGCGCGTGGTAAGACAGCAGAATACATCAATCGGATTTTGCTGCCGTTGGATTTTCCGACCATCGCTAGTTTTATCGTGATGGTAGTGGCAGGTGCTTTAATCGGTGGCCTTCTCGGTCAATATCTGGTAAAGAAACGCAGTGAAAAAGCTGATTCTCAGTCATAAAAAAGTTAAGCAAGACGAAAGCTGCCGGACTTTCCTGTCCTAGCTTGCATGCTATATCTTTGAGAAATAGACAGTTATAAAAAAATCCTATGCCTCCAGCTCTAGCGAAAAGAGCCTAATTTTGGTAAGATTAGAAGACTTGGAGAATATCAGCCTCAAGGCCTGGGAGGAATAAGATGAACAACATATTAGTGCTGCAGTCGGACTTCGGTCTGGTAGATGGAGCAGTGTCGGCTATGATTGGAGTGGCTTTGGAGGAATCACCAACGCTGAAAATCCATCATTTGACTCATGACATCACCCCTTACAATATCTTTGAGGGCAGTTATCGTCTCTTTCAGACAGTAGATTACTGGCCAGAGGGAACGACTTTTGTTTCGGTCGTGGATCCGGGAGTGGGTTCCAAGCGGAAAAGCGTGGTTGCTAAGACCAGTAAAAATCAATATATCGTGACACCTGATAATGGTACTCTGTCCTTTATCAAAAAGCATGTCGGTATCGTAGCTATTCGTGAGATTTCAGAAGTGGAAAATCGTCGCAAGAATACCGAGCATTCTTATACCTTCCATGGGCGAGATGTCTATGCCTACACAGGTGCCAAGCTAGCCAGCGGCCATATCAGTTTTGAGGAAGTTGGCCCAGAGTTGAGTGTCGAAGAAATTGTTGAAATCCCTGTTGTGGAAACAAGACTGGCAGATAATTTGGTCAGCGGAGCCATTGATATTTTGGATGTTCGCTTTGGCTCGCTTTGGACTTCGATTACGCGCGAGGAATTCTGCACCTTAGAGCCTAACTTTGGCGACCGCTTTGAAGTCACTATCTACAACAATGATATGCTGGTCTATCAAAACCAGGTGACCTATGGCAAGTCCTTTGCGGATGTCCGTATTGGTCAGCCGATTTTGTATATCAATTCCCTCTATCGGGTGGGCTTGGCTATTAACCAAGGTTCCTTTGCCAAGGCCTATAATGTTGGAGTTGGTGCTCAATGGCATATTGAGATTAAACGTATAGAAAATTAAAGGAGAAAATTATGAAAAAGAAATTGTTAGATACAAAGTTTACTATTAAAGAAGTTGTTGCAACGGGGATTGGAGCTGCACTTTTTGTAGTTATCGGAATGATTAGCATTCCAACACCTGTTCCCAATACTAGCATTCAGTTGCAATATGCGGTTCAGGCCCTCTTCAGTGTCGTTTTCGGCCCCTTTGTTGGCTTCCTGATGGGCTTGATTGGTCACGTTATCAAAGATGCTATGGCTGGCTACGGTCTCTGGTGGTCATGGATTATCGCTAGTGCCTTCTTTGGTTTCATTCTTGGTTTGTTTAAAAATCGCATCCGTGCAGCAGAAGGTATTTTTGAAGTGAAGGACATCGTCAATTTCAATATCTTCCAGCTTTTGGCCAATGCTTTTGTCTGGCTCTTGATCGCTCCGATTGGCGATATCTTGATTTATAGCGAGCCGGTCAATAAGGTCTTTGTACAAGGCTTTGTGGCAACTCTTTCCAATGGAGTGACAGTTGCCGTAGCAGGAACCTTGCTCTTACTAGCCTACGCCCGTACTCAGACTCGCTCAGGCAGCCTTAAGAAAGATTAATCAAATTAGATAATTAAAGATTGGGAAAGTCCCAATCTTTTTTTGTACAAAATAAAAAACAAAATGTAATTTATATATTGCATTATTTAAAATATATTGTATAATGGACTTATGAAGATGAAAGGAGCGCAGATATGAATAAGAAAGGGAATAATCTGCTTACACTACTTATTTGTCTTGTATCGGCGACAGTTCTACTAGTTGTTGGCATGATTCAGAAAAATCAAACCTGTACCATAATCGCTTGTGCTAATGCCGCCCTTGGCTCTACTTTCTACGCCATAGACGGGCAAAAGAAATACGAAAAGGATGGTGACCATGGCAAAAAATCTTAGGTTAAAAATGGCAAGGGCTGAGCATGACATGACCCAAGGAGACTTGGCTGATGCTATTGGTGTGACTCGTCAGACCATTGGCCTGATTGAGGCAGGCAAGTACAATCCCAGTCTCAGTCTATGCTTGGCCATTTGCAAATGTCTCAATAAAACGCTGGATCAGTTGTTTTGGGAAGAATAGGAAGAAAGTGAGAAAGAAAATGAAGTACAAACCACAAAAAGTCTATACAGACGAGCGGACTTTACAACTTGAGCGAAAATTAGGAAATGAAGTTGCATTTTTTGCGATCATCTTGCTCCTTATTTCTATTTTTATCAAAATCATGATTTGGCATGTGCCAGTAGAAGGCTACTTACCGGAAATTCTAGTTATTTTGGGTATGGAAATCTATGCTGGAATTCGTAGCTGGCAGTTGGGCCTCGATATCAGACGCCACAAGTCATCTATTGGGCTTAAGAGTTTTAGAAGTCGTTTGGCTAACGGAGCTATCTTAGCGATTGTAATCGTTGCTGTTCTGATGTGGAGTGGAAATTCAGTTATTCGACTATTCTTTCAACATTACCCAATTTTGCAATTTATTTTTATTGTAGCTTTGATAACTGCCTTTTCTAGTATATTTGATCAGTTGGTCAATTATTTTTACCAGAAGAGACAGGTTTTATTGGACCAAGAACTAGAAAATGATGAGAATTAGAATCAATGAATCTTTAACTTATAGTAAGAAAGTGAGAAAGAAAATGAAGAAGCGGCCTGTTATAAAAGATGAACGAACAGAAAAATTAGACGGCAAAGTTGCAGGGGAGTTAGTGCTAGGAATGTTCCTCTTCTTGGCTATCTCTGTATTTTTCAAAGCCTATATCCTCCATCTAAGCTTACTGGCCTATCTGCCAGAAGGTATTCTGCTTACCCTAGTAGGTCTATATGCCTTGCTTCGTCGCGTAAGCTTAGGCATTGATGTTGGTGATATGGTGAGAGAGGAAAAATGGCCAGAGCGATTTGGCGGTGGAGTCGTCTTTGCTCTCATCGTTATGGGCATTGATTTCTTTGGTCAGCGAGAAAATCTGGCTAGCATGTTCAGCATTTTGTATCTTCTCAAGCTGGCTCTTGCAATGATACTGTTTATGCTTGGGAGCTTGACCATGGACAAGATCAGTCTTTACCTAAATAGTAAAGGTCAGGCAAAGCTAGATCAGGAATTGGAGGATGAAGAATGAATTGGTGGAAACGATTGATCTGGGGTAGTTGCGCTTTCTTAGCCTTGGGTTTGTATGTCCTTCCTATGCTATTTCAGCAGGTAGCCATAACTTATCAATTTCCCAAACAGTGGACCATTGGTCTTGGGCTTTTGCTGATTTTCCTAGTCTGGCTGGTCTTTGTCGTGGTAGCAAAGAAAACTGGAATTTTATCTCCGTCTGGGAAAATCTTTCAAAAAGGAGATGGGAAGCGAATTGCTCTAGGCCTCTTAGGCATGTTGCTCATATCTGTCCTTGGGACGGTATTACTCCGATGGCTGCATGGAGAAGCGACAACGGCTAATCAGGCATCTTTGATGGAGGAGTTCCGAAGAGGAGATGTAATTTTATTGTCCATCATGCTTGGAGTCTTAGCGCCTATCGCAGAAGAAATTATTTTCCGTGGCATCATTCCTCTCAAAATCTTTAAAGGCTATGAAAGCTTGGGCTATATCATAGGCGGACTGCTTTTTGCGATATTTCATGGCCCAACCAATATCATGTCTTTTGTGATTTATGGCGGTGCTTCTGTGATTTTGACCTTGCTGGCTTGTCGAACTCGGCGCTTGGAAGTCAGTATTGCAGTTCACATGATAAATAACGGACTTCCTGCCATTCTTATGTTGTTAATCCCTATTTTTGGAGTAGAAGTATAGGAGCTTGAAATGAAAATAAAACTTATTAAACGTCAAATCTTAGACGAACGCGAAGAGCAACTGGTCAACAAGGCTGGTATGGAGAGTTTCAGTCTTATACTATGTGGCAGTTTAACTTTATATATGGGTTCTGTAGCGATGAATGGGGGGTCGTTCACTATCAGCCCTTCTTACTTCTGATTCTCATCAGCAGTTTTTATTTCATGTGTCGCACTTAGTATCTGGGAGCCAATTATTACAATAGTTTCAGTCTGACTATCTGGGGTGTGCTGGCTGCGACAGGGTTTCTGACCCTTTTGATTGCCTGCCAGAATTTTCAGCTCAATTATGCTATTTATCATAACAGTGTTTTTCACCCTATGTTCCTATTTGTTATTTTAATTACTTTTGTCATTCACTTTCCTTTTATGCTGCTGGTCAATATTATCTTGGAGAGTCTAAGCAAGTGGCAGAAGAAGCGCTTTGAAAAGTATTTAGAAGAATTGGAGAAAGAGGGCTAAGCTGCTTTTCTGCATAGAGATTCCAGCTCTGCTATTTTCCAAACAAATCTTTTGCCCAGTTTTTTCAATCAGGTTATAATAAATAGATGAATTAAAAATTCAGAAAATTTTATAGAGAAAAGAGAGTTGAAATCTTATGGCAAAAGATATTCGCGTCCTACTTTACTACAAATATGTTCCGATTGAGAATGCTGAGAAATTTGCAGCTGATCATCTGGCCTTCTGTAAATCTATCGGTCTGAAAGGTCGTATCTTGGTAGCAGATGAGGGAATCAATGGAACGGTTTCTGGTGACTATGAAACCACTCAAAAATACATGGACTATGTTCACAGCCTTCCAGGGATGGAGGACCTTTGGTTCAAGATTGATGAGGAAGAAGAGCAAGCCTTCAAGAAGATGTTTGTTCGTTACAAGAAGGAAATCGTTCACCTTGGTTTAGAGGATGATAACTTTGACAGCGACATCAATCCACTTGAAACTACAGGTGCTTACTTGTCACCAAAAGAGTTTAAAGACGCTCTTTTAGATGAGGATACTGTTGTCCTTGATACACGTAACGATTATGAATATGACCTTGGTCACTTCCGTGGAGCCATTCGTCCTGACATTCGCAACTTTCGTGAATTACCACAATGGGTTCGCGACCATAAAGAAGAGTTCATGGACAAGCGCGTGGTTGTTTACTGTACTGGTGGTGTCCGCTGTGAGAAATTCTCAGGTTGGATGGTCCGTGAAGGCTACAAAGATGTTGGCCAATTGCACGGTGGTATCGCAACTTACGGCAAAGATCCAGAGGTTCAAGGGGAGCTTTGGGATGGTAAGATGTATGTCTTTGACGAGCGTATTGCTGTTGATATCAACCATGTAGATCCTATCGTTGTCGGTAAGGACTGGTTCGATGGCACGCCTTGTGAACGCTATGTCAACTGCGGTAACCCATTCTGTAACCGTCGTATCCTTGCTTCAGAGGAAAATGAAGACAAATACCTCCGTGGCTGCTCACACGAATGCCGTGTTCACCCACGTAACCGTTATGTCTCTGAAAATGGTTTAAGCCAAGAAGAAGTTGTCTCACGCCTTGCGGCTATTGGTGAGAGCTTGGATGTAACACCAGCCTAAGTTTAAATAGAGAAGAAGCTGAGAGAAATCTCGGCTTTTTTAAATTTCTTATTTGTAATCATTCTAAATAACTGCTATAATACTTTTTAGAATCATTCTAAATAAGGAGTAAGAGAATTGGAAGATAAGAATTTTGCAGAACGTTTAAATATTTTGAGAGCTGGTGTTTTGGGTGCCAATGATGGCATCATTTCCATTGCAGGAGTGGTTATCGGTGTGGCCAGTGCGACATCTAACATTTGGTTCATCTTGATTTCTGCCTTGTCAGCGATTTTTGCCGGTGCCTTTTCGATGGCCGGTGGCGAATATGTCAGTGTCTCAACGCAAAAAGATACCGAAGAAGCTGCCATCGCTAAGGAACAAGCTCTCCTGGATCGCTCACCTGAAGCAGCTAGAGAGAGTTTGTACCAAACCTTCCTCAGTCAGGGGGATTGCGAAACAGCAGCCGAAGTCAAGGTCAATCAAGCCTTCAGTAAAAATCCTATCAAGGTCTTAGTTGAGGAAAAATATGGAGTGGACTTGGATGAAATTACCAATCCATGGCATGCTGCCGTATCAAGTTTCTTTGCTTTTTCAGTGGGTTCCTTGCCACCAGCACTAGCTATCATGCTTTTCCCAGAGCCTTACCGTATTCCTGTAACAGTGGTCGTGGTTGCCCTTACCTTGCTCTTGACTGGTTATATCAGTGCCAAGCTCGGAAAAGCACCTGTTAAACAAGCTATGTTGCGTAACTTGACAGTAGGACTCTTGACCATGCTTGTAACCTTCTTGGTCGGGCATATCTTCCACGTGAATGTGTAAGTGTTAATAATGGATAAGTCTACCATGTGAGGTGGGCTTTTTTAGTCTGCTAGACCAAGCTTATCCGTGGTACAATAGGGTTATGCGTTTAGATAAATTATTAGGACAGGCGGGCTATGGTTCTCGCAATCAAGTCAAGAAGCTTATTCGTAGCCGTCAGGTATACGTGGATGGCATCTTGGCTGAACAAGATAATCTTAATGTGGATGCTAGTCTTCAAACCATCACGGTTTCTGGTAAGGAACTGGAGCATGCCCCAGAAGTCTACTACCTTATGAATAAGCCGTCAGGGGTGGTGTCAGCTCGAAGGGACAAGGAACACCAAACAGTCATTGATCTGATTAAGCCTGAAGATCAGCGAGACGGCCTCTATCCTGTTGGGCGATTGGATAGAGATACGGAAGGATTGGTGCTGATTACTAACAATGGTCCCTTGGGCTTTGCCCTGCTTCACCCACGTTATCATGTGGCTAAGACTTATTATGTCGAGGTCAATGATGTTCTTGGGCCTAATGCACCTGCATTTTTTGAGTCTGGTGTTGTTTTTGAAGATGGTACTGTTTGTAAATCAGCTCAGCTGGAAGTTTTAAGTTCTGCGAGTGACAAGAGCTGTGCTAGAATTACGATTTCGGAAGGCAAGTTTCATCAAGTGAAAAAGATGTTTTTGGCTTATGGCGTCAAGGTAACCTATCTTAAGCGTATTTCTTTTGGAGAGTTTAAGCTTGATGAAGGGATAGCTGTAGGTTCCTACCGAACGTTGACCGAAGCGGAAAAAGCAATCTTACGTACTTATCTTGGCTAGTCATTTCTTATTATTAAGGTATGATAGGAACTTTCAATCTCCTGATAGGTCTATCCTATCACTAGGCTTAATACTGTAAGGTCCATAACGACGGTCTTTTCTAGGGGTATAAGTGAAACTTATGGCATTCCATAAGTTTTTTTAATTTCTCAATCCTTGTTTCTGGTGGTATGATGGTATCAATTCGATTGAGAACTGAAGTAAGTCAGGAGCAATGACCAAGTCTAATCAGAGAGGGAGGTTCATTATGACAGAAGCATTTTATAATCATTTAGCAAAGACACGTCAACAGATTCACCAACATCCAGAGGTTTCTGAGGAGGAGCACGAGACGACAGTCTTTTTGAAAGGCAATTTGAGAAATCTAGGTATTGAGCCTTTAAATTATCCCTTGAAGACGGGACTCGTCGCTGAGATTGGGTCAGGTCATCCGATTATTGCTTTGCGTACTGATATTGATGCCCTACCGATTAAGGAAAAGACAGGACTTCCTTATGCCAGCAACAATGGGGCCATGCATGCCTGTGGTCATGACTTTCACCAGACCTCTCTACTTGGAGCTGCTCAGCTTTTAAAAGAGAGAGAAGCAGAGCTTAAGGGGACTGTTCGCTTGATTTTCCAACCGGCCGAGGAAAATTTCCAAGGGGCCTATCAGGTCATTGAAGCGGGTGGTCTTGACGGTGTGTCAGCTATCATCGGTTATCACAATAATCCTCACTTGAAACCGGGTCAGATTGGTCTTCGTTCAGGTGCCATCATGGCCGGAGTGGAGCAGTTTAGGGTTGATGTTAAGGGTGTTTCTTCCCATGCGGCCCGTCCTGATTTGGGTGTGGATACGGTCTTGGTCACTACGACCATCATCAACAATTTACAGCAGATTGTGGCTCGTACAGTATCGCCCTTTGAATCAGCTGTATTGTCAGTTACTCATATCGAAGTTGGAAATACTTGGAATGTTCTTCCAGCAGCGGGCTTTTTCGAAGGAACGATTCGTACCTTTGAGCCTAAGGTTCGTGAAGATGTCATTGCCCGCTTTGAAAAGGTCGTTCGGGCGACAGCAGACCAGTTTGGTGCTCAAGTTGACATTACTTGGGGCAATTCACCTTACGTGACCTACAATGACCAGACGCTCACACCTCTCATCTTTGAAAATTCTAAGTCCTTTGCAGAAGTGATTGAAACTTTGCCATCAACAGGGGGTGAAGACTTTGCGGCCTATCAAAAGGAAATACCAGGAGTCTTTGCCTTTGTTGGCTCAAATGGTGAAGAAAATGCACCAGACTGGCACCATGATGATTTCCTTGTGAAAGATGAGGCCTTGCCAGTAGCTGTGAATTACTATGTGGAAAACGCCCTTTTCCTACTTGACTATTTTAAGGAGAAAGGCAAATGACCATTCCCTTAATCGGTATTACCAGTAATGAAAACCCTGTTAGAGAGTTGAGAGCTTCACTGACGCCCCATTTATAGGTGTTCAGTGGCATCCTGAGTTTCTCTTGGGACATAAGCTCTTAAAAGACCAAGGACTCTTTGATTATTTTGTTAAGAGTTTTAAATAAAGCTTAAGGACTTTAAATTGGTACTACTTTTGATATTGAAAAGGAGGACGTGCTTAAGGAGAAAAAATCTTTTGATCATTTAGTTTACACTTAAGAACCCAGCCGATTGGTTGGGTTCTTTTGTCGTATTTTAGAAGCAAGATTTCAGGACTTAGAAAGGGAGGGAAGATTTTTCACTTGCTATTTTTGAGTTTTTTAGATAAAATGAAAGCGTTATCATTTCAAAAATAGATAGGGAGTGGTCAAGTCATCTTTTTGATGTTTGACCTTATAACTTCCGAATAAGGAGAAACGTATGTTAATTGGTATTCCAAAAGAAATCAAAAATAACGAAAACCGTGTGGCTCTAACGCCTGCAGGTGTCCAAAGTCTTGTGGCTAAGGGACATGTCGTGTTAATCGAAACAAATGCAGGCCTTGGCTCTGGTTTTGCGGATGCAGATTATGCCAATCAAGGTGCTAAAATCGTTGCAACTGCTGCAGAAGCATGGGCAGCTGAGCTTGTGGTTAAAGTTAAGGAGCCTCTTGCAGCAGAATATGGCTTCCTTCGTGAGGATCTTTTACTCTTTACCTACTTGCACATGGCAGCAGCTCCAGAATTGGCAGATGCTATGGTCAATGCTAAGACAACAGGTGTGGCCTATGAAACAGTACGTGGCCAAGAAGGTCACCTACCACTTTTGGTTCCAATGAGTGAAGTTGCAGGACGTATGGCCGTTCAAATCGGTGCTCACTTCTTGACCAAACAAGAGGGTGGCTCTGGCGTTCTCCTAGGTGGGGTACCTGGTGTTCCTAAAGGGAAAGTGACTATTATCGGTGGTGGTGTCGTAGGGACACATGCAGCCCGCATTGCCCTTGGACTTGGAGCTCAAGTGACTATCCTTGATATCAGTGCTAAACGTTTGTCTGTCCTTGAGGAAGTCTTTGGTAGCCAAATTCAAACACTTATGTCAAATCCGCTCAATATTGAAGCGAGTGTCCGAGATGCTGACGTGGTTATCGGTGCTGTTCTTATCCCAGGTGCTAAAGCACCGAAACTTGTTACTAACGATATGGTTAAACAAATGCGTCCAGGTTCTGTTATTGTTGACGTTGCCGTTGACCAAGGTGGGGTTGTTGAAACTGCGGATCGCGTGACCACTCACGATGAGCCCGTTTATGAAACACATGGTGTCCTTCACTATGCCGTTGCCAATATCCCAGGAGCTGTGGCACGTACATCAACCATTGCCCTTACCAATGTCACTTTGCCTTATATCGAAGCCCTTGCAGGAAAAGGATTCAGAAAAGCCATTAACGACGACGAAGGTCTACGTCAAGGGGTTACAACCTACCAAGGTCATATTACTAGCAAACCGGTTGCAAAAGGTCTAAACAGAGAGTATACATCAATTGATGAATTGGCATAAATAGATTATTTAGCATAAACAAAGAGGAGTCGCACCATGATTTGGTTGACTCTTTTTTTGTGGTCTGAGACAAGAAATGCTACAAAGCCGAAACTGTTAGAATTTTTCTAATTTTGCTCTTATTTTATGCTATAATGAGTAGACATATTAAGGGCAGTAATGAGTATCTATAAGGTATTTTATTCATGTTTGCCATTAGGAGGTTTTATCGTGGCCAACCATATTCGTGTGATCACAGTAATTATTTTCTCTCAGCTTGTCGTTCTTTATTTTGGTTTTCGTATGGATGTCTCTTTGACCGAACTGCTAACTACAGTAGCTGTGGCATCTCTGGTTGAGATTATTTATCATGTGAAGTTTGTTCGTAAGATAGGAGCCAATATTTCTTTTGAGACTTTTTGGAAAAACTGTGACCAACTTTTTAGAAAAAATGCTGTGCTGTTGGCTATTTTACTTTGTGATCTGCTTATTTTTAAAGGTGGGGATTTCTTGGCCTTCATTCTTTGGCAAGTTACCTTTGTTGTCTTGGTAAGTATTATCATCATGGCATCAAATAATGCACCGAACGCATGATACTACTTAAATCTTACAATAGAAAGTGTGTAGATAATGTTTACCATTCAAAGAAATCATTTGTCGGACCCAGGTGTAGATTATGTCACTTTGGGTAAGGGAGACAAAACTCTTATTATCATTACGGGATTAAGTTTGCAACGATTAGGCGATATGTCCAACCTGACTATTTATTCACTATTTTATCGATACGCTAAGGAGTATACGGTCTATATTTTTGATAGAAAGGATCATATCGAAGAAGGCATTACTATTGAGAATATGGCGGATGACCTTTATCATTCTTTGGAAGTATTGCATATTGCTAATGCCTCTATCATAGGCATATCACAGGGAGGTATGATTGCTCAGCTATTTGCTATCAAGTATCCTCAAAAGGTGAAGAAGCTAGTATTAGCTCTGACACTTTCTCGCAATAATGCCGTCAGTAGAGAAACCATCGGAGGGTGGATAGAGATGACTGAAAATAACGATATGGACCAACTAAATAAGGATTCGATGAGTAAATCATTTTCGTCACCTGTTTTAAAGAAATTATATGTGATTAACAGATTATTTTTGAAGTCTGTAAGCAAGGAAAAACGCAATCGCTTTGTCTGTTTAGCCAAGTCTATTCTTGAGTTTGACTGCTATAAGTCGCTTGATAAAATCACTTGTCCGACCCTTGTTCTGGGAGCCAAAAACGATTTAGTTCTGGGTGTGGGTGGTGCAAGGGAACTTGCAAATAGCATTCCAAAAGCCTCCTATTATGAGTTTAGCAAACAGGGGCACGCGGCCTTTATTGAAAGTAATCAATTTAATAAAATGATATTAGAATTTCTGCGAAAGAATGCTTAGGCAGCAAACTCATAAAAATAAATCTAACCACTTACTCTCTCTAAAAAAATCAAAAAAAATAGTAAAAAAGTTATTTATTCATTTTAGATTCATCTTTCTTAGCTAAAATAAAATCATCAAGAGAAACTTGATAAGTTAATAAAAAAGAAAGTTGGAACATATCATGAAAAAAACAATTAAACAAAAAACAGTTATCACACTTGCATCACTTGGTCTCGCATGTAGTTCAGTAGTAGTGTTTGCTAATACTGCTAAAGCTACTAAAAGTACTGGGTCAACTACCCAATCAAGTTTGACGGTAGACCAAGCCAAAGAAAAAGCTCTCAATGAATCAAAAAGTGGTCAGGTAATCGGTTATGAGCAAGAGGCTAAGTTTGGAAAAACTGTTTTTGAAATTACTATTCTTGATGGTCAAAATGAGAAGGAGTACAAAATTGATGGTCAGACAGGGGATGTCTTGAAGTCTAAAACGAAAGACTTGACCAAGGATAAGGATGATAAGCAATTGATTAATGCTAGTTATAAGATTGATTTAGCTGGTGCTGAAAGTCAGGTTAAATCTAAATATCCTAAGTCTACTATTGAAAAATTGCAATTAGATGTTGAGAATAATACACTTGTCTATGACGTTAGTCTAACTGAGGGCAAGAAAGAGATTGATCTTGAACTTGATGCTAATACAGGCCAAATTGTAGAAGAAGACATTGAAACAGAAAAAGATTAATTTTAGTTATTAAAAATCTAAATCTCGACTAGTCCTTTACTAGCCGAGATTTTTCATACGAACATGATATAATATGGGATAAGAGAGTGAGAGTAGATGTCTATGAAAATATTAGTAATTGAAGATGAAGTTGACTTGAACCGAAGCATAGTGAAATTATTAAAGACACAAAAATACAGTGTTGATTCGGCTTATGATGGTCAAGAGGCATTGGATTACATCAAAGTTTCACAGTATGATGTGATTATTTCAGATATTATGATGCCTAAATTAGATGGTTTGGGGGTATTGTCCTACTTGAGAAATCATCATATTAAGACACCGATTTTGTTGTTAACGGCAAAAGATACACTAGAAGACAAGGTGACGGGTTTGGATGCTGGTGCAGATGACTATCTCGTAAAACCTTTTGAATTCGATGAATTGTTAGCTAGAATTCGTGTCATGCTTCGAAGAGATAATAGGGAAAATCTAACCAGTAGTGTGGTTTTTGGAGACTATTGTCTAGATTTTGTGAAAAAAACGTTGACTCAAAATGGCCAGCTGATTGACTTAACCTCTAAGGAATTTGAACTTCTTGAATGCCTGGTTAGACACCCGAATATTGTTTTAAGTCGGGAGCAAATTAGAGAGCATATTTGGGATTTTGATTATGTGGGAGAATCGAATATCATTGATGTGCTAGTCAAGAATATTCGAAAGAAATTGGGGAATCCGTCAATTATTCAGACAAAGAGGTGCATGGGCTATGTTTTCAAAAATGAAGAATCAGACTAAACAACTCTCTATAATTTCGAAGGTAACACTTTGGTATACAGTGTTTGTCTCCTTACTATTCATTGTCATGTTTGTAGCCTCTTTTATCATATCAGGAACTTGGTCTGACTATGAATCACGAAGTGAGTTGGAACAAGAAACGGTAGAATTGTCTACGGATCTTGATGATTTTGAATCCTTTGATGATGGTATCTATTTTGCACTCTACAATCAAAATAAGGAGTTTGAAAAAGGGGCACTCCCAAGTGATTTTGATGCGAATGCTTCCTTTAAGTCTGGTAAATTATCTACCTATAGCAGTTCACAAATGAACTATTATTATTACGATGTTTATAATGCCAAGAAAGGAAAGTGGATTCGTGGTGTGCGAACCGCATCTGGACTGAGTAAGGAATTAACCTTGTTTTTAATTTCGATAGCTATTCTTGCTCCCATTTCAATTCTTGGTATGGCATGGGTAGGACGTCGAATTTTAAAACGTGCATTTGTGCCAATTAAAGATGTGACTCAGATGGCGGAAGAGATTACAGAAAGTAGAGACTACACTAAACGTGTTTCCTCTTCTTATAAGCTGTCTTATGTTGAAACGACACGATTGACCAAAGTTTTTAATGACATGATATCATCGGTCCAGTCGACTTTTGAGAAAGAAAAGCGGTTTAATCAAAATGTTTCTCATGAACTTAGAACACCACTTTCTGTCATCTTGTCTGAAAGTGAGTTTGGTTCGAAATATGCTGATAGTCTGGAAGAATCCAAAGAATCCCATACTATCATAAACCGTCAGGCGAAATTAATGAAAAATATGACGGAGCAAATTTTGGAGTTGTCTAAAACTCAGAAGCTTAATTGGAATGATTTAGAAAGATTATCGTTGTCAAGCCTGATATCAGAATATTGCCAGGCACAAGAAAGAAAGTGGGCAGAATCAGCTATTGATTTTAAAGTAGCTATTGAACCCAATTTATGGATAAAGGGTGAGAAGTTACTTGTCATCCGAATGCTAGATAATCTGCTGAGTAATGCTATGAAATTTACTCGTACTAGTATTTCCATTACTCTTGAAAGGGTGGACAATCAGGCTCTTTTAAAAGTGGCAGATGATGGTATTGGTATCTCAGAAGACCAGCTCAATAAAATCTGGGACCGTTTTTATCAGGTCGAAGATTCTCGAAACAAATCGCTCAATAGTGGTGTTGGGTTAGGTTTATCCTTTGTCAAAGATATTGCAGAGTTACACCGGGCAGAACTTGATATTCAGTCTAAAGAAGATGTTGGGAGTAGCTTTATGATTCGTTTCCCTCTATGTGATTAGGAAAATGGGGTGAGTCTAAAAAGTAGTTATTTCTAGCTAGACTATTTTAAAGTCTTACAGTTTAGCTTCTATATTGAACTAGGGGGAGGTTACTAAACTTCCCCTTTTTGATTTACGGATCAGATATGTGCAGTCTGAAAAATTAAATGATAGAATGGCAATAGATAGGAGGATACAGAAATGTTAAACTATGATTTGATTGTTATCGGTTTCGGTAAAGCCGGTAAAACTCTGGCTGCTAAGATGAATGCAGCTGGTAAGAAAGTTGCTGTCATCGAGCGCAGTAAAGCGATGTATGGTGGTACTT